>SXGT01474110.1_pt1 | contig 36299 bp, 15 predicted proteins | sample 3176221 | NCBI WGS metagenome assembly SXGT01 (sample SAMN11356862, study PRJNA531348) | freshwater metagenome | isolation source: freshwater sample F1-120 | place: China: Fuxian Lake, Yuxi | collected 2017-12-25 | reverse complement strand
TCGAGGGCCAGATGTCGTTTGACGCGGCCAAGGACTTCACGGCGATTTCCGGCACGGCGACCTCGTCGCTGGTCAAGCCGTGGCCACTGACCTCGCCGTTGGAGCTGCAGGCCGACCCGGGCAAGAAGTTCAACCTGGAGTTCAAGAACTCGGTCTTCAAGCAGTTTACCGGGGCGTTCTCGTGGAAGTACGAGAAGTTCAAGGGCGACGTCAACGTCACCGCGCCGACCCAAGACTTTGGTCTGATTTCGGGCGAGGGCAAGGCCGACCTCAGTGAAGACCTGCCGATTGGCACCGCTGGCACGACCAAGCTGATGGGCAAGCCGAGTTCGACGCTGGTCGGCAAGATTACCCAGGGCCGGTTCCTCGGCGTGTCCGGCACGCTCAAGTGGGAGTACGACGGATTCTTGGCCGGCACGGCCACCATCACCGAGCCGCGCACGACCATCAACGAAATCGACGGGCAGCTCAAGGCAACCGTCATCGCCGCCAAGAACCTGCCCGGCAACGCCAAGGTCGAGATCCAGCCGGGCGCCGCCGACGCGCTAACCATTGAGCTGCGCAACTCGATTGCCAAGCGCTACCAGGGCAAGCTCGACTACAAGTACGACGGCTTCTTGAAGGGCGACGTCACCGTCGCCGGTCAGATGCTCGATTTTTCGCAGCTGGGCGGCCGGTCGAACGCAACGGTTTACGCCAAGAAGACCATCGTCAACGTCGACGTGCTCGAAGGCAGCACGATGAACGTGACGTTCGTGGATTCGGCGTTCAGCGAGTTCAGCGGCGGCATCAACTTCATCCACAAAGAGTGGCTCAAAGGCGCGGCGACTGCGGTTGCCGGCGGCGGCTCGTCGATGACCATCGGCGTGGTCGGCGACGCCACGGGCACTTTGCTCAAAACCCCGCCCGGCGGGCAGAGCAAGGGCTTCAAGTACGAAAAGGGCGGGTCGATCAAGACCGCGCTCAAGGCGGGCTTGGACGTTACCACCTTTGACGCCGGTTCAGTGGTGAACTGGAAGTACGACGACTGGTTGGGTGGCAAGTTGACGCTGGCGCAGCAGTCGACGCTTTTGAGCGCCGACGGCACCGACATGGCCGCCAACCTGCTCAAAGAAAAGCCCATCAGCAACGACAAGAAGGTGGTGTTCCTGCCGTCGCAAGTCGGCGTGGAGCTGGTCAACGGTACGCCGGCCAAGTACATCGGTTCGGTCGCGGCGCGCTACGAGGACTGGATCAAGGGTACCTTTGCCATTGCCGCCTCGTCGGGTGCGCAGAACTTTGACGGTGACCTGTCGGGCGCACTGACCAAGGAAGTGCCGCTGACCGGCACACCGGTGGTGCTGCAGCCAGGCGGCGTAGCCAAGGTGCACGTCGCCAGCAACGTGGTCGACGGCATCCAAGGCACGTTGCTGTTCAAGTACGGCGAAGCCACCAAGTTCATCGAGGGCCAAATTGCCAGCGCGACGTCCAGCGGCGCCGGCATCAACAACATCAGTGGCAAGGTCACCGGCAAGATCATCGCTGCGCAGACGCTGAGCAACCTGACGCTCAAGACCGGCGGCAGCATCGAAACCGACATGACCAACAGCCGCATCACCAAACTGGGCGGCACGGTCAACTACGATTTCGGCGCCGGCGAGAAGTGGATTGCCGGCACCATCAAGCTCGACGCCGCGCAGAGCACACCGACGCTGCTCACGGGCACCCATGCTTCGAATATTACCAAAGAATTCAAGGCGTCGACGCTGCTCAAGCTGACGCCGACTGCGGGGTTGACGGGGCAGGTACAGCAGAACGACCTCAAGACCATCGCCGGCCCGGTGGCATGGCAGCACGAAAAGTGGCTGGCCGGCAAGATGACCGCGCAAGAGGCTGAGCCGGCACAGGTGTCGGGCAATGGCGAAGCGCGCATCATCGAAAAGAAAGACGTCATCCCCGGCAAGCTGGTGGTCATTCCTGGCGGCGGTTTTACGGCCCAGATTACCAACGGCGATTTCACGAGCTTCTCGGGCGACGTGCCGATCCAGTGGGAAGACTGGTTCAAAGGCACCGTCAACGTCACCAACGGGACACGTACGGAGCTGCGCGGCCCCGCCAAGGGCACCATCGTTGGCCCCGGCAAGCAGTTCGGGACCGGCGCGTTCGGGCTCAAGCTCAACCCAGGCGGCAGCCTGACCACCGAACTGACGGCCAATGGCGTCGAAAAGCTCTCGGGCGAAGCCCCCGCCGAGTATGGCCAGGCCAACGACGGCACCACCTGGCACGTCAAGGGCACCATCAAGATGCAGGACACCACCGCGAGCACCGTCAAAGGTGACTTCGCGGGTGCGTTCGCGTCGCCGCTCAAGTTCCAGCCCAACCCGTACATCTCGCCCGGCGGCGCCATCAAGTTCCATGTCGAGGGTCAGCAGGTGACGCGGCCCTATGGCGACGTGAACTACACCTTCAAGCGCGGCAACGACGGCGATTTCCTCAAGGGAACCGCGACCATCGATGCCAGCAGCACCCAGACCAACATCAACGCCCAGGTCAAGGGCACGGTGGTCTCTAAGATCACCTTTGGCAACATCGACATCCTGCCGGGCGGCAAGCTCGACGGCACGCTGAAGAACAACGTGAACGCCACGCTGGGCGGCGACCTCGCGTTTCAGTACGGCACCTACCTCAAGGGCACGCTGAAAATCGCCGGGCAGATCAACCCCGACGAGGCCAAGGTCTCTGGCGAAGCGACAGCGACGACGCTCACCGGCAAGGCGTTGGGACCGTTCAACGTCGCCGCGGGTTCGTCGCTCGGCGTCAAGATCGAGAATGCGACGCCCACGCAGCTGTGGGGCAACCTCAAGGTCAGCACCACCGATCTCAGCGGCGCCATCGAGGTGCCGCAGTCGAGCAACAGCAACCCCGACCAGGTGTCGGGCGACGCCACCGCCACGCTCAAGGCCGACAAGCCCTTGGGCGACGGGTTCTTCATCAAGGGTGGCTCGACCATCCAGGCCGGCGTCGAGAAGAACGAGCTGAAAAGCCTCAAGGGTTCGGTCAGCTGGCGCTGGGAGCAGTGGGTCGGCGGCACGCTCAATGCGTCGACCGGCAGCACGCTCACGCAAGTCAGCGGCGACGGCAATGCCAGCTTGCTCAAGAAGTTCACGGTCGGCAGCACCGGCTTCAACATCCTGGCGGGTTCGGGCGTCGCGGCCAAGGTCGTCAACAACAAGCTCGACTCGGTCAGCGGCACCGTGCTGTGGTCGTACGACGCGGGCGAATGGCTGGTCGGCGACTTCACGTTGCCCGAAGGCACCAAGCTCGACTCGCCGAGCGGCACCGCCAACGCGCGGCTCGCCAAAGACAAGGTGTACGCGCCCGTTTTGCTCAAGCAAGGCGGCTCGCTGCAGGCCGACATCGTCGCCGGCAAGCCAACCACTTTTGCGGGCAAGGTCCTGTGGGCCTATCCGCAGACCGACGGCTGGTTGGAGGGCGACGTCACGCTCAACGCCGGCAGCAAGCTCGATGCGCTCAACGGCAGCGCCACCGCGCGGCTGGCCAAGGACAAGGAACTGGCGCCGGGATTCAAGCTGCTCAAGGGCGGCAACATCGTCGGCACCATGACCAACTCGACGCCGAGCGGCTTTACCGGCGACGTCAACTGGAAATACGAGACCTGGCTCGAAGGCAAAGTCCACGTCGAGGCCAGCGATTTGACGACCATCCAAGGCCAGGCCGACGCCCACATCGTCGAGCCCAAGATGGTCGCCGAGGGCTTTGAGCTCCAAAAAGGCGGCCAGGCCAAGGTCACAGTCGGCGCTTCGGCGTTCAAGACCTTTACCGGCGAAGTCAACTGGAAGTACAGCGAAGGCGAGCCCGTCGCCCAGGGCTCAGTCAAGGTCAGCGCCGAGTCGGCGTGGGACAGCATCACCGGGCAGGCGACTGCGCAACTGGTCAACGACATTCAGGCTGCGCCGGACTTGAAGCTCCTCAAAGAGGGCAGCAACCTCGAAGTCAACATCGCCAGCAGCCGGGTAAAGGACTTTGGCGGCGCCATTGGCTTCTTGTACGGCGACGACGGCTGGCTCAAGGGCCTCATCACCGTCGACAAGGGCAGCACCGCCAAAAAGGTGTCGGGCACGGCTTCGGCGGCAGTGGTCAAAGCCCACCCGGTCGACGGCACCGAAATCACCATCATGCCGGGCAGCAACGCCAAGGTGGTGGTGGCCAACAACGACGTCAAGTCGTTCTCGGGCACGCTCAACTTCAAGTACGGCGAAGACCCGTGGCTCAAGGGTTCGATCAAGGTCGCTGAAGGCGCGACTGCCAAGAAGATTTCGGGCCAGATCCAGGCGAGCTTGTCCAAGTACAAGCGGGTCAGCGACGAAATCAAGTTCATGGAGGGCGGGTCGCTCAAGGCCAGCTTCGACGGCGCCAGCATCAAGCAGTTCAGCGGCAACCTGACCATGGGCTACGAGGACTGGCTGCTCGGCGAGCTCAAGATCGAGAACAGCGACCTCGAAGACGTGACCGGCAGCGTCAAAGCCAGCCTGCGCAAGCACAAGGAGATCAACGCTGACCTGATGCTCAAGATGGGCGGGTCGGTGGAGTTGAAGCTCGCCAACTCCAAGATGTTGTCGTTCTCGGGCGACGTCAATTGGAGCTACCAGCAGTGGCTGGAAGGCAACATGAAGGTCCAGGACTCGACCGGCAAAGAGCTGTCGGGTCAGGCCTCGGCCACCATCATCCAGCAAAAGATGGTCGGCGAGTCGAACAAGCTCGAGATCCAGCGCGGGTCGTCGATCCAGGTGCAGTTCACCAGTTCGAAGGTCACGGGGGTCGGCGGCGACCTGGCGTGGCGCTACGACGGCTGGCTCAAGGGCACCGTCAGCGTGCCGCAGTGGACCAAGCTCGACAAGCCGGGTGGCACGATTACTGCGGGTTTGCTCGCCGACAAACAGGTCGGCAATGAGCTGACGCTCAAGCGTGGCGGTTCAGTCACCGGCACCATGACTGACGGCAGCATCAAGAAGATCTCCGGCGACGTCGAGTGGAACTACCAGAGCTGGTTGGGCGGCACGGTTTCGTTGGAACCGAGCGACCCGCACACCGCGCTCAAGGGCAAGGCCACGGCGACGGTTCTGCAGGCCAAAGAGGTCAAGGCGCCGCTGACGATCGACCGCGGCGGCACCATGACGATTGGTTTCGACAGCCAAAAGTCGATGCTGCAGCAGCAGTTCAGCGCCAACCTGAGCTGGTGGTACGAGAAGTGGCTGGGCGGCAACTTGACCGTCAACGACGGCAGCACGTTCGACAACCTCAACGGCAAGGCCGACGTCCAGCTCAAAGAAGAGAAGGTCTACGACAAGTTGACGCTGCGGCGCGGCGGCCAGTTGCGCGCCACGTTTGCGGCCAGCAAGCCCGAGACCTTTGGCGGCGACCTGAACTGGATGTACGAGAACTGGATCGGCGGCACGGTCAAGGTCAACGACGGCAGTAAGCTCAGCAGCATCACCGGCGAGGCCTCGGCTTCGCTGCTCGAAGACAAGCCGCTGCCCAATGACTTTACGTTGATGGCCGGCGGACACGCCAAAGTGTCGATGGTCAACAACAAGGTCGACAGCTTTGGCGGCACGGTCTTCTACAAGTGGAAAGGCTGGATCGACGGTTCGGTCGACGTGCAAAGCGGCAGCAAGATTGACAAGATCTCTGGCAAGGCCACGGCGCACCTCTCCAAGGACTACGCGGTCAACGGCAGCGAGTTCGTCATCAAGCAGGGCACATCGCTGACGGCCGTGGTCACCGAGAACAAGGTCGATTCGCTGTCGGGCAACCTCGGCTGGCGCTACCAGAAGTGGGCCGAAGGCAACCTGGCCGTGACGTCGAGCAAGCTCGACAACGTGTCGGGCAATGCGCAAGCGCGGGTGGTGCAGGACCAGGATCTGGGCGGCAGTGGCCTCAAGCTCACGCCGGGCGGCAGCATCGAAGCCGAGGTGGCACAGAACAAGCTCACCTCGTTCGGCGGCACCATCAACATCCAGTACAAAGAGTTGGCCAAGGGCTCGCTGACCATCGAGGGCAAGACCGCGGAGTTGAAGACCGTCAGCGGCGAGGCGCAGGCGCGGCTGATAGCCGACATGCCTCTGGGCGACGGTTCGGTCAAGCTTCTGAACGGCTCGGGCGTGGGCGTCAAGGTCAAGGGTGGCAACTTCTCGTCGTTTAGTGGCCTTGTCCGCTTCCAGTACAAGGACCAGATTGTTGGCGCCATCGAGCTGACCGAGAGCACGCCGACCAGCATCAACGGTTCGGCGTCGGCGCAGGTGATGAAGGACTTCTCGCCGACCAATAGCCAGTTCTTCCTGACCCAGGGCGGCAACCTGCGCACCGAGTTCAAGAACTCGGCGTTTGACAGCATCGAAGGCGAAGTGACCTGGCGCTACGACAACCCGAGCGCCAAGCTGGACGGCCGCATCACCATCCCGCGGTCGCCCATCAAGTCGATTTCGGGCGAGGGCACGGCGCGGCTACTCCAAGACACGGCGCCGGTGCAGAACACGATCCTCTTGGCCGGCGGCAACTTGTCGGTCAAGGTCGAGGCCAACTCGCCCAAGTCGCTGACCGGCCGGGTCGACTGGAAGCACAGCAACTGGATTGGCGGCTACGTCGAACTGCTCGACGGCACCAACGTCACCGGGCCCTTCAAGGGCAAAGCGGGCGCGTCGCTGCTGGCCGAAAAACCGCTGGGCGGCAAGTTCACGCTGCTCAAGGGCGGCAATGTCGAGCTCAACCTCGACAGCACCCAAAGCCTGGAGAATCAGCAGATTAGCGGCATGATTGCCGTGCAGTACGACAACTGGCTCAAGGGTTCACTCACGGTCGATGCCGGCACGACCTTCAAGAACATCGCCGGCACGGCCAAAGTCGAGCTCATCGCCGACAAGGTGGTCGGCAGCTCGGGCGTCACGCTCAAGCAGGGCGGCAACGTCCAGGCCAAGTTCTCGACTGCGGGGCTCGACAGCTTTGGCGGCGTGGTGCTGGTCGACTACAACAAGTGGCTGGCCGGCTCCATCAACGTCAACACCGGCAGCACGCCCGACAGCATCACCGGCTCGATTACCGCGCAGCTGACGGCTGAGAAGTCGTGGGGTGACTTTAAGCTCATGCCCGGCGGCCAGGTCTCCGTCGAAATGGCGGCCAGCAAGCTCGCTGGCTTTGGCGGCGTGGTCAACTGGCAATACCAGAACTGGGTCAACGGCACCTTGACGGTCAACCAGGGCGCCAAGTTCGAGAGCATCGGCGGCCAGGGCTCGGCCAGCATCATCGCGCCCAAGATGATTGGCGCCACCAAGGTCGAGTTGCAGCCGGGCGGCCATGCGCGGGTCAAAGTCGCGGAGTCCAAGCTCTCGACGTTCTCCGGCGAAGTCAACGTCAAGTACGACAACTGGCTCGATGGCGCCGTCACGGTCTCGGGCGAGTCAGATCTCAAGAGCGTCAGCGGCAACGCGCACTTGCGCATCTACGGCGGCGACAAGGACATCGGCGGCCAGGTCAAGCTTAAGGACGGCAGCGGCTTCCAGGCCTCGATGGTCAACAGCGAAGTCACCAACATCTCGGGCACGCTCGGTTTTTCGTGGAAGGAGTTTGTTGGCGGCGCCATCACCGTCAACTCGGGCAGCACGCTCAAGAAAATCAGCGGTTCGGCGACGGTCAGCCTGCTCAAGGAGCATGACATCGGTGGTGGCGTGCAACTGGTCAAAGGCGGTTCGGCGACCATCGACTTCGACGGCGCCGCCATCAAGAGTGTCCAGGGCCAACTTGCGTTGCTGTACGACAGCTGGTTGCAAGGCACGATTACCGCCAATGCCGGCAGCACGCTTGAGTCCCTGACCGGCACGGCGGAGCTCAGCGTCAAGACCGACAAACAGTACGGCAAGGTCTCGATCAAGACCGGAAGTTCGTTGGGCGTGGACTTCGCGGCCAACAAGATTACCGAGTACCGGGGCAACGTCGAAGTCGGCTTCGAGGACTGGCTCAAAGGCAATCTGAACTTCAAGGCGCAGAGCCTGGACTCGATTTCGGGCACTGGCAGCTTGAACGTGTTGGTCGACCACAAGATTGGCGGTCCGGTGTCGATCCTGCAGGGCTCGTACATCCGCGCCAACTTTGAAAAGAGTGACCTCAAGGACTTTGGCGGCACCATCGGCGTGGGCGTCAAGGACTGGGGCAAGGGCACGCTGACGGTCAACGACGGTTCGACCACCAAGGAGATTTCGGGCTCCGGCCAGATTGAGCTGACCCAGCCCAAGCCGTTGGGCTCGTACGTCACGATTACCCGCGCCATGATTGGCGCCACCGTCGAGAAGAACGAAATCAAGAGCATCTACGGCGAGGCCGTGGGCGAGGTCAAGGACTTTGGCACTGGTTGGCTGCGCATCGACAAGACCAGCACCTTGACCGAATTCGACGGTCAGGCGGGCCTCAAGCTCACCACGCCCAAGCCGATCGGCCGCTTCGCGGAACTGTCGGGCGGCCAGCTGATTGCCAACTTTCAGAAGAACAACCTCAAGGACTTCGGCGGTTTCGTCGATATCAAGGTGTTCGGCTGGGGCAAGGGCAACGTCACCATCGACGCCGGCAGCACCATGGACTACATCAAGGGCTCGGCGACGCTGACCTTGACCGAGCCCAAGACCATCGGCGGTATCGTCAAGATTACCGGCGGTTCGGTGTCGGCGACGGTCGACGGCCAGAAGCTGACCAAGATGGCCGGCAGCATCGAGCTGCAAATCAAGGATGACGTCAAAGGCTCGCTGCAAGGCCAGATCGACGTCGAGACGCAAAAGGTCAGCGGCCAGGGCAAGCTGCAGCAGATCCGACCGTGGACGGTGGGACCGCTCAAGATCCAGGACGCGTCGCTGTCGGCGACCGTGACCGACAACAAGCTGACAGGTGCCAGCGGCAAGGCCACCATCGACGCCGGCAAGTACGGCCGCGGCGGCTTCGACATCAACTACGAGAGCGTCGGCGACACGCCCAAGTACTACGGCTCTGGCTGGGTCGAATTCCAGCCGCACGAGCGCATCAAGGGCAAGCTGACCGTCAACCTGAGCCGCGACCAGAAGTTCACCGGGTCGGGCGAAGTCAATGTCAAGATTAGCGACAAGATCAACGGCATGGTCGGCGTGGCGCTGGACGAAGAGGGCCACGTCAAGCTTAAGGGCTCGGTCACCATCCCCGGGCCGTTCGAGCTGTTCAAGCCGGCGCCGTACAAGAAAGACATCTCGCTGCTGGATCTCAGCTTTGTGGTCTACACACCGCCGACGGTCAAGGTTAAAGTCGGCGCAGGCCTCGGCATCGAGTGCGGCATCAAGCCGCTGACGATTTCGAACATCGTGCTCGGCGGCGAGTGCGACCTGATGGAGCCGTCGTTCGCGTCGATGTCAGTGTCGGCGCACCTGGCGTCGTCGGCGTACGCGGACCTCAATGCCTACGTTGAAGGCTCCGTTGCGGTGTCTGCAGCGGTCGTGGCGGTCGAGGCCGGTCTGCGCGCGGCGCTCAACCTGCACCTGGAAGCCGCGGTTTCGGCGGATCCGACGATTACGGTCAGCCGCAACGGCCTGGCCTTCGACATGCCGGTCGACGCGCGGCTGTCGGCGTCGCTCAACCTGATTCTGACGTTCTTCGCCAAGGTGCGCGTCGGCTTGGACCTGGGCCTGTTCAGCATCATGAAGACGGTGTGGCGCTACGATAAGTCGCCCGACCCGATCCGGCTGGCCGAGATGGCGATTGGCGCCAAGGGCCGCGTCAAGGCGGACGGCAGCGGCTTCTCGGCGAGCATGAACCCCGAGTACCAGCCGCCGGACTTGAGCCTGGATACGCTCAAGCGGGCGCTGGGGTTGTAGCGAAGGCCGACAGGAGCGCCCCCGAAGCGAAGGCGACGGCACTGGGTGCGGGGCGGGAGAGAATTTGTGAGCGTGACCGCAATGCTGTAGCCTCGCGCTGGGGCGGCAGCGCCGTTTGGCTGGTTGCGATGGGTTTGGGAACGAGGGCCTTGGGTGCCGTCTTTGCGCTGTTGGTGGCGTGGACGGTCACGTGGAGCACAATTGCCCCGACCGCCGCACACGCTATCGACGCCGCTGAAGCCGCGTACAAGACCGGCATGGAGCTGGCGGCCCAGCGCGACGTCCGCGGCGCCAGGGCGCTGTTCGAGCGCGCGTGGGCCCTGACGCCGCAGTGGCGCTTTGCTTTCAACGTCGCACGCACGGCGGCGCTGGACGGCGACCTCGTCGGCGCCGAACGCTGGATATGGCGCGCCGAAGGGGCCGCCGCCACCGACGCCGAGCGCGCCAAGACTGTCGCTGAGCGCACTGTCGTGGAGAAGCAACTACTCTCCGAGGGCTACGGGCGATTGCGGGTGAGCGTTGTCGGAGTCGCTGGCAAGCCAGTAGTGACCGTCGACGGTGGTCCGGCCGACCGCCGCGACGCTGTCTGGGTGGTGTGGACCAAAGCGGGCCGCCGTCAGGTGCGCGTCGACGTCGCCGGTTGCCGCGGCTTTGCGCGCGAACTTTTGATCGTCGAACGCGAGTTGCGCGACCTGGAGTGTGACCCCTGCGAGACGACGGCGCCTGGACACGAAGTCGGCAGACCGGCCGAAGTCGATGTGACCGTGCGACAGCCGCTGACGCCGCAACCCAAAGTGATGCCACCATCGCGCACCCCTTTGTGGGTCGGTGTGGCGGGCGGAGCGCTGGCGCTGGTCGGTGGAGCACTGATGGGCGGCGCTGCGCAGGGTTCCGGGCAAGACAACGCGGCCTATCGGGCGGGCACCATCGACAAGTCTACCTACGCCGAACTGCGCTCGGGCACTGAGACGCTGTACGGCGTGGGCGCTGGCAGCGCGGCAGTGGGCGTCATCGTGGCCGGCATCGGACTTTGGCTACACGTGACGCAGCCAGCCACGGCCGAGCCGCCCCCTACGGCATTGGCGCCAATCGAACCCGAGTTGTTACACCGGCTTGCCGCCTCATCCTTCGCGCACGGACGGAACTGACGTGCAGCACGTCACATGGGACCAGCCCCGGTTCGCCAACGCGACAACAGCAGCCTGTCTCGCCGTTCTGGCGACCGCGTTTTCGCTGGGCGGCTGCCTGGCGGAAGACCTGCGCGACGACCCAACGCTGGGCACGCCAGCCGATACCGCCGTCGACACCGGCGTTGATACCGCCGCTGCGCCGAAAGCAGACGCCGACACCACTAGCGACGCGACGAAGGCCGGCGAGGTCGCCAATCTGTGCGCTGGGCCGTGCGACGACGAAAACCCGTGCACGATCGACGACTGCGATCCCAAGCTCGGCTGTATCCACGCCAAGCTGCCCGATGGCTCGACCTGTGGCGCTGCAGCGTGCGATGGCAAGACCTGGTCTCCCGATCGGCAATGCCTGGTGGGATTCTGCCAGCCAGCGCCCAAGACCGTCTGCGACGACGGCAACCCTTGCACCGACAACGGCTGCGACCCCCCCAAAGGCTGCACCCAGACGTTTTCGACCGGCGCATGCGACGACGGCGATGCCTGCACAGGCAGCGAGGCGTGCAGTGGCGGCGCTTGCGTCAAGGGTAGCCCCAAGCTGTGCGACGACGGTAACGCCTGCACGGTGGACGTGTGCGACCCTGGTAAGGGCTGCACGGCATCGCCAGCAACGGACGGAGCGCCATGTGCGCAGCCGAGTTGCGAAGGTGCCGTTTGGACGGGCGCGAAGTCCTGCCAGGCCGGCATTTGCGCTGCCGCCGCATCGGCCAAGAACTGTGACGACAACAACCCGTGCACGACCAACTCCTGCGCCGCAGCGATTGGCTGCGCCAACGCCGCGACGGCCAGCGCCTGCGACGATGGCAATCTGTGCACGACCGCGGACGTTTGTACCAACGGCCAATGCACGCCTGGTTTGGCAAAGACCTGTGACGACGGCAGCCTTTGCACACTGGACTCCTGCGTCGCGGCAATCGGTTGCACCTACGCACCGACCGACGGCGTATGCAGCGACAATTCACTGTGCACCGTTCAAGAGGTCTGCGTTAGCGGGTCGTGCACGGGCAAGCCTCTGGCATGTGAAGACGGCAATCCCTGCACCCAAGACAGTTGCGTGCCGCAGTCAGGTTGCACGTACACCGCGATCAGTGGCGCGTGTGATGACGCCAACCCTTGCACCAAAGGTGATGCTTGCGCAGCGAGCACGTGCAAGGGCAGCGGCGGCCCCAATTGCGACGACGGGCAGCCGTGTACCAAAGACAGTTGCAGCTTAGCCGGCGGCTGCTCTCACGCCCCCCTGCCGGACGGCAGCACTTGTAGCGACGCGACTTGTGTCGGCGGCAACTGGCAGGGTCCAGCTTTCTGCAAAGTCGGCGCCTGCGCGGCCAAGCCCGCAAGCATCGTTTGCAATGATGGCAACCCGTGCACCTTGGACGTGTGTTCTGCGGCGACCGGATGCCTGCACGCCAACCAGACCGGCAGTTGTTCCGACGGCGCTGCGTGCATCGTCACAGGCCAGTGCAGCTCAGGCCTGTGCGCCGCGACCGCGCCTGTTTGCGCCGACGGCAACGCGTGCACCAAGGACGGTTGCGTCGCGGGCAAATGCAGCAACGCGGCAGTGGCAGGCAGCTGCGATGACGGCAACTCATGCACTACCAATGATTTGTGTTCGGCTGCCCAGTGCAAGGGGACCGCGCCGGCAGCGGGCGGGTGCGGCGACGGCAACCCGTGCACGTCCGACGTGTGCGATCCGGTCAAGGGTTGCCAATATGTCCAGCAGGCCAGCGGCTGCGAGGACGGCAATGCGTGTACCAAAGGCGACCTGTGCGCTGCGGGTGCTTGCAGCCCTGGCGCCAAAGCGCAATGCACCGACGGCAATTCCTGCACCAACGATGGCTGCGATCCGGCGAAAGGCTGTGTCTATTCCCCCGCCTCTGGGTCCTGCGACGATGGCAGTGCTTGCACCGCAGCTGATCTGTGCGCGAGCGGCACTTGCACGCCTGGGCCGGCTATCGCGTGCGACGATACCAATCCCTGCACGACCGACACCTGCGACCCCTCCAAGGGCTGCAGCTTTGCGCCCAACGCGTTGCCTTGTTCGGACAGCAATTTGTGCACGGCGGGCGACAACTGCGCCTCTGGCGTGTGCAAGTCTGGTACGACCGTCAATTGTGACGACGGCAATGCGTGCACCACCGACAACTGCGCGGCTAAGGCCGGCTGCGCCAACGTGGCCAATGCGGCCAGTTGCAGCGATGGCAATCCGTGCACGACCACCGATTCGTGTGCGGGTGGCCTGTGCAAAGGCAGCGGCGGGCCAAGTTGCGACGACGGCAAGCCATGCACGCTCGACACTTGCGATGCCAAGACCGGAGCGTGCGCCAATCCGACCAGTCCCGACGGCAGTGTTTGCGCTCAGGGCGTGTGCACCGGTCTGACACTGCAAGCCGAGTCCAAGTGCCAGGTAGGCAGTTGCGTAGCGCCCGCGGCCAAAGCGTGCGGCGACGGCAACGCGTGCACGGACGACACGTGTCACGGCCAGCAGGGGTGCCTGAACCCGCCCAATGGCGCTGCCTGCAATGACGCCAATCCGTGCACGGTCAAGGACAAATGCGCCGGCGGCAGCTGCGCGGGCACGACGCAGGGCGCCTGTGATGACGGCAACGCCTGCACCGTGGACAGTTGCTCAAGCGTAGCCGGTTGCGCCTATGCGCCGCTCGACAAGGGGCCGTGCGAAGACGGCAATGCATGCACGGCGCCGGACTTGTGCAACAAAGACACCTGCAAGCCTGGCCTCGTAGTCGTCTGTACCGACAGCAACACCTGTACCGACGACAACTGCGTGCCCGCGACCGGCTGCGTCTATGCGCCCAACACAGTGGCTTGCAACGACGACAACGCGTGCACCGGCGGCGAGAGCTGCGCACTGGGCAAGTGCAGTGCGGGCAAGCCGTTGTTGTTCAAGAAAGCCTATGGTGGGGCCGGGCCGGACGTAGCCTTTGGCATCGCGGCGTTTGCTTCGGGCGCGCTGGCATGGTTCGGGCGTACCGCCACCACGACCACCAGCACCACCGACGGCTGGATGGCCTGGACGACGGCGACTGCACCCTACCAGGACATCGCGGTGGCCAAGACCCTCGGCACGGCCAGCCAAGAGAGCTTCTACGCCGGCGCCCCCCTGGCAGCGGGCGGTGCAGTCGCTGTCGGCGAAAAACCCGGCACCGTGGCCGGCACCACCGACGGCTGGTTGGTTGTCACCAGTGCCACCGGCAGCGTGACCTTGGACGTTGCGCTCGGCGGCATTGGCAGCGACCAACTGCGCGGCGTGCGCGCACTTTCTGAGGCGTACGTCGCCGTCGGCACCTGGAACGCCGGGGCCGACCGCTTCTGGATCACCAAGGTTGACCTGGCCGGTGCCATCAAGTTTAGCAAGCAACCGGACCTCGGGGCGACCACCCTCGCGCGGGCGGTGGCGATGGATGTGCTTGCCGACGGCACCTATTGCGTGGCCGGTCACTCCAAGCTTGGCCCAACTGCGAATTGGGACCTTCAGGTGGTCCGTTTCGACACCGGCGGTACCACCAAGTGGGCGCGCTCAGTACCGCTGGCGGGCGACGACATTGCCGGCGGCGTGGCCGGGTCAACGCTGGACGAGAGTTGCATCATCGCCGGCACCACCCGCGTCAACGGCACCGCCGACATCGTTGTCGCCCGCGTGCACAAAGATGCCGTGCTGTGGACCACGATCTCGCCCGGACCCGCCGAGGAAGGCGCACTCGCCATCGCCGGGCTCGCGTCGGGCGGCTTTGCGGTGGCCGGATATTCTGGCGGATCACTGGTTGCCGGGCAGCTGACGGGCCCTCTGTTCTACTACGACCGCCGCGACGCCTTTGGCAATGTGCTGTGGTCGCGCAACGAGGGCGCGGGCCAGGCGCTCGCCATCGCTGCACTCGCCGACGGTGGATTGGCAGTAGCCGGCGAGACGCAGGCGACTGGCGGCCGGGTTCTTGCGCGACCTGCGCGCAGCCGGTGCCACCAAAGTAGAAAGCGTCAGCGGCGAAGCTTTGCGGCTGATGGCCCGCTACTCCTGGCCAGGCAACGTGCGCGAACTGCGCGCCGCGCTGGAATACGCGACCATTCATTGTCGGCGTTCTGAAATCCACACGACCGATTTGCCGCCAGAGTTGCTCGCTGCCCCGGCCGGCCCCAGTGACTTCGACGAAAAGCTCACAGCGGCCAGCATTCGGGATGCCATTCGTCGCGCCGGCGGCAACCGCAGCCGCGCGGCAGAGTTGCTGGGCGTCAGCCGTGCCACGCTCTATCGCCGCCTCGGCGAACTTGGGTTGTAGCGCGTAGGTAGGCGTTGTCGATGGGCCTGGCCTTTACGTGCTTCGAGGGCTGGCACGCCGGCCGCGGCGGGGTGAGCCCCACGGACAGCCCGCATCGGATTGCGGCACGAGCGCGCAGTGTGCGGAACTGACCCAGCTGTGCGTCACGCGTCACGGCCGGCTGAGACAGATCTGCGGCGCTGGATTCGGCGGAAATAGTATTAGTATCAAATGGATGTGTCCGTCCGGTGTCTCGCGCCTGTCTCGCGTGACGCCGGCGAAGGCTCGTTGTCAGCGCGAGGCCGGCTGACGGGCCCGTTGATGCCTGTGTGCGGAATGACGCATCTACTTAAAACTAAATAGCGTTTCTGGACACGCTCCCAAAAATGCGATTTTGGCACGTCCGTTGCACTGTGCCTGCTTGGGTGCTTGACCCGCCCGGTCTGACATGGCCTGGGCCAAGGGTCGACCGTACCTCGGTTGTCGAGCGAGCCAGCGTTGGCTCGCTGAGTCTTCGCCACAGCTTGCGGCATGTCCTGCTGGGCTGGCGGCGGCTGGAAATTCTCCGACCGCCGGCGCTGCCTTCGCACCGGCCTGAAGTGAGGAACCGGATGTCACACACCAACGTCGCCGATTTTGAGTTCGGATTCGACGATTCCCCCGACACGGCGTCCGACGAAATTGTTCCGGAGACTTGGAACACTCAGTCTTCCAGGCAGTTAGAAGTCGCCCAGCGCAAAGCACACAGCCCTGCTACGCAGCCGCAAGGCTACCAGCTGATTGCCCCGCCGTGGCTGCCCTCAACGGACGGCACGTCTGGCCAGCCGCCGTTCAGACCTGCATCGCCCCAAAGCTGGCTCGCGCCGGTGCCGCCATTACCGCCGAATCTGCCGGCGGGGCGGCTGCTCAGCGAGCTTGCCGTTGTGTACATGCCGGTCATCGCTGCCTATTCAACGCGCCCAGTCGCGCACGAGGCGTTGGTCCGCTCGGCTGCGGCGCCGCAGTCCGACGGCCGGGCAATCATCGACGCAGTCGCGACTGGCGGGATGTTGCCCCAGCTCGGCGCTGCGGTTCGGTGCGCCGTTGCCGCCAATCTTGCGCTGACGCGGGATGCGTCCCTGGTCTTCGTCAACGTAGAAGAAGCGGACCTGGACGACGGGTCACTTGGTTCGCCAAATGACCCGCTGACGGCGTACGCGTCGCGTGTCGTCTTTGACCTCAGCCTCGCCCGCTTTGATCGACCGATCCCGGACCACTGCCAGCGCATCGACTGGCTACGCCGCCGCGGATTTCGTTTTGCGCTCGACGATTTCGGTGCCAGCGCGGTTGGCTATTCGGAGCTCAGCGCGCTCAATCCTGAATTCGTCAAGGTCGGGGCATCTTTGACCGACCACCTGTGTGACACGCCTGGTGTCCCAGGTTTGCTGGCGACCATTGCTCGGGTCTGCGCGAGCCGCAACATGGTACTCGTTGCCAAGGCCATCGGTCGTCGTTCGGACTACCACGCCGCAGCAGCGGCCGGAGTACCGTGGCTGTCGGGCTGGCACGTCGGGCATCCCGTTGCGTCGTTGGGCGACATCGGCAATGCCTTGAATCGAAGAGCCTGACCGCGTCCGGTCCTGCAACGCACGGCCATTCACTGCAAGCCAAACGGATTGGATTTTGGCCGCCTTCGGGCCGATTTCTCCACCCTGGATCCTACAGCCGGATCCACTTGCGGTTGGGGCTCGACCACAGCAGGCGCAATCGCCGGAGCAGTTGAGAGTGTCGCAGTTGCAGCCGGCAGGATCGCGACGTTGGGCATCACTTTTGGCGCGGGTTGTGGCGACGACGCTGCGCCTGTGTTACTGCGAGGCAGCACGGCCTGCGGAGCGACGCGCGGCTCCGGCATTGCTTTGTCGCGCGACAGCGTAGCAGCCAACCCACCGACGGTCGCCAAACCTATCGCTGCGATCGTCAGCCACGGCCACAACGGTTTGCGCAGCGGTTGCGGTGCTTCGGCCGCGGCGACAGTTGCGGATTCGTCAAACGCTGAGAGTACCGCCGTGGGTGCTCCGGCGCGGGCAACGATGTCAGGTTCTGGCGCCTGTTGTCGCGGTTGACCGGCATACAACTCGGTGGGTTTGAGCGCAAGTACCCTTGCCTCGAAGGGCGCACCGATGACCGAGGTGGTCGGGCCTGCCGTCCGTCGTACCGCCTTGCCGCCGTCGGGCGGTCCAGCCTGCGGTGCGACCTCGTCCAAAGCCCCGGAGTCCAAAGGCACATCGTCTTCGGTAAGGGCGCCGGCCAACCCGGTCTGCGGTGCCCCGGTCGCTACGGAATGCCGACCAACGTCCAAACGCTCAGGCACGTAGGCATCCGATGCAGAGCGACGGTTCGGGTCGTGGTCACGGCCAGCCGCAGCATCGTCCAAGGCCCGGCGAAACGCAGTGGCGTCCGCAAAGCGGTCTTCCGGGCGCTTTGCCAGGCCGCGGGCGATAAACTCCTCCATGTGCGCAGACAGGTCGGCATCCGGGGCCACCGCAGCCAGCAGCGGCGGTGGCATGGTCGCGTGCGCAATCATGATTTGTGCCGCACCAGTGCCCGTAAAGGGGGCTCTGCCGGTCAACATCTCAAACAGGATGAGCGCAAGCGAATACAGGTCGGCCGCCGGCGAGAGCAGTTCGGCGCCCGCGACTTGCTCTGGGCACATGTAGGCCGGCGTGCCGACGGCGCCGCCCACATTGGTGATCCGCGTGGCGGCACGCCGGCCATTCTCAACCACGGTCGCCACGCCAAAATCGACCACCTTGACGAAGTCTCGCCTGGACTTGTGATCGGTCAACAGGATGTTCTCGGGCTTGAGATCGCGATGGATAATGCCAATGGCGTGCGCTTCGGCAAGGGCGTCGCATACCTGACTGGCAATCCGAACCGCACGTCTGAGCGGCATGCGGCCGTGCAGCAGCTCACGATGCAGCGACCTGCCGTGCACCAGTTCCATCACCAGATACAGCACGCCGTCGCCCGTGGCGCCAAAATCCACGACCGACACCACGTTGGGATGATTGAGACGCGACACCAACTTGGCTTCCCGGCAGAAGCGGCGAACGGCGTCGTCGCTGCGAACCAGTTCTGGCCTCAAGGTCTTGATGGCGACCGGGCGACCGACCGACACCTGGGTCCCGCGAAACACAGTGCCCATGCCGCCCCTGCCGACGATGCCCTCGACCTGGAAGCGACCGTCGATGCGCGAGCCGATCAGTGCCTCGTCGTCGTCGGGTTTGCCGACCACCGGTGCGCCGTCTAGTGGGCAGACCATTGTGCCAGGCGGTAGACTGCGATTGCATTCGACGCACAGGTATCGCATAGGTCGATAGTAGGGCAGCGATGCAGGCTGCACAAGCAAACCGCTTGCTCGCCTCCGCGTTTTCAAGACGGTCAGAGCCTGGGAGCCAGCGTGCCGCCGCTGATTTCTGAGGCGGTGCCATGCTGGCATTGGCGTATGGGGCTCCGCCAGTCCTGCTGTGAGACAACTCGGTTAACAGGCCGACTAGATATCCAAAACAAAATCGCAATGTTGAGAAGTTGTCGCCTCACGGTTGTCTCACAGACGGGCGGTCCGCGGTCGTTTCAGCGCCGGCGACGCCACCGCCGTGTACTCCGTCACGCCGTCGACGCGATGCATCGGCTTGTGTAACCTTATGATACCAAGTAGCAATGCTCTGCGCCCAACGGTCAGGCTGTGCGCCATTGGCCGCTGCCGCACGCGTTGGCACGGTGCTTGCACTTACCTGGTTGCAGCACGCGGCCGGCGGTCGGTTGGCGCTGCATACCGCCGGTCATCGTCGGCTTGATATCGCTGAGAGGTAGCCCAATGAGCACAAGTGCATTCTTCGATCCAGAACTCGTGTCCGCGCTCCAGCTGGCGCGAGAGGCCCAGCAAGCCGTGCAGGCAGTGCTCCGCGACCTTGCTCAGCGCGCCGCAGTTTCCGCAGCCGCTGGGCTTGCCGGGGCTGCCGCAACGCCGACAGCGCTGCCCGCCCCAGCGGCCCCAGCAGTGCACGTTCCCCGCAAAGCGAGCTACGAACGTACGGCCGTCATGAACCCAGGAGCGGTAGCTGAAATGGTCGCACGGGCGCGCAGCGCGGCAACCGCAAAGACGGCAGAGGCAGCCACCGAGTCAGCCGTACGCCGCGCCCACCGCGTGTTGGCAGGAATGTGGATGGCTTACCAGCCGGTTGTCTCGGCGCGCGCCCAGACGCCGGTCGCGTATGAAGCGTTGTCGCGCACCGTCGCCAGCGGCGTTGGCGCGTCATTTGGGGCGATCCAAGCCGTCCAAGACGCCGGAATGTTGGCTACCTTCAGCCGTGCCGTGCGCACCCAGGTCGCAGCCGCGCTGGCGACCCATGACGGCGTGCATACCATGTTTGTTAACATCGAAGAGGCCGATCTCGACGACGCAATGCTTGGCTCCGGTTCGGACCCCTTGACGGTGCACGCCAACCGTGTGGTGTTCGATGTCAGCCTGTCGCGCTTCAAGAGCCGCGTCGCTGGGTACCGTCGACGCATCGAGCGATTGCAGGCGCGTGGATTCCGCTTTGCTTTGGACGACTTCGGTGTTGCAACCGTTGGCTTGCAATCGCTTGACGAGTTGCGGCCCCAGTTCGTCAAGATTGGTATCCACGCGACAGAGAACCTCGATTCCGACCCCCGCAAGCAAGCGGTCCTCGCCACCATCGTGCGGGCCTGTGCCGGGCGCGGAACTACGGTCATTGCCAAGGCGATTGAGCGCAAGTCCGAGTTCAATGCTGCCGCTTCGCTGGGCGTGCCGTGGATGTCCGGCTGGTATTGCGGTCGCGCAGAAGCAGCGCCAGCGTAGCCAGGCAGCGACTTCGCCACCTGTTTCCGATTCGGAAAAGTCTGCTTTTCGGCTACACTCGGCGGCCCGGTAGATATTCCCGGCCAGGCGAACGATGAAGCGCTGCCCCCTGTGCGAATGCGTCTACAGCGACCATCTGGAGTTCTGCAGTCGCGATGGCGCCCCGTTATCCCGATTTGCCAACGCCGATCCTGTTCTCGGTCACGTCATCGAGGATCGCTACCGTCTCCAAGAGGCAATCGGCCGAGGCGGCTTCGGCACCGTCTATCGCGCCGCCCACCAACGGCTGCCCATCGAAGTTGCCGTCAAGGTCTTGCACGCCGGCCAGGGCGCGGACCAGGCCGCGGTCGACCGCTTCACCCGCGAGGTACACGCCGCGGCCAAAGTGCGCCACCCCAACGTCGCAGAGGTGCTGGATTTCGGCTTTGACGCCAAGCTAGGATACTTCGTGGCCATGCCGTTGCTTCGCGGCGAGACACTCGCAGCCGCACTCAATCGACGGCGGATGTCGCTGGTCGAGGCGCACACAGTCTTTACCCAGACAGCGCTTGGCCTGGCGGCGGCCCACCAGGTCGGCGTGGTCCATCGCGACGTCAAGCCCGACAATCTGTTCCTCGCCACCGACCCTACCGCCGCGTCCGGTTGGATCGTCAAGGTGCTGGACTTCGGCGTGGCCAAGATCAAGCTCGACAGCCAGCCCACTGCAGACTCCCCAGGCGGCAGCAAAGTGTTGGGGACTCCTGCCTATATGGCGCCTGAGCACGCCACGGGCGCTGCTGTCGATGCCCGCGTCGATGTCTACGGGCTGGGGCTGGTCCTGTGCCTGATGCTGTGCGGGACGACGCCTTTCTCTGGCACAGCGGTGCCACAGCTCGTTGCGCGACGCTTGCTGCACGACCCTGAGCCGCCTTCTCGCATGGGGGTTGGCGGCTGGATTCCGAAATCGGTGGACAAGTTCGTCCTGTCGCTCATCGCCCGATCGCCTGACGACCGGCCGGCATCGATGGAGGCCGCTTTACAGGGCTGGCTTGCGGTGCAAGTAGACGCGACTGAAGCTTGGGCCAGCGCTTTCTTGGGGGGCGGCGCGGCCCAGAACGTCATTGGAGTTTCCGACATGAAGACAGAGACCTTGCCAACGGCGGCTGCCGCACCCCAGGGCATATCGTCGCATTCTTCGGAAGGCGGCATGCGACAGACCAGCCCGGCCATCCTGGTCGTCGACGATGACGAAGCGATGCGGTACCTGATGCGTGCCGTCATTCAGGCTGCGGGTTGGGCCTGCGAAACCGCGGACTCCGCCAGCGCCGCGCTGGACTTCGTGCTCGGCGACAGGCCGGTCTGCGGCATCATCATCGACGTGTTGATGCCTGGCATGCACGGGCTGGATCTGCTGAAATTGCTCAGGAAAGCGGGATACGACGGGCCCATCGTGTTTTGCAGCGCGCTGTCGTCGGACAGCGTTCGCGCGGAGTTGACCGCACACGGTGCGGGCTATGTGAACAAAGCGACAGAAATTGGCTCAATTGTCGCCGAGTTGAAGCGCATGGGGGTCGCGCCGCCGCACTGATCGTCACGGCGGCGCGACCCTTTGCCAGTTTGGACTCACAGCCCCGATCCGAAAATCCGATTGCTCTCTTGCGCCGCCATGCCTAGGCCGGTTGCTGTACGCGCGCTCACAGCGCCTGCACGGCTGACTCGGCCACGGCTTCGTTACGACTAGCGCGGCACCGCGGAAGTCGGCGCCGCTGCGCCTGGCCCAGCGGACGACCATCCCAGCCAACCCAGATGAACCAGAGCCGCGAGCATTGCGCCGACGAACAGAACTGTGGCAAACGCGAGCGGCAATGGGCTGCGGCGGTCAGCAAACCGGTCGCGAAGATCGCGGGTCGACCCGGCGGGCAGCGTTGCCAGCGCGGTCAGCGACCTGCCGAACGCGACGTTGATCTTGGCCTGCACGTTGATTGCCCAGCCATTGGCGTCCAGCAGTGGCCCAATGTTGCGCTTACGGAGCTTTAGCCACCCCAGGAGCACCGAAGGACCTGAAATCGCGATCATCACACCGGCGAACACCGCCGGCATCTGCCACCACGGCAACTGGACAAGCCCGGTCAGCGCAGCCGACAGCGCAGTGCCGATGGCACCAACCGCGACGCCAAGCGCGGCGACCGCTCCGACATCTACCTTTTTGGGTTCTGCCGGCTTGGCCGCGGGTTTGTCAGCCGGTTTGTCTGCCGGCTTGTCTGCGGCTTTGGACACGGTCGCGTCGACCCGGTCGGCCGCGGCTGTTAAGCGGTCGTTGGCAGCGCCATCGGCGGCGGCCGCGCGCTTGGCGACCTGCTCTTCGATGTACCTGGCGAGCTTGCGGTACGGCGCCCAAAAGGCCTGACGCAAGCTGATCGGGTTGTCGATGATCTTGGTGACTGTCGCGTCCCAGTCGCGCCCCTGGCGGTCATAGAAAACGCCGTTCTTGCCGATCATCAGGTTGCCAACGTCGCCATCGGTGATGGCGGCCACGATCTGGCGCTGCTCCTGGGTGGCTTTGCGGACGCAGTCGCAGTACACCAGACAGACTCCGGCGAGTCCGGCCATGGTGGCGTGCTTGCCTGCGTCGTCAACGGCGAGCACGAGGTCGCAGCTCCGCTGGTCCAAGAACAGGGTGCCCACCTGGAACATTGCCGGCTCGTTGCGGCCATAGAAGGTCTGGAAAGATACGAAGTTGTTCGCGAATGGCAGCAGATCGCGGCGCAGTCGGGCCAGCGATTCCAGTTCGTCGAGGGCTTCGAAAGCCGGTTGCTTGGCCAGGTCGCCGTCAATCATCGCCTCGACTACCTCGAGGTACGGCCCGTCAAGCAGTTCGCGGATGCGTGTCTGGCCGAGCACATCGAAGGCACCCACCGGCTTTGCCGCCGTCCACGCCCGAAATGGTTGAAATGCGGCAACGAGCTGCTGCCACTGCGCTTGCGTGAGTACATCTTGGGGTCCCAGCAGCGGCACGACCACCGCCGCCACGAACTGCGCGACGGCGTCGCGCCAGGCCGGGTTGACTTCGCCGGTCAGCGGCAGGGCCGCGCGGTCGGCGACCAGGGCCAGGGGCAGATTCCGTAGCTCGTCGGACCCCAAGTTGAGGAGCGCGCGCGCGGGGTCACCCGCGCGGTTGGGGGCCGGCCACAGCGCCGCGCTGGCCGCCTTGTCGAAGCCAGCCAAGGCGCAGCGAGCAAAATAGTCGTCGACTTTTGCGGCAATGGCGTCGAGCCTCTCCAAAGCCGCGGAGGTGCCAACGCCCAGGATCAACACACTCGGGTCGCTGTTGGCGCTGTCGAGCCACGCCAGCCACGCCCTCGCTTCATCGACAAATCGATCGACCAGTGCAGTGTTCAATCCTTGGTCACCGCTGCGGTCGATTGCTGGCGCGTCGACACACCGCAGCATGTCAACGATGGCAGCGACGACGTCCGGGTCCGGACTCGCCGAAGCCGGAACTACGCCGTCGCCGTTGTGCGGTTGGCGCGCCAGCACCGCCCGTGACGCCGCGACCTGGTCGGCCGTGACGACGGCGCGGTTCGCCAAGTTCAGTGTGGCGACCACCAGTTCGGCTGCCTGCCGAAGGCGCTGGCCTTCTGGCTTGCGCACGTTGATCGCGGCGATTGGCAAATCGGCACCCGGACTTGCCAGCAGCTGCGGATCGCTGAGGCGGTCGACGGTCCAGCGCACTGCTTCAATCACGTCCGGGGCGCGGATGCGGCCGTCGCCGTCGCGATCCATGCTGGCCAAGGTCTTGGCGTCGAATTCCAGGCCACGTGTCGGGCAGGCCAACGCGACCCACAGTTTTTGGTCGAGCGCGGACAGCGCGACGAGATCGTCGGCGCGTTCCAGGGAGACCTGGTCTACGCCGCCGGCGCGCCAGAATCTCCAGTTGTAGGTGGTGGTGCTGATGCTGCTCATTTTGAACTCCTGCATTGGGGGGCGAAGCCGCCCGTTTGTGTGCGCGCTCGGCGCGGTTATGAACTGGGAAGGCGCTGTCACCGCACGTTTTTCTGCTGACAGTGACCCCGTGCTTCTTCGCGAGCGAAGGCGCGGCCGCAAGGTCCAGAGCGCCACCGCGGGACGTCGTCAGAGCGATCCGCTTTGGGCTCCGCCAACACCTATGGCACCTTGAAACCCGTTGTGAACAACAAGTTGCTCTGCGTCTGCCACTTGTCGAGGATGGCGGGAAGGCGTCGGGCGGTAACGACGTAGTCCAGCGACGCCCAGCTCGAGAGCTTGACTGAGACACCCGCAAGCAGTTCGTAGCTCATCGCGTCCATGCCGGTCGCAGTGGACGTCGAGCTATACAGCGGAGCGAACACGGAGGCCTGGCCTTTCCAGCTGATTTGTTCCGTTGCAGCGCCATCGGCCTGAAGTTCAAACACGCCGCCGGCTTGGTGCGAGCTGGCCAGTTGCTTGAGTTCAAGCTCAGCCGTCTTGGCGTCGTCGGCAACGGCAAAGCCACCATCGGTCAGAAAATGCTGCGCGCCGACGCCGATTTTGGCCTTGATGGTCAGTGCTTTTGACTCTATGGGGTTGGCAAACGCGCCCGCACTTTCGGCAATCAGTAGCGGGTCGAAGCCTCCTGCGAGCGCAATACGCTCCTTGGCCGCGACCTCGCCCTTGGTCGTTCCGCTGGACGTTGTCGTTCGCACTACCGTCGTTGGGGCCGCGCGCATGAGGTAGCCGTCGGTCATCTGGCTCATCGCCCGGGCCCGCGCATAGGGGCCTACCCAGTCCAGAGCGCTGAGCCGATACATCCACACCGAACCGAGGTCGATGACGTCCGCCGACTTGACGAAGGCGTCCAGGGCCGGCGTTCGCGTCTGGGCGTATTGAAGCCGAAGCGTGCTCCGCAATTCCTGACGGTCCCTTGTCCAGGTGGCCGCGCCATCGACGACGCCACCGATCTGCGCGGTCGTTCCGTCGGTGGTGCCAATGACATCAGACGCCGTGTTCATCGCGCCGGTCGCGCCCAGGTTGATGTTGTAGGTCCAGCCGTCCGGCTTCTTCTTGGATGCGAGGACCTCTTTTCGCAGGTCTTCGGGAGCAACGGCCTCTTGGGTACGGCCGACGCCGGGCCGAAGCAGGAGCAGCGCTGTCAGCGCGCCCCACGCCAGATTGTGTTTGTAAGTGCTTAACATGATTTATCTCCTAGGGTTGTGACGCCACCGTCGACACCGACAGCGAGGCCTGTACCGGTCGTGTCCCTGTCAACCACACAGCCGACAAGTCGGGATGGGCTTGTGCAAGGGTCGTGCCATCACCAGCCGTGGCTGCCAGAGGTTCAATAAAGATGTGCTAATACAAAGGCTTGTCGGATCTTGGTCGCGTTGGCCCGGGCTGACCTTGTCCGCAAGCGAAGCGTCATATGATACAACGATGAGACGGTTGTGTTGTAAATACGCAATGTATACAATGTATTGTGCGCCGGAAAACTGTCTCGTTCATTGTGTCAAGTCGTGTCCTTGTCCCCTGTCGCGACCGTGCGCTGACTGCGACAGTTGAATGCTGGGACCTCAGAGGTGCCCAAGTCCTGCGTTTGGCGCCAGGACTGCGGGCCGCGCCAGCGGTTCTGTCCAGCCATGTCTCTCGATGTGAAACAGTATCTCGGCGACGAGTTCTACATAAGTCGTATCATATCAAAGCTATGTGGCGGTATTGTGTATCAGCACTGTCTCGTTGGGGCGGGTCTTTGGGGGGCCGAGCGGTGTGCGGTGCGTGATCTGACAGTAGTAAAAACAACTAGTTGTGAACAATTCTCGCGGTTGGCATGGTCCTTGCCCTTGGGGATGTCAGCGCATCGCGACAATCCGTCGCACTCGTGCGTCACACCCCAACTGTTCAGAGGTCAACATGTCTGTATTCAAGTCTTTCCGCTTGCTTGCCGCGCTCCTCGCCGCAGCGACAGCGGCCTCCGCCATCCCTGCTGCGTATGCCGAAGACCAAGGCGCTGTCGAACTTGGCATCTTTGGTGGGTACGATGCCAAGCACCAGAGCAATGAGCTGGGCAATGCGGTGCCCTTGACCACCAGCGAAATCCCCGGTGCGGCGTTTGGCGGTGGCCTGCGCATCGGCTACCACATCCTTGAGCGCCTGACCGCCGAGTTGGAAGCCAAGGCCATTGCCAGCAAGCTGCAAGGATCGGGCGACGCGTCGCCGGTCTTCGGCGTGCGCGGTAGCTTGCTGTTCAACCTGTTGACCGAGGGTACGTTTCGGCCATTCGTGCGCGCCGGTTTGGGCGCCGACATCCTGGTCACCGATTCCGTTCGCGTTGCCCAGAAAGTCGACCCGGACGGCACAACGGTGCTTGGCTTGGGCACGCGCATCGCCGTGACCGAGAATTTTGGCGCTCGGCTCGACCTACTTGGCACCATCACGGCCGGCCGCGGCAACAAGATGGTCGGCGAGGCCGAGGCCTGGCTGGGCCTGTACTACACCCTGGGCGGCACTCCCGCCGACACGGACGGTGACGGCGTGCCGGACCGCGCTGACGCCTGCAAGGCCGTTCGCGAGGACGTCGACGGCTGGCAGGACAGCGACGGCTGCCCGGACGACGACAACGATGGCGACGGCATCGCCGATTCGGCAGACAAGTGCCCCTTGGATGCCGAAACTGTCAACAAGATCAAGGATACCGACGGCTGCCCAGATGGCGACGGCGACGGCGACGGCATTGAAGACAGCGACGACAAGTGCCCCGCCAAGGCCGAAACCGTCAATGGTTTTGAGGATGCCGACGGTTGTCCCGACGATCCGGACACCGACAAGGACGGCATCGCCGATAGCGCAGACAAATGCCCCAAACAAGCGGAGGTCAAGAACGGCTATCAGGACGAGGACGGCTGTCCAGACTCGGTGCCAGACAGCGACAAAGACGGCTTGGATGACCTCGCCGACAAATGCCCCAAAGAGCCCGAGTCGCGTAACGGCTATCAGGATGAGGACGGCTGCCCCGACGCGGTGCCTGAGAAGCTGCGCAAGTTTGCAGGCGCAATCAAGGGCATCGAGTTCGAGACTGGGTCCGCCACCATCGCAGCCAAGAGCTTCGCCGTGCTGGACAATGCAGTCCTTGTGCTGGCCGAGTTCAAGGACACCGGCATTGAAGTCCAAGGGCACACCGACAATGTCGGCGATGTCGCCAAGAACAAGAAACTCAGCCTGGACCGCGCCGAGGCGGTCAAGGCCTACCTGATCAGCAAAGGCATCGATGCCAAGCGGGTGTCAACCGTGGGTTTCGGACCGGACAAGCCGGTAGCCGACAACAAGTCGCCCAAAGGTCGCGCGCAAAACCGCCGTATCGAGTTCGCGCTGAAGTAGCGGGCGCGTAGGGGTGCGCCCCGCGCGCGAACGGCGGCGGTCCTGTGCAAGCGGGGCCGCCGCCGTTCCGTCGTAGCACCGCCGCCGGCAAGAGGCTCTGCCGGTTGTGGCTCGCAAAGCCTATTGGCAGCGCTGCGGGGCGATGGTGAACCGCAGTCGGTCGCGCTACTGCACAACGATCGGCTTGGTGCTCGGCTTGTACTTGTTGTCCAACTCGCCGTCGACCACCCGCAGTGCGTCCATGCCCCAGTCGTACCCATAGTCGCTGGCCGCGAACTCGGCAGCCTTGAGCAATTCGGTGTAGCTCGGCTGCTTGCCGCCAATCAGCGCGCCGACGAAGCGGCCCATCGATGACCCGGAGCCAGCGACCCACGATTCCAGACCATTGGTGATGAGTTCCAGGTTGGCCGTGCCGCCCGGCTTAAGCGCCCAGTAGTCCTTTTCGTAGTAGTTGTAGGACACGCAACTGTTGATGAACAGAATCTGGTAGCTCGACGGAAAGTCGGCGCTCGAAAAGTTGCGGGGGTCGAGCGGCCCATAGCCGATGTAGCTGTGGCCGTTGTACACGAATACGTCGCTGTTCTTGATGGCCTTCTTGTGCGGGCCGGCGTCGCCTTCGGCGCCGAAATAGGTGTTGAGCTCAATCGTTACCGTCGTTTGCGCTGCCGTGCCGATCTTGACCTTGACCGGCACCTGGAAGGTGAGCCAGTTCTTGATGATCTTGTTGCCGACTGCAACGCGCAGCGCCTTTTTGTGTTCCCAACTGCTGATGCCGGTCGGCCACTTGGCGTTGTAGTCGAGCTCCCACGCCATCAACTGGTCCCAGCTGACGCCGGTCACCTTGGTGGTGCCAACGGTGTAGCTGGTGAGATCTGCGCCGGTGCCGTTGCTGGTCACTTTGAAGCCGGGCCGCGCCTTGAAGACCGCGCGCAGTCCTTCCAGCCACATGCGGTAACCGTCGTCGTCGATGGGGTCGTGTTTTTCGCCCGCTGCCCAGTCGGCCATCATGCCGCTGACCATGCCGATGACGACCTTGTTCTTCTGCACGCCGCCCGACCACAAGCGGTCGTACTCCGGCCAGCTGGTGCCCTTGTTGGTCTTGTTGCCGCTCAATTTGAAGGTGACCGGGATGTACAGGCGCGTAGTCTCGCTTTTCGGGATGTTGGTCGTGCCCTGCACGGTCGACGCCGGCACCTTTTTGCGGTCGGCGTCGATGGCCTGCTGTTCCTTGGTCATCGCCGTCTTGCACTTGCCCAACGCTGGGTTGAACACGTACCACAGCGAGCCGTTCATGAACTCCTGGGCGTGATCATCGCCGCTCGTGCACTCGTCGAACACCCGCTGCTTTTGGGCCTGGTAGTTGGCCCCCAGTAGCGCCAACGGCAACGAGCTTTTGGTCGACATCGCCTTGGGCACGACCGCCGTGTCGGTGAAGGTGTACTCAACACGCTGCATCGGCGTGCCTTTTTCGGCCGCATCGGCGGGGTCAAACACCACCACATTCGACTTCTTCCAGGTCGAGATGGTGATGTCTTTGAGCTCGCGCGAGTTCACGCCGACATTGGCCTCGCGCAAGGCGCCAAAGCCAGACTGCGTCTGCGCGCGCATGGCGTACAGAATCGTCGAGTCGCTCGACGACGGCGCCACATACACCGCACCTTGGAACGTCAGTGTCCGCGCGAGCGCGGTATTGGAGGTGAGGTCGTCCTCGCTCTCGCCGACGGGAGCGCTCTCGCAACCGGTGAGCGCCAGGCCGGTCATGAGCACAACGCCGACCAGTGGCCTGAGGGCCCGAACAAACAAGGGAGCTGTGGACATGGCAACCGCCAGGCGCGCCTGTGCGCGCAGTTGAGCCTGCCCTTGCCCCGTGGGAGCGAGCGTAGGGCCTAACGGTGGCTGAGTCAATGGCTTTTTGGCTGTAGCCACAGAGGATAGCGCCACAGAAGTGCCACCGGTGTACGCTGCCGTGGTCCCGCTATTGGGGCGCAAGGTTTACTGCCATGTCGCAAACGGCCACTTTGCCCTGGACCGAAACGGGCAGCGCCCAACTCGCCCAAACGCGGGTGTTTACCGCCCATGCCGTCGACCGCGTGTCGCCGCGCACGGGCCGCACCCACAGCTTTGGCATCGTGCAGTGCCCCGACTGGGTCAATGTGGTGGCCGTCACCGCCGACGGTCAAGCAGTGCTCATCGAGCAGTACCGGCATGGCACGCAGACCGTGACGCTGGAAGTGCCGGGCGGCATGATTGACGCCGGCGAGTCGCCCATCGAAGCGGCGAGGCGCGAGCTGTTGGAGGAGACGGGTTACGGCTGTACCGAGTTGCGGCAGCTGGGCTGCGTCGAACCCAACCCGGCGATTCAGACCAACCGCTGCTACACGTTTCTGGCGACGGGTTGCACTGCCGTTCGCGCCACGCACTTCGACGCGACCGAGGACTGCGCGTTGCGGCTGGAGCCGGTGGGTGCGCTGCCGGGGCTGGTGCAGTCAGGCGCGATTACCCACGCGCTGGTGGTCGCGGCGCTGGCTCATGCTTGGTTGGATGGGGCGTTGCCACGCGCGGTCAGTCTTTGATGACAGGCAGCCAGGGCGTCAGTTCGGTCCAATCGATCAAGGTGCCTTCCAGGCAGGCGATGGCCGTCTGGCCGACCATTTCCGCTGGCGCGAGGGCGGCCATCACGCCGGCGCCGCGGCGGTTGACGAATAGCACGCCTTCGTCAGGGTCGATGAACCACAGCTCCTGCACGCCGGACTGCTCGTATTTGCGGCGCTTCTTGATCTGGTCGTAGCCGGCGGTGCCGCGGCTCAGCACCTCGACCACGAAAGTCGGCGCACCGCGGGCGCGCTTGGGCCCCACCTGGGCCGGGTCGCAAAACACCATGACATCAGGTCGGAAGACCGTCGTGGTGTGATCGTCGTCGTCTTCGTTGGCCGCCAGCGCGGCGTCCGGTAGCAAGACATCCAGAGGGGCAATGAAGGCCTCGCAGCGCTTTCCACGGAGCTGTGTGTGCAGCTGCGCGGCAATCGACAATACGATGCGTTGGTGCAGTGGTGTCGGTGCTGGCGACATGCACACCGCTTCGCCGTCGAGAAGTTCCCAGCGCTGATCCGGCGCAAAGCTGCGGTAGTCGGCGTAGGTGTAGCGCTTCGAGGACAGCGGCCGGGCGACGACGGGAGCCATGGTTCACCCTGTTCGCGGGCACTGCGGGCGCAGCCCACAGACACAGTTTGGCACGCACTTTCGCGGGGTCAAGGCGCCACTGAGCTACGGCTGACAAGCCGAAAACTTGACCAGGCTGGTATCGACAAACTGTAACTCTGACTTGCACGTCCACGTCGGGCAGTCGGCATCCTTGCTGCACACTGCGCCGTTGGCGTGGCACTGTCCGGACTTACACGCACCCGGCTGGGTCTTGCAGTCGGCGTCCGTTACGCACAGCGAGACGCAACCGCTCTGCTTGCACCAGCCGGTCTCGCACATGGCGACTGTGCCCGCCGTCGGGTTGGGGTTGCAGGCCTCGCTGCCCTTGACGCCCGCGGAGCCCACGGGGTTGGCGACTTTAGGTCCGCAGCGCGACTGGTAGCCGTTTTGCATCGGATACACGCGGCAGACTTCGCCGGGTGGGCAAATCGCATCGCTGTTGCAAGGCGTTAGCGCACTGCCCGGTAAGCAAGCCGGGTCAGTAAAGCCCGCGACCACCTGACCGGGCGAGTTCTGCTCAACGCACTTGAAGTTGGCACCGACCGGGCCATTGACCGCGCCGCCGCAGCCGCTCTGCTGCCCCGGGTCTTCGATGCCGTCAGGCTCTTGGGCGCCGGTGTTGTTGTTGACCTGGTCGAGCGCGATCTTGCACTTCTTGGTGCACACGCCGGTGATGCACAGACCGTCGGCGCACTGGTTGTGCTGGCACTCCAGAAACTGCTTTTGCGCAAACTGGCTCGATCCTGGCGGCGGCACCGGGCACTCTTCGGATGGACCGCACGGCTCGCCGAACTTCTTCTTTTGGCCGGTCGCCACGGTCTTGCAGGCATTGGCCGAGCAGATCTGGTTCAGCTGACAGATGCCGCACGACTTGGCGCACGACGGTTTTGCGAACCCGCATTGCACGTTGTTGCACAGGCACTGTTCGCCGCCAGCCGTGCACTTGTTGGCCACGCATTTTTCGCCCGCGCCGCAGTTACCGCAGTTGGCGGAGCACCCGGGGATGACCTCACAACTGCCCGGCTTGCACTCGCATTTGGGGTCGAGCTTGCAGATGAAATCCTGGCAGACCTTGCCCTTTTCGCACTGGCCGCACGAGGTCGGGCAGCCGGGCAACTGGCCACACTCCAAAAGCGCGCAAGAGCAGTCCATCTCACAGGTTGCCGTGTTGGCGTTGCATTGCATGGGCGCTTCGCAGCCGCCGCAGTCCTTGCCGCAGCCGGGCAGGATGCCGCAGTCTTGCGAGCCACAGGCGCAGTTGGGGTCGGCTTCGCAGACGTTGGCTTTGCACAACGCGCCCTTAGGGCACGGGTCGCACTGCATTTGCGGGCAGCCGGGAGGGCTGCCGCACTCGATGCCCTTGCACGAGCACGTCTCGACCGGCGTGGCTGCGTCGGCGCTACCTGTATCGGCGGTCGCGACTTTGGGCAAGTCCTTGAGGCCACCGCTGTCGACTGCACCAGCATCGCCCTGCGTGGTGTCAGCGCCAAGCCCGTTGCCGGCGTCGGCCTTGGTGACTATTGGCGTGGACTGCGACGAATTGGCGCAGCCTGCGAGGGCAACTGCCGCGCACAGGCAGGCCGCCCAGTTTGGGTGCAGCGGATGGGTGGCAAACGACATGGTGACCTCAGTGCAGCGACGCAGCCAAACAGAGTAGCGCAATCGCCGTGTTGGCTCAAACAACCGACACGGTTGCGGACGGTTGACCGCTTGCGCCTTGTGCCGGTAGTGTCCCGGCCCTGCCGCGCCGCCCCATTGGCGTCGCCGCGCCCGGCCGCCATGCCCAACCGTAAGATATCGTTGACTGTTCGCCTGACTGTGGTCGGCGTTGCGGTGCTTGCGGTCTACGCGTTGACGTCGGCCGGGATGCTGCGCCAGCCGTCGCCGCACTTCCACTTCGTCGATTTAGCGTGGAACCTGTTGCACGGCCGCATGGACACCGACACGCCGCGCCGCTCCGCGAGCCAACCGCAGCGCTCCGACGACCCGCCAGGCTACCAGGCTGCGATTGACCGCCACTTGCTTGGCAAAGACGGCAAGAACCTGGGCTGGAACGACTGGGCCAGCTTCCGGGTGCTGACGCTCAAGGGTGGCGAGGTCGTCCGCGGCGTGTTCCCGTGGAAAGACCAGCAGGGCGAAAAGTCCAGGCAGTTTCGTGCCCTGGACGGCCGCTGGATGATCATCGACGTCGACAAGGAGCTCAAGACTGGCTGCGTCAAGGATCGTCCGGGTGCCCGCTGCGACGAGGTGGTACACCAGGTCAGCTTCCCGCCGTTTCCCGCGATTGCGCTGATGCCGCTGGTGGCCGTTTTCGGCTACGGCGTCAACGACGTGTGGGTTACGTTGCTGTTTGCGGTGGCGTCGGCGGTGCTGTTTGCACTGTGGATGGAGCGGTTGCACCGCGAGCGGCTCATCGCGACCTCAAGCGGTGACCGCTGGTGGCTGGCAGCCCTGTTCGCCTTCGGTACGGTCACCTGGTACTGCTCGATTCGCGGGCAGGTGTGGTTCACGGCCCTGGTGATGGGCCTGACGCTGCACCTGGCCGCCGTGCTTTGCGCGCAAGGGGCGCGCCGACCGTTCTGGGCCGGCGTGTTTCTTGGGCTTGGCGTCGCGACGCGGACGCCGCTGCTGTTCGCCAGCATTTTCTTGCCGCTCGAAGCGCTGTTTCCGCAAGGCCGGCCGGTGTGGCAAGGCGGGCGCGAGGCGATGCGCAAGGCGGCAAGCCAGATTCTGTGGTTTTGCGTGCCGATGGCGATCGTCGGCGCTGGGCTGGCGTGGTTCAACTGGGTGCGCTGGGACAACCCCCTTGAGTTCGGCCACCTGTACCTGCTCGAGGGCACGCGCGGGCCGACCCGCGACCATGGCTTGTTCAACACCGTGTTCTTGAACGGCAACCTCGGCGCCGCGCTCACCAACATGCCGCGCGTGTTCTTCGTCGAACCCTACATCGCCGTTAGCCGCCATGGGCTTGGCCTGCTGGCCTCGACGCCGGCCCTGTTTGCGCTGTTCGGCTCGCCCAGGTTGCGCGACGATACGCCCGTCGACGACGACTTGCGGTTGCGACGCGCGGGCCTGCAGCGCAGCCTGCTGCTGACGCTTCTGGCCGTGGCCGTGCCCGGCTTGCTGTACCAGAACGACGGCTGGCAGCAGTTTGCCTACCGCTTCAGCATGGACTTCTTGCCGCTGCTGATGGGCATCTTTGCGCTGCGGGTGCAGCGGCTGGGCTGGCCGGTCAAGGCGCTCGTCGTGGTTGCCGTTGTCGTTCAATGCTTTGGCGCCATCACCTTCGGCCGCGCCGAGATTTTCTACTACGATTAGCGCGACGGTATTCCGAGGATCCCTATGGCCAGCGCCGCCAGTGACACCCCCAAGACGCCCATCGACGACCTGCTGCAGTGTCGGCAGTGGTGTGCTTCCGGCTGCAAGCCGCGCGAACAGTTTCGCATCGGCACGGAGTACGAGCGGTTCGCGTTCGGTCCGGATGGACGGCTGCTGCCCTATGACGGGCCGGTGTCGATCCGCACGCTGTTGGAGCGCCTGGCGCTGCGCTACGGTTGGGAGCCGTATCTGGAACTCGGCAAGCCGATTGCGCTTTCGCGCAAGGGCGCCTCGGTGTCTCTGGAACCGGCCGGCCAGTTCGAGCTGTCCGGAGCCGTGCTGCCCACGATCGCCGCGACGATAGCCGAACTGCAACAGCACCAGGCGGAATTCGAAGACGTCGCCGCGGACTTGGGCGTGCGGCTGGCCTGGCTTGGCCTCAATCCGTTCGACACGCCGGATACGGCGCCCCATATGCCCAAGGGTCGCTACGACGTGATGCGGGCTTGGATGCCGCGGGTCGGCAGTCACGGCCTGCGCATGATGCACCTGACCTGCACCGTGCAGGCCAACATCGATTTCTCCAGCGAAGACGAGTGCATGGAGATGATGCGCCTGGGTCACCTGCTGTCGCCGGTCTGGATTGCGCTGTTCGCCAATTCGCCGCGCCTGGAGGGCAAGCCCAGTGGCTACCGCAGCTGCCGCGCTCATCTGTGGCTGGATGTCGACCGCGCGCGGTGTGCGCAAGGCCCGTTCGTGTTCGACCGCTTGGCCACCATCGATGACTACGTGCAGTGGGCGCTCGACGTGCCGATGTACTTTTTGGACCGCGAAAATCCCGACGGCAGCGCCGGCTACCAGGGCCTCGACGGCAAATTCACCTTCCGGCACTTTTTCGAGCGCGGCTTTGGCGGTCGTCGGCCCACGTTGGCCGACTGGGAACGCCATGTGGCGACGCTGTTTCCCGACGTGCGTCTCAAAAAGTGGTTGGAAATCCGCCAGTGCGATTTGGTTCCGGCTGCCGCGATTCCGGCCCTACCGGCGTTGTGCAAAGGCCTCTTCTACCATCTGCCGACGCGCGCTCGGGCGCTGGCCGTGGTGCGCGACGGCGACTCGACGATCGATCGCGCCGCGCTGCGCGAAGCCGCTTGTCGCGACGGGCTGGATGGGCGCGTGGGCGACTTTTCGGTCCGCGACTGGTGCGAACAAATCCTCAAGCTGGCCGTCGAGGGCCTGAACGGCCTTGCCGCCGACACCGGCACTGATGCCGATGCGGCGCAGGCGCTGCTGCCCTTGCAAGACATCGTCTTCGAGGGCAAGGCGCCGTTCTGGCAGCGCGCCCAACAAGTCCTCGACGCTGGTGGCCACTGGGCGCAATTGGCCGATCTGACCTGACCGCCTGACAATCTCGATTCCGGCGCGTACACTTCGCGCCCCGCCGGCGACTCGCTGGTGCCGCAACCCCCAGGAACACCATGGCAACCTTTGCCGATGTACGGTCCTGCGCAGCCGCGCTCCAATTGCGGATCGACGCGCTGCGCAGGTCGCTTTGACACGGACGCCAAGTCCGAGCGATTGGCCGAGCTGGACAGCCTCGCGGGCGAACCTGAATTCTGGATTGACGCCGATCGCGCCCAGCGCCTGATGAAAGAACGCGGCGACATTGCCGCCGCGATGCAGACCGTCGGCGTGCCGCAGAACAGCGTGCGCGACGCGCTGGACTTATGCGAGCTCGCAGAAGCTGAGGGCGACGCCAGCGTGCTCGACGACCTGCTAGCGCAGCTGCACGGCGTGCAGGCGGACCTCGACAAGGCCGAGTTCGCGCGCACCATGTCGGCGCCCACCGACCGCTCGCCGGCCATTTTGCAGATCAACGCAGGTGCCGGCGGCACTGAGAGCGCCGATTGGGCGCTGATGCTGCTGCGCATGTATCAGCGCTGGGCCGAAACGCGCGACATGACGGTCGAATTGCTGGACGAAGTGCCCGGCGAAGAGGCGGGCGTGCGCAACGCCGTGCTGCGCATTGCCGGCGACTACGCGTTCGGCTGGCTCAAAGCCGAAAACGGCGTGCATCGACTGGTGCGCATCAGTCCTTTCGACGCTGCCAAACGCCGCCATACCAGCTTTTGCAGCGTGTTCGTGGTCCCAGAGGAAGACGACTCGATCACCATCGACATCAACGAAGCGGACTTGCGCATCGACACCTACCGCGCGAGCGGCGCCGGCGGCCAGCTCGTCAACC
>SXGT01850734.1_pt1 | contig 36310 bp, 36 predicted proteins | sample 3176221 | NCBI WGS metagenome assembly SXGT01 (sample SAMN11356862, study PRJNA531348) | freshwater metagenome | isolation source: freshwater sample F1-120 | place: China: Fuxian Lake, Yuxi | collected 2017-12-25 | reverse complement strand
GCATAGAGGCATGCTTACCTACTGATTTGTTTTTGGATTTCGTAAAAACACAATAGCAGAAAAGCAGGTGACTGCCTCGACTTTCTATTCAATTTCAATGATTAATTCAGCGTAAAAAACGAGTTTTGCAAGAACCTCTTTTGAATTTTTTTATTACAAAATTCTCACTTTCCTTCTTCTCTTTATTGTCCCATATTTATTCTATGTCCCGACCGCCCGCGCAAAAATCTGATAAAAAGCCCGTAAAAAAAGACCCTGCAAGGCCATCTCGGTCAAAAGCGTCAAAACCGCACTTAACGCCGCTTGAGCCGCATCTGGCGCGGCTCCTTAATCCCGCACTCTCGCCAGGCTTTAATGCGTTAGAACCAAACCTCGAGGATGTTGCTCTCGCGCCTTCTAGCGGTCCGCTTGCTGGGCCATCAGGAACAACTGAGAAAAGTCTTGAAGAATTATTGCGCCTTGGCGATCCGAATTTACGGGATGCGGAGCCATGGAAACCTCATCGGCCCGATCGTCCGCCGAAATCTGAGGGCGGGGTAAGATTTGAGCTTGTTTCAGAATACAGCCCAAAGGGCGACCAACCTACAGCTATAGCGGAGTTGGTTAAGGGCATTCAGGCAAATGAACGAGATCAAGTTCTTCTTGGCGTTACAGGGTCGGGCAAAACCTTTACAATGGCGAGTATTATTGCTGAGACCCAACGCCCGGGATTAATTCTTGCGCCAAATAAAACGCTCGCTGCACAACTCTACGGCGAGTTCAAAAGTTTTTTCCCTCATAATGCAGTGGAATATTTTGTTTCCTACTATGATTATTATCAGCCAGAAGCCTATGTGCCGCGTTCAGATACATATATCGAAAAAGAGTCTTCAGTTAATGAGCAGATTGACCGTATGCGTCATGCGGCAACGCGCGCGCTCCTTGAGAGAGACGATGTAATCATTGTTGCTTCTGTTTCGTGCATCTATGGCATTGGGTCAGTTGAAACCTATACGGCGATGACCTTTTCTGTACAACTTGCGGAGAAGCTGGCGCAGCGGCAACTTGTTACAGACCTCGTTGCGCTTCACTATCGCCGTGTAAATGGGGATTTCACACGTGGATCATTTCGTGTGCGTGGCGATACAGTTGATGTTTTTCCAGCCCATTATGAGGATCGCGCCTGGCGGATCAATTTCTTTGGAGACGAGGTAGAATCTATCAGTGAGTTTGATCCTTTAACAGGTAAGAAAACTATAGATCTCGAATTTGTTAAAATTTACGCCAATTCTCATTATGTAACGCCACGTCCTACGCTTTTGCAGTCTATTAAGGCGATTAAAGATGAGTTGCGTGTGAGATTAGACGAATTCAATCGCGCGGGGCGCCTTGTTGAGGCACAGCGCCTTGAACAAAGAACGCGCTTTGATATCGAAATGATGGAAGCAACGGGCTCATGCGCAGGCATTGAAAATTATTCACGGTATTTAACCGGCCGGAGACCTGGCGAACCGCCACCAACTTTGTTTGAATATTTACCTGATAACGCCTTGGTTTTTGCTGACGAAAGTCATGTATCCATTCCTCAAATTGGCGGTATGTATCGGGGCGATTTCCGCCGCAAGGCTACGCTAGCGGAATATGGTTTTCGATTGCCGTCTTGTATGGATAATCGACCCTTGCGCTTTGAGGAATGGGACGCGATGCGTCCGCAAACTGTTTCTGTCTCCGCAACGCCTGGTCGCTGGGAGCTCGAGCAGACGGGCGGCATTTTCGTTGAGCAAGCTATTCGACCGACGGGCTTAATTGATCCACCCGTAGAAATTCGTTCAGCTCGAACCCAAGTTGACGATCTACTTGATGAAGTGCGCAATACTGCGCAAATCGGCTATAGGACGCTTGTGACAGTACTCACAAAGCGGATGGCTGAAGATTTAACAGAATATTTTCATGATAATGGCGTGCGCGTGCGCTATATGCATGCCGATATTGATACGCTTGAGCGCATTGAAATTATTCGCGACTTAAGATTGGGCGCTTTTGACGTCCTCATCGGCATCAATCTCTTACGCGAGGGATTGGATATTCCAGAATGTGGTTTAGTCGCAATTCTTGATGCGGATAAAGAAGGTTTCTTGCGTTCAGAAACATCTCTAGTGCAAACGATTGGTCGTGCAGCGCGTAACGTTGACGGTCGTGTTATTCTATATGCTGATCAAATTACTGGATCAATGCAGCGCGCTATGGAAGAGACAGAACGTCGTCGCGCAAAGCAAGAAGCCTATAATGTCGCCAATAACATTACCCCGGCCTCTATCAAGCGTGGGATCGCTGATATCCTTGGCGGCGTCGCTGAACAGGATCATGTCACAATCGATACGGGATACGACATTGCTCCTGGTCATAATTTAACTGCAACACTTGCAGATCTTGAAAAGCGCATGAAGGAGGCCGCGGCAGATCTAGCTTTTGAAGAAGCCGCGCGCATAAGAGATGAGATCCAAAGATTACAGCGGATGGAGCTTTTGGCCGAGGCTAGCCCTCTGTTTGGACTTTCGCGCGGTGCCAAGTCCCCGGGCGGGGTGCAAACGCCTGGGGTGGTTTCAACCCGCGCCCGAAGGCCAACGGACTCCGATATGGGGCCGCATAATTTTGGAGGCGGCGAAGCGCGCCCACTCAATAAAATGGCTCCTCGCTCGACTGGCGGCCGGCCTGGCGTCCCAACAGTAAAGAAAAAGCCAAAATAGTGGGGTTAAAAGCTGATTTTTTGCTTTTCTTCTTCCTTTCGTCCCTGGGAGAGGGCTACACAAAGCGCTCAATCTCGATTAGGGTCCGCGCTTAATCCGCTGCGCCCAGCAGGCGCTGGCGGCTTTTTCTGTTTTTATGTCTGACGAAGGGCGTCAGACTCTTGAAGGGACCACATGGCCAAGGAAGAATTGCTCGAATTTCCAGGTATCGTGACAGAATTGCTGCCGAGCGCGATGTTTCGCGTTAAACTTGAGAATGAACATGAAATCGTCGCGCATACAGCGGGCAAAATGCGAAAAAATCGTATTCGCGTGCTAGAAGGCGATAAGGTGCTAGTTGAAATGACGCCCTATGATTTGACTAAGGGCCGCATTACCTATCGTTTCCGTTAATTATCCTAAGCGGAGCCGCTTGCTGTGACTGCTGAAATCGCCGCTCCAAAGCCAAAACTTATCCTTGCTTCGGCTTCGCCGCGTCGGCTTGCGCTGCTTGAGCAGGCTGGACTGAGTATCGACGCTTTATTGCCAACTGATATTGACGAGACGCCATCGCGTGGAGAGTCGCCGCGTGGTTTGGCTATTCGTCTTGCAAGCGAAAAAGCCGCAGCCGCAGTTAAAATTCGTCAAGCGCATCCTGATTTGAAGGATAGTTACATCATTGCTGCAGATACGGTCGTGGCGGTCGGGCGACGTATCCTCCCTAAGCCCGAAACAACAGAAGAGGCTGATGAATGCTTGCAGTTGTTGTCTGGAAGACAGCATCGCGTATTTACAGCGGTCAGCTTGATCACGCCAAAGGATCAAGAACGTAAGCGATTAGTTGAAGCGCGTTTGAGATTTAAGCGGTTAAGCGCGATGGAAGTTGAGGCATATCTTGCAGCAGGGGAATGGCGCGGAAAAGCAGGCGGCTACGCTATTCAGGGACTGGCGGGCGTCTTTCTTGTCAAGCTGATTGGTTCTTATACAGCCGTCGTTGGACTGCCGCTTTATGAGACTATGTCGTTGTTGGCGGGTGAGGGTTATCCTGTATTAACGCCCTGGTTTGCTCGCGCCTAACTCCTCTTTAAATATTGGCGCGTGTAGCGCATGCCAAGCCTTGTTAAAACTTCATAGCCAATAACCCCTGAGCGTTTGGCCAAATCATCAATTGTGATCTTTTCTCCCAGTAATTCCACCCAGTCGCCGCGTTGCAGCAGAGCATGTGGCGTATCTGTAATATCAATCATAATGTAATCCATAGAAACGCGACCAATGAAGGGGCAAAATACCCCTGCAGCATAGGCCTCTCCACCTATCTGAGCATTTCCTGCGGATGCGCTAATATGGACGCCATCCGCATAGCCAATTCCCAGCGTTGCAATGCGTGAAGGACGTTGTGCGGTCCACAAGGCGTCATATCCAACTGTTTCTCCTGGCGCGAGATCGCGGATTGTAAGGATACGCGCCTCTAATTTGAGCGCATTGCGCATCGGGTTTGGCGCAAGAGGCGTAGGGTTGCCTCCGTAAAGGGCGTATCCGGGTCGCAGCACATCATAGAAAGGTTTTTCCCGCATGAAGATTGCGGAGGAATTCGCCATGGATGCTGGGACGCCCGGGAAAAATCGACAGATTTGATTGAAGGATGAGATTTGTTTTGAGTTCAGCGGCGAGTCTTGAATTTGTGAACTTACAAAATGACTCATGATCAAGGATGGAGCATAGCCTTGAATTTTTGCAGCGATCTTTTCTGCCTCTGTTGAAGAGAAGCCAAGCCGATTCATGCCCGTGTCAAAATGCAAAGCAGCTTTGAGTTTGCCCTCTTGTTGACATCCTGAGGCGAGCCAATCATCGAGTTCTTCTAATGAGCCAATTACAGGGTCAAGTTGGGCTGAGATGAGACGGTCAGCGCCGCCTTTGATAATTCCATCGAAGACGTAAAGTTTTGCAGAGGGGAAAACTTTGCGCGCTGCCTCGCCTTCCGCGATCGTGGCGATGAAGAAAATACGACAACCAATCTCATACAGAGCCTGCATAACTGCTTCGCAGCCAAGTCCATAGCCATTTGCTTTAACGACTGCTCCGCAAGCGGCGCCTTGCCCTAAGCTGGCAAGCTTGAGCCAATTATCTTGCACCGCCTTGAGATCAATTGTCAGGCGGGCGGAAGCGCCGCATTCCTCTTGGGCGGCAGGCGCGGTGAGGTTGGGTGTTACAGGATGCATCGCATAAGAACAGTTATGGTTGAGATAAGCGACAATGGGATATGCGTTTAATCTTGTATAAAACAGATTTATTGGTGTTTTTATTTTGGTTTAACGCATTGTAACGAGGAACGCCAAGGCGCGCGAGGTCTAATTATGAATCAAAATACCCTACCAGCTTGGCGCCGCGTGCCCTCAAGCGTTTGGGCCTTGGGCATCGTATCGCTCTTGATGGATTTTTCATCTGAGATGATTCATGCGCTGCTTCCTATTTATCTTGTTGGGTCGCTGGGCGCGAGTATGACGGAGGTGGGGGTTATTGAAGGGGTAGCGGAGGCAACAGCGGCAATCGTCAAAATTTTTTCGGGAGCTATTTCAGATTGGGTTGGAAAAAGAAAGCTTCTGACATTGATTGGCTATGGTTTGGCGGCTTTAACCAAACCTATGTTTCCTCTCGCGCCAAATGTGAGTTGGATAACTTCTGCGCGGTTTCTTGATCGAGTGGGAAAAGGAATTAGAGGCGCGCCTCGCGACGCTTTGGTCGCGGATGTAACTCCAGCCTCGCTTCATGGCGCAGCTTTTGGCCTTCGCCAATCGCTTGATACGATCGGAGCCTTTTTGGGCCCAGCCGTCGCTGTTTTGGTAATGTGGCTGACTTTGAATAATATCCATATGGTGTTTTGGGTTGCGACGCTTCCGGCAATTCTTGCCGTTGTTGTTCTTTTTTATGGGGTCGAGGAACCAGTTAAAGAGAAAAATGTGGGTGGCGGGTTACGTTTTTCGCTGCATAAAAATGAGCTGAATCGTCTTGGCGCGCCCTTCTGGCGCGTAGCGGGCGTGGCAACAATCTTCAGTCTTGCGCGATTTTCAGAAGCTTTTTTAATTCTCAAGGCTCAGGCGGTTGGGTTGCCAGTAATTTTTGCGCCCCTTGTTTTAGTCTTCATGAATCTGATTTACGCCAGCGCCGCCTATCCCGTAGGCGTGATTTCGGATCGAATGGGGCGTTGGAGGTTACTTGCCCTAAGTCTAATCGTGTTAATTTGCGCCGATGGCGTCTTGGCGCATGGTTCAAGTCTGGTCTGGGTTTTTTGTGGCGTCTTATTATGGGGGCTTCACATGGGCATGAGCCAGGGCTTATTTGCCGCCTTGGTTGCAGACGTTGCGCCACCTTCGCTCACAGGAACCACCTTTGGTGTTTACAACCTTTTTTCCGGTCTAGCGCTGTTTCTCGCCAGTTTTCTTGCTGGAAGGCTATGGGACCAATTCGGAGACTGGGCAACTTTCCTTATGGGCGGGAGTTTTGCATTGATTGCACTGATTGGTCTCCTCATGATTCCTAAAATTGACCAGGGATAATCCTTGAAACGGCTAGCTTTAGGAGGACTGTATTGCGGCGCCGCAACAATTGAATTATCCCTTAAGCTCATAGCATTCACAGGCTTCTGACAGCTTATGGGGTAAGATAATGGCGAAGCTAGATTTGAGTAATTTCGCCCAGAAACGACCCTTGTCGCCGCATCTCTCCGTTTACCGGCCAATGATGACCATGATGATGTCGATTGCCCATCGCATTACGGGCGCGGCGCTTTATGTCGGAATGGCCTTGCTCGGCTTGTTCTTATTGGGCGCAGCTCTGGGATCCGGCGCCTTTTCGATGGTCTCTTGGCTTGGATCAGGACTTATCGGCGCAACGCTAGTTTTTTTGATCACATGGGCCATTTTTCACCACATCCTTGGCGGAGTTCGACACGCATTTTGGGATCGTGGGCTTTATATGGATCCCAAGGGCAGAGAGTTCCTAGCTTTGGGAACCCTGATTGGCGGCATCGCAATGACAGTGATTTTGTGGGTTGCCAGAACGCTTGTTGGCTGAGGGGAGCGTATACATGTCAGTCCCTACGCATTTTAATAGCGGTCGCACGGGTGCGGGTAAAAAATTTGTTGCTGACGCCTCTGGTTCAGCCCACGCAAGATTTATGCGGCTGAGCTCCTATGTCCTTACCCCCTTAGGTATTCTTTCGACTTGGTGGCTTGTTGGCTTGGTCGGTTTGCCAATTGACCGCGTGCGTGAGGAGATCGGCCATCCCTTTCCTGCGCTTGTTTTAATCGCCTTCGCAACGCTTGGTATGATTCATGCGCGTGAAGGCATGCACGAAATCATATTAGATTACGTTCATGATGCAGAACTCAAACAGAAGGCGATCAAAGCCAATAAAATCATTTCGATCGCCATTGTGGCTATCTGGGTTGTATCGCTTATGTTCATTGCAGCGCCTCACTAAGGCAAATTCATTGACGCCCAAGAAAACAAAAAAGGTTAAGTCATGCATATGAACGGCGCTGCTTCTTCCATATCGATTGGCGGCCGAGCCTATCCGATCGCAGATCATACCTATGATGTTGTTGTTGTCGGAGCTGGCGGCGCGGGACTGAGAGCTGTTGTAGGATGTGCGCAGGCCGGTTTATCTGTTGCGTGTATTTCTAAGGTCTTTCCCACGCGTTCGCATACTGTCGCTGCGCAAGGAGGCGTTGCTGCGGCGCTGGGTAATATGGGGCCAGACGACTGGAAGTGGCATATGTACGACACGGTCAAGGGCTCTGATTGGCTCGGCGACCAAGATGCAATCGAATATTTATGTCGCAACGCCCCGCAAGCTGTTTATGAGCTGGAACATTGGGGAGTGCCCTTTTCACGCACTGTTGAGGGTAAAATTTATCAACGTCCCTTTGGCGGCATGACAACTGATTTTGGTAAAGGCCCTCCCGCTCAGCGCACCTGCGCTGCTGCGGATCGGACAGGCCACGCCATGTTACACACAATGTATGGTCAGGCGCTAAAACATCAGACGCAGTTTTTTATCGAATATTTTGCGCTTGATCTCATCATGGATCAGCAGGGAGTTTGTCGTGGCGTTGTCTGTCTAAAGCTTGATGACGGGACGATCCACCGATTTCGATCTAATTTGACCATTCTTGCAACAGGGGGCTATGGGCGCGCCTATCTTTCCGCAACGTCAGCCCATACCTGTACTGGCGATGGCGGAGGCATGGTTTTACGTGCAGGCCTGCCGCTGCAAGATATGGAATTTGTCCAATTTCACCCAACAGGCATTTACGGCGCTGGATGTTTAATCACGGAAGGCGCGCGTGGCGAAGGCGGCTATCTAACTAATAGCGAAGGCGAACGTTTCATGGAGCGTTATGCGCCTTCTGTAAAAGATCTCGCGCCGAGAGATATGGTGTCTCGCGCCATCACCTTGGAAATCAGAGAAGGACGCGGAGTCGGTAAGCTAAAAGATCACGCTTACCTCCATCTAGAGCATCTTGATCCACTGATCCTTGCCGAGCGGCTTCCGGGTATTTCAGAGAGCGCGAAGATTTTCGCCGGCGTTGACGTGACGCGACAACCCATCCCAATACTACCCACTGTTCATTATAATATGGGCGGGATCCCAACTAATTATCACGGGGAAGTCCTTTATAAGGTCAATGGCGATCCTGACGCCATTGTGCCCGGATTAATGGCGCTTGGCGAGGCGGCATGTGTTTCAGTGCATGGAGCCAACCGACTGGGATCGAACTCTTTGATTGATCTCGTCGTGTTTGGGCGCGCCGCTGGCCTTCGCGCGTCAGAACTCGTCAAACCTAACGCGACGCAACCCGAGTTACCGTCCGACTCTGCAGAGTTGGCCTTATCAAGGTTGGATCGATTGCGTCATGCCGACGGCGCAATTAGCACCGCTCAGCTACGCGATAAAATGCAGCGCGTGATGCAATCGCATTGCGCAGTTTATCGGACCGGCGAAGTGCTCGAAGAGGGCGTGGCGGGCATCAACGAGATCTGGCGATCAGGTTTGGATATTAAGGTTTCTGATCGGTCGCTAATTTGGAATTCGGATTTAGTGGAATCTCTTGAGTATGACAATTTGATTGTTCAGGCTGTTGTTACAATGGAGTCGGCGGCTAATCGGCTTGAGTCGCGCGGCGCGCACGCGCGGGAAGACTATCCAGACAGAGATGACGTAAATTGGATGAAGCATACCTTAGCGACGATTGACGCGCATAAAATGAAGGCCTCAATCGATTATCGTCCTGTCCATAACTACACGATGTCAACTGAAGTAACTTACATCGAGCCGAAGGCGCGCGTGTATTAAGGCTGTCATAATCCAACATTTACTGGATGAAAAAGAATGGTCGAATTCACATTACCGAAGAACTCAGTAATTGGGGAAGGTAAGATCTGGCCGAAACCAGAAGGCGCAACAGAATTGCGCGAATTTCGGATCTATCGTTATGATCCTGATACACAAAATAATCCGCGTATCGATACCTATTTTGTCGATACCAGCGATTGTGGGCCGATGGTCCTAGATGCAATCATTTGGATAAAGAATAAAATTGATCCAACATTAACGTTCCGTCGATCCTGCCGTGAAGGTATTTGCGGGTCCTGCTCGATGAATATTGATGGCGCAAATACTTTAGCCTGTACAAAGGGTATGGATCAGATTGAGGGCGTGATTAAGCTCTATCCGTTACCTCATATGGGCGTGGTTAAAGATCTCGTGCCTGATCTAACAATATTTTATGAACAACATGCTGCAATAGAGCCCTGGCTTCACGCTAGCGATGATCCAAAGACAGAGCGTTTGCAAAGTCCCGCAGAGCGCGCGAAACTCGATGGATTGTATGAATGTATTTTGTGCGCCTGTTGTTCGACGTCTTGTCCAAGCTATTGGTGGAATTCGGATCAGTATCTTGGTCCGGCCGCCTTACTTCAAGCTCATCGCTGGATCTCAGACTCTCGTGATGAGGCCACTGACGAGCGGCTGGATTACATTGATGATACATTTCGGCTCTATCGCTGCCATACGATTATGAACTGCACGAAAGCTTGTCCGAAACATTTGCAGCCTGCAAAAGCAATTGCCGAACTCAAAAATCTCGCTATTGCCCGCTCTGAAGGTTGATTGAGGGCTCCCCGGCATCAAATCGGCACGAGAGTCCGCTAAGCTTTCATGGTTGATCGTATGAGGATCGTCAGAAGACCCGGGTCCTTCTATCGTTCGGCAAAATAGATGCGGCTGAGTTTTGTCGATATTGGCTCTGCAAGATCGTTTCAAACCCGCTGAGCGATCTTGTGTAGCAAGACTAATGAATTGAGGATTGGATTTAGCTGATGGTAAATGGAGGGTAGGGGGGGCCTTGCTGTGTGACCCTTCCATTGACAATCACAGATGAGATCGAAACTGTGACGCTATAACGGGCTGAGCCATCGACATGAAGCTGCCTAGGGGGATGAGGAAATCCTGCAAGCTGCTTGTCTTTAGCCTTAATGCCGATAAAAAGCTGAGCTGAGGTGTAATCGGAGCGTTGGCTTTGGCTGTTAGCCAAGAAAACCACCCGCTGGAGAGAAATCAATGAGCTATAAGGTTGCTGTCGTCGGCGCCACGGGCAATGTGGGTCGCGAAATGTTAGATATTCTCGCCGAAAGACATTTTCCAGTTAGAGAAGTTGTCGCTTTGGCCTCGTCGCGGTCGATTGGCACAGAGGTTTCCTTTGGCGATAAAACATTAAAATGTAAGCACCTTGATACATACGATTTTTCAGACACTGATATTTGTTTAATGTCAGCTGGCGGCAGTATCTCGACGCAATGGTCTCCCAGAATTGGCGCTCAAGGCTGTGTCGTAATTGATAATTCATCCGCTTGGCGCTTGGATCCAGATGTGCCGCTTATTGTGCCTGAAGTAAATGCCGAAGCTGTGTCGGGGTTTAAGAAGAAATATATCATTGCTAATCCCAACTGCTCGACAGCTCAGCTTGTTGTGGCGTTAAAGCCTCTGCATGACGCCGCTAAGATTAAGCGTGTTGTGGTATCAACTTATCAATCCGTTTCTGGCGCAGGTAAAGATGCGATGGATGAGTTATTTGCTCAAACACGCTCTGTATTTGTTTCTGATCCGGTAGAAGCAAAAAAATTCCCCAAAAGGATCGCGTTTAACCTTATTCCGCAAATTGATGTCTTCATGGAAGATGGCTTCACCAAAGAAGAATGGAAGATGGTGGCGGAGACAAAAAAAATATTAGATCCAAAGATAAAGCTGGTTGCTACTTGTGTGCGTGTGCCAGTCTTTATCAGCCACTCTGAAGCTGTAAATATAGAGTTTGAGAACCCGCTATCAGCAGATGAGGCGAGAGATATATTACGAGAAGCTCCGGGTGTTCTCGTGATTGATAAGCGTGAGCCAGGTGGTTACATCACGCCTCATGAGGCTGCCGGAGAGGATGCGACTTACGTATCTAGAATACGAGAAGATCCAACAGTCGATAACGGGTTGGTTCTCTGGTGTGTATCAGATAATTTACGTAAAGGCGCCGCTTTGAACGCAATACAGATTGCAGAGGTGCTGATGAATCGTAAATTAATCGCGCCAAAGAATAGCGCAGCATAGAAGTCGATTAAGAAAAATTAAATCCTAAGGTCGCTCGAGAGGCGGCCTTTTTTTGTTTCCCATGTGCGCTAGCGCACATTAAATATCCCTATTTTGGCTAGAATAATTCAATTAGCGTTCATTTAGGGCGGAGGGCTAAGGGCTGCCTATAAATGAGTTAATTATGAGCGATGGCCTTCAGAGGAGACGTTTTATTGGCGATATTAGATAAGTAATTTTTCATTTAATTTCGGTCAGCAGCCCCTCAGTGCTGACCTGAGAGAAGGCCGCTCATATGAGATGTGGGCGGCCTTTTCTATTTTGTGAAGGGATGAGAAATTATCCCTCGATCTGGCGATTTTCCTTAGTCGCTATCGCTTATTGTGAGCCGTTATTTACTTATTTTGAAGAGCTCAGCGTCAGGCGTCTTTGTCTGATCGATATTAAACAGAGAGATCAGCGTCTCATAGCCCTGGGGATCTTTAACTTGCCATTGTTTTAGCTTGAAGGTTTTTGGATCAAAAATTAAACGCACGTGCGATGTGCCGCCAAATGTCGCTTTATCTTCGATGAATATTGTAATCCCAGAGTCGTCAGTCGCAACGTCTTGGACTGTTACGTCTTTCTCCAGATCGATCTTTTCCTTCATTAAAAATTTCAATGGCGTCTGCGAAATAAAATAGAGATCTTGTGTCGCTAGCTTTCGATCTCTTACAGCGACCTGGACGCCGTCGGCGACGACTTCCATTGTCGCGGGTTGGGCATATTCAAAGCGAACGCGGCCAGCCCGTTGCACATAGAGTTTGCCTTCTGAGCGTTTGCCGTCGCCGCCAATTTGAACGAAGTCAGCTGTCATGACTGGTGAGGAATTAAAAAAGGCGTTGGCGCGCTTGATTGCTTCGCTCCGCTCCATGGGTTTTGGCGTATCGGCGTTTTTTTTACCAAGTTGCATGGGCTCTTTTGTGGTTTTTCCGGATTTTTTCTTGTCTGAGAGGTTGGATTCTGTAGCAAGCGGGTTCTCGGGAGACTTTTGCTCACTACCTCCCTCTGAAGAAGTCTTTGCTTCTACAGGTTTTTGTTCCGCATTCGCCGCTGGTTTTGTTTCATTAGAATTTATTGGAGCGGCTGCAGGAGTTTGAGCAAGGAGCGGCGTGGATAATAAAACCAATAGGTTTGCCAATATCAGAGAGTTTTTTGTCACGATAAAGTTCCGATTCGTTAACGATCAAATTTCTACCACGAAATCTTTAATTATGAGTCCTAGGGCGCTTAAGCAATGCAAGAGGCTCAAGCAATTATCCTTACTCCGCGGCCTCGATATCAAATGCGCCGCGATCTACGCCCTCTCCGACTAAGATTTCACGTTTTCCAGAATGATTTGGCTGGCTTACGACGCCTTCCTGTTCCATCCGTTCCACAATGGAGGCAGCTTTATTATAACCGATAGATAGACGTCGTTGGATATAGCTCGTTGAACATTTTCGATCACGTAGAACAATATTGACAGCGCGATCATAAAGATCGCCGCCTTCTTCCGCGTCCATGGTTCCCGCCAAAGGTCCAGTATCGCTTTCGCCGCTGTCTTCTTCTACCGTAATTGCGTCGAGATATTGTGGTGCGCCTTGAGTTTTTAGATGCGCGACCACTTGTTCGACTTCAACATCTGACACGAAGGGTCCGTGCACGCGTGAAATACGCCCGCCCCCTGCCATGTACAACATATCCCCTTGTCCCAATAGCTGCTCAGCGCCCTGTTCTCCAAGAATTGTCCGGCTATCAATTTTTGACGTGACTTGAAAGGAGATACGCGTTGGAAAATTAGCTTTGATTGTGCCGGTAATGACGTCAACGGAAGGACGTTGCGTCGCCATGATCAGGTGAATCCCCGCTGCCCGCGCCATTTGAGCTAGTCTTTGGATTGCGCCTTCAATATCCTTGCCCGCAACGAGCATAAGATCCGCCATTTCGTCGACGATTACGACAATATAGGGCAGTTTAGCGAGATCCATCGTCTCATGTTCGAAGATTGCCTCTCCCGTTTCCCGGTCAAAGCCTGTTTGGACTGTACGGCTGATTGACTCACCTTTCGCCATCGCTTCAGATACGCGCGCGTTAAATCCATCAATATTTCGTACGCCCAATTTGGACATTTTACGATAACGATCCTCCATCTCTCTAACAGCCCATTTCAGCGCTACGACGGCTTTCTTGGGATCTGTTACAACCGGGGTGAGAAGATGGGGGATATTGTCGTAAACTGAAAGTTCGAGCATCTGTGGATCGACCATGATCAGTCGACACTCTTCTGGTTTCAGTCGGTAGAGTAGAGATAAAATCATTGTATTAATTGCCACAGATTTGCCTGAGCCAGTTGTGCCGGCAACGAGCAAATGTGGCATGCGTGCGAGATCAACAATGACTGCTTCGCCGCCAATCGTCTTACCCAAAGCAATCGCTAATTTATGGCTTGAGTTAGCAAATTCCTCATTTGCAAGTAATTCTCTGAGATATACCGTTTCTCTGCGCTGGTTAGGTAATTCAATACCGATAGCGTTTCTGCCAGAAACGACAGCGACGCGAGCAGAAATAGCAGACATCGAGCGAGCGATATCATCCGCTAGTCCAATTACTCTTGAGGATTTTACTCCTGCAGCCGGTTCGAGTTCATAGAGTGTTACAACAGGCCCTGGGCGCGCGTTAATGATTTCTCCTCTGACTGAAAAATCATCTAATACGCCCTCCAATAAATGCGCATTTTCCTCTAAGGCTTCCGCAGAAAGACGTGCGCTCACGGATGTTTTTTTAGGCTCAGCAAGGAGCATCAGGGAGGGTGTTTCATAGATTTGAGATGTTTTGATTGGACGTGACGGCGCGCGTTGCCGACGCCGAGAAGCGACTGGAGCCGCTTTCTCTTCAGGGATAATGTTTTGATCTAAATCTTGATCTAAATTCCTTGGCGTTGGGGCATAGCTTGGCCAGCTATCAAGGTCATCAAAAGTAGGCTCTTTTCGAACTTGAGGCGTAAGGGGCTTGGCCTCTTGAATTTTACGTTTGTTTTTTAAAGTTACAATCTTGCGGCTAAACCAGCTTTTAATCGCCAGTCCTGTATGGATGATCGCCCCAAAGGAAATTAGCGCAACGCCGGGCTCTCCATCTAAATCTTCATCTTCATAGGCGCGCTGAGTGTCTTCTTCGGGCATGAATGGATCTTCGTCAGAATTATTTTCAGCCTTTGCGCCCAAACCGGCCGCGCCGCTAACAGAGAGGATTGCTACAAACGCGGTCATCACGCCAAAAATCGCCATAGCGATACTGGCGTTAGCAAAAATGGCCCGAGGAATTGATAAAACGCCGTCTCCGATAACGCCGCCAAGGCCTGTCGGCAAAGGCCAGCGGTCGGTTGCCGGCAGGAGCGCGGCTGTCGCGGCGGAAGCTATGACGCCCAGGCACCATAAACCAAGACGCCATGCGCTTTTGTCCAGGCGCTGGAGTCGGATCAAGCGCATACCTTGCATAGCAAGCGGAATAATCGCGGCGATTGCGCCAAACCCCACAAGCTGCATGACAATATCAGCGCTAATTGCGCCTGGCGCGCCTAAAAGATTTCGAGGCGGCGTATTCGTAGCGTGATTGAGGGAAGGGTCTTGAGCGGACCAGGAAGCCAGCGCGAGCGTCAAAGCGCCAGCGCTTATCATCATCGCTAGACCGCCCAATTGCTTCATCCGATTGGAGGTAAATTCGCTAATCTGTTCGGAGAGGTGGCCTCTATAATGGCTCCGCATGATACACATCGCTCGATTAGAAGGACAAAAGGTTTTATCTCACGGCGCATAACCAATGGAGAGCGACGCCAAGAAGATCTTGTAAGGGTAAATTGTCACGGTTAAGGGTTGATTAACCCTTGTAGAAATGGCGTGTAAAAATGCATCCTTTTAAATTAGCCGCTCTTTTGGAAATGATTGTAAATCATTAAAGCTGTAGCTTTATTAATGCCGGGGGCCTTTTCAAGATCCAACAATGCGGCGCGGGAAACAGCCTTCGCCGATCCAAAGGCAAGGAGTAGGGCTCTCTTACGTGCTGGGCCTATGCCAGCGATTTCATCAAGGGGGTTCTTAACAAACTCTTTCCGTCTTTTTGCTCTATGCGTGCCAATGGCGAAACGGTGGGCTTCATCTCGTAGCCTTTGAATAAAATACAGCGCCGGATCATGTGGGGGCAGACGAAAGGGCTCTCTTCCCTCCATAAAAAAGGTCTCGCGACCAGCGTTTCGATCAGCTCCTTTAGCGATAGCGACGAGCGTAACGCCCTTCACGCCTGAAGCTTCTAGGGCCTCTTGAGCGATCTTAAATTGTCCTTGCCCCCCATCGATCAGCACCAGGTCTGGGCTACTTGGGAAGCTATCAAGATCAGAATTTTTATCCTCCTCTTTAGCCAAACGTGCAAATCGTCGATTTAACACTTCACGCATCATGCCAAAGTCATCCCCAGGCGATATTTGAGTGTTTTTGATATTAAATGTGCGATAGTGACTTTTCATAAAACCTGCTGGGCCCGCAACAACCATTGCCCCGATTGCTTGTGCGCCGCTTATGTGGGAATTGTCATAGACTTCAACTCTTTGCGGCGTATTTTCAAGTTTGAACGCATTACTCAAGGCCGCAAGGAGTTTTTGCTGACTTGCATCTTCAGATAATTTTCTTCCAAGCGCTTGCGTCGAGTTTATTAGGGCATGATCGACAAGTTCTTTTTTTTCTCCGCGCTGGGGGATGAGAATATGTATGCGTTTCTCCGCCTTTTTAGATAAAGCTTCTTCAAGAAGCCCCTTGCTCTCTATGGCGTGCGATAGGAGAACAAGGGGTGCGGAAGGATGTTCATCATAAAATTGAGAGAGAAAGGCTTCTAAGACTTCGGATTCTGTTAATGCAGCGTCTGCGCGCGGAAAATAAGATCGATTTCCCCAATTTTGATAGGCGCGGAAGAAAAAGGCTTCTATACAGAAGCGACCGGCCTCTTTGCTGATGGCGAAGACGTCTGCTTCCTCAATAGTTTTTGGGTTAATTCCCTGTGCGCCCTGAATTGTCGATAGAGCTGAAATTCTATCCCTCAATCGGGCGGCGCGTTCAAAATCAAGTTTTTCCGCCGCTTGGGTCATTTCGATAGCAAGTTGTTCTCTGACATCCTGACTTTTGCCAGAAAGAAAATTGCGAGCGGATTGAACTAAAACAGCATAATCTTCAATAGTGATTTCATTCGTACAAGGCGCGGCGCAGCGTTTTATTTGATGGAGTAAACAGGGGCGCGTGCGATTATCATAATAACTTTGCGTACAGGAGCGCAATAGAAAGGCCCGCTCAAGTGTATTGAGCGCTCTATTTACCGCCCAAATACTAGCGAAAGGTCCATAATAATCGCCCTTTCGAATACGCGCGCCTCGATGTTTAGTGATTTGAGGCGCTGCATGATCATTTGAAATTAGAATATAGGGAAATGATTTATCATCGCGCATGAGTACGTTAAAGCGCGGTTTAAGTTGTTTGATTAAGTTTGCTTCTAGTAAAAGCGCATCCGTTTCGGTTTCTACCGAAATAAAAATCATTGATGCTGTCGCGGAGATCATTCTTGCAATACGATTGACGTGCCCGGCAAGTCGGGTGTAGCTGGCGACGCGCTTTCGGACGTTTTTAGCCTTTCCGACATAGAGTACTTCGCCGGTCTCAGCCACCATTCTATAAACGCCCGGGCCGCTAGGCGCATTTTTCCAATAGTGTTTTATGACGCTGATGCCGCGCTTTACGCTCTCTGGCGTCTCCGGCTCTTGGCCAGTTAGCAATGGCGCTTCTACCTCTATCATTTCATATGTGTCATTTTCAGGCAGTTTATCGGCGTTCAAATGTGGATCATCAGATGGTCGAGGCGGTCTAGTCATAGGGGTATCTATGTAGGGGAGCGATTAAATAAAAGAGCGCCAATCTATCGATAACCTTGTTTATTGGGCAAGTCATTGAGGTTTCCCATGGCATAGGCATTGCCGCTTAGAAAAGACGCTCAGACAACAGTGATGATATTACCTTTTTATCCTCCTTATTGCTTTGATTTTGCCGTCGATTAAACGATATTTTTATAAGTTTTAGTCCTCTACATTAAATAGTATTTCCTTTGCTTGCAAAGGAGTGTTTTTTTGCGCAATTCTCAAGGAGTATTTAAAGGCTTTTGACCGCATGCCTTGAAAGATGTCGGCTGCAGACAATTTTTTAAAAATTTATATTTACCGCCCCGGAATTTCTCGAGCCTGAGCGCGAAAGTAATTGCAGTCTATTTTTAGCATAAAATTTCTAATAATTTTAATGAATGACAATGAAGATAGGGTTCATTGGAGCGGAAGCAATCGGTTAGTCAAGAAAAGTCTAGACCATAGAGTCAAGCGGCGATTTTTGGAACTTTCAGGCGTATTTTTTTGATCTTTTTCACAATCGTTTGCCCTCACAAGCGAGTGTGTCTTTATGGCGATCCTTCTATAGGCCTCTTTTTTGGGTATTTTAGCAAAAGTTTGAGATGATAGTTACAGATTATTTTTAGCTTTTTAATTTAACGCTAGAAAATATAGTAACAGTTATTTTTTTAGGCCTGGTCTAAGTGAGTTACCACTCGATCGGCGTTAACCCATGGGCTATAAGATAAGCATTCGTTTGTGAAAAATGTCTAGAACCAAAAAAACCATTGTGTGCTGAGAGTGGAGAGGGATGTGCGCTTTCCAATACTAAGTGTTTATTGCGGTCAATATTAACTCCCTTGCGGCGCGCATATGCGCCCCAAAGCAAGAAAACAAGATTTTCTCTTTTGTCCGATAGTATTTCTATAGCAGCATCCGTAAAAGCTTCCCAGCCTTGATTTTGATGAGAAGCTGCTTGAGAGGCGCGTACTGTCAATGTGGCGTTAAGCAATAAGACGCCTTGTTTGGCCCATCTAGATAAATCTGTCTCTCTAGAAATTGGGTGCTTGAGATCTGCCTCAATTTCTTTGAAAATATTTATCAAGGAAGGTGGTGGCTTAACATTTGTGTTGACGGAAAAGCATAGTCCATTTGCTTGTAGAGGACCATGATAGGGATCTTGACCCAACAGCACCACTTTGACTTCATCGAAGGGGCATGCATCAAAAGCTCTAAAAATAAGATGCGCTGGAGGATAAATCGTTTTTTCAGCATATTCCTGACGTATAAATTGTCTTAGATGTGCGAAATAAGGTTGCGAAAATTCATTGGCAAGATATTTGCGCCAGCTTTCGTGAATACGAACGTCTTTATTTATTTTTTCAGTCATTAGCCTACGGAGATTTTAAAGAAATTAATTTGCCCCTTATCCTTGTAGTGGTCCCCAGGCAGGATCGGAAGCATAGCCAGGGGTAGGTACAATGATTTCCGATCGGCCAAAGACATCAACCATATAAATTTTTGGTCCGCCGCCGCCTCCAGCCTCGCGGAAAAACATGATGAACAGCCCGTTTGGAGACCAGGTGGGTCCTTCATTGTGGAAGCCCTCTGTTAAGATTCTTTCTCCGGTTCCATCAGTTTTCATGACCCCGATAGAAAAATTACCACCGCTTTGTTTCGTAAATGCAATGTAGTCTCCCTTAGGCGACCAGACAGGCGTTGAATAACGTCCTCCACCAAAGGAAATGCGTTTGGCTCCACCGCCACTAGCTGGCATGATGTAAATCTGTTGAGAGCCGCCGCGGTCGCTCTCAAAAGCAATTTGCGATCCATCAGGAGAGTAAGAAGGCGATGTATCGATTGCGGTTGTCTCTGTGAGGCGCGTCGTTGCGCGTGAGCGTATATCCATTGCGTAGAGATTGGTCGATGAGCCTTGAGAGAGCGACATTATTATTTTCTGTCCATCAGGTGAAAATCTAGGAGAAAATGTCATTCCCGGAAAGTTCCCAACAATGTCACGCTGACTATTTTCAATATTCATTAATAATACTTTAGGATCATCTTCAGCGCTGAATGCCATATAAGTAATTTCTTGAGATGTAGGTGAAAAGCGCGGCGTGACAACAAGTTCTTCGCCATGTGTTAAGTAGTGCACATTAGCTCCATCTTGATCCATGATGGCCAGTCTTTTTTTACGGTTGTCTTTAGCGCCAGACTCATCAACAAATACAATTCTTGTATCAAAGAAGCCTTTTTCGCCGGTAATGCGCGTAAAGACGGCATCGCTGAGCATATGAGCTACCCGACGAATATTTGCAGAGTCTGTAGCGTATTGTTGGCCTGAAATTTGTTCGCCTGTTGTGACATCAAAGAGACGGAATTCTGTTTTAAGTCGACCTTCTCCTATGCGTTGAGCGCGGCCTGTGAGCACATATTGAGTGTCAATTGTTTTAAACGCAGCAAGATCAGGGCGTTGATCTGGAGGCGCTGCATTGGGTCCTAAAGCGCTTATATCAACGGGTTTGAGGAAAACGGAACGCTTAAAATTATTATTGATAATTGATGTGACGGTTTGAGCTGCATCGTCTCCGACAAAAGGGCTAATCGCAATACTCACAGGCTGGAATCCTCCGCCGTGTAATTCAATAATGCGTCCTGCGTGCGCTTGTGTGATCGGGGTGACTGCTAGACTAGCAATCAACTGGGCTACATTGCGTCGCGTTAAAAGAAAGGTCATGTCGATACTCTTTTTAAAGTAGTATTTTAAAACGGACTTCTTAGTTTTAAGCCTCAATGCGAATCTTGAAAACGAATTGTGATATCGCGAAGAGTCTGATCGTAAAAAGGCATGAAATCATCGGGAATTTTCATTGGACTGCAGCGGCGTACGGCTTGTAGAGCTTGCTCGCCTCTTGCTTGTTCAACAGGATTGTTTGAAGGATTCATAAGTTGCGGGCGGCCCTCTAATGCGCCTTCGCGTGAGAGATGAAATTCAACGACCGGGGCAAATGTCGCCCCCCCCAAAGAGAGTGCGGAGGCCCAGCAGGGATGGTAGTGATCGTGTATGTATGCTGCGATGCGCGATTCCATTGTTGCAGACAATTTGTCTGCAGCGCCTTCTGGGGCGCCCAGCGAGGCGGTTTTTAGTTCTTGACCTGTAGCCGCGCGTCTTTGAGCAGCCTCTCGGGTGAGAAGATTCATAATGCTCGAGCCGCTAAATTTAGACGCAAGCGTATTTTCCTCGCCTGATTTGGGTTTTGGCTCTTTTTCCGCCTTATCGGCCTCTTCTAATTTCTTTTTGTTTTCTAGCAGCTTGGCTAGCTCATCGGCTTTAAGGCGCGGCGGCGGTTTTGGCGTAGGCGGTGTGATATCTTTTGTTTCTGCCTCAAATTTTGGTCTTTTTGGAGGCTTGGGTTTGATCACTTCCGCCTCTTCAATTTCTGGCTTCTCATCCTCGGTTGCTGTTTTGTCTTTAGTTGCAGGCGCAGGCTTTGGTTCAGCGGTTTTGGCTTCTTGTTGCTTTTCTGGCGTTGGTGGAGATGAAAGTTTTTGCGCCTCTGACGAAGAGCTCGGTTCGGGTAATTTTTGCACTTGTTGAGGGGGGGCTGGCTTATCTTTTTCCGCTTGATTTAGCGGAGGCTCAGGGGGGGTATCCTGCTTATCTGCTAATTTATCAACGCGCGGTCCAGGCTTTACTTCTTTGGCCGTTCTTTCGCCCTTAACAACAGAATTCAGTTCGCTATCTGAAACGACGTCAATCGGGATCATCTCCGCTGCGTCTTCAAATTTATCCGTCGTTGCAAATAAAGTCATTGCCGCAATGAATAACCCGATATGGGCGGCAAGAGAGACAATGACACCAGGTTTCGACCGCGAAAATCTCAATTTCGCAGACTCACTTTTTCTCCTGCTCAGTCACAAGGGCGACTTTTTTATAACCAGCGCTTGTGATGAGCGACATGACTTCCGCTACACGTCCATAATTGACTGCTTTTGATCCTCGAACATAAATACGTTCATCAAATCCGCCTTTGGCGATTTCTTTGAGTTTATCCAGAATTTGAGCCGTTTCGATTGGCTGATCCATCAAAAAGACTTGCCCTTTTTCATCTATGGCGATGGCTATTGGTTTTTGATCAATATTTAGCGCCCCAGCTTTAGTTTGTGGCAAATCAACAGCTACGCCTGTTGCAAGAAGTGGGGCTGCCACCATGAAGATGATCAGCAGTACAAGCATGACGTCAATAAATGGCGTCATATTGATTTCGGCCATTGCGCGGTAGCGTGGCACTCCGCGACGGCGTCGACCCCCGCCGCCGCCTGGCGATGAAACTGAGGCGCCCATTCTATGCTTTCCTTATAAATGACAAGTTAGGCCGCGCGGTCTCTATTAGAGGAGGTATGTTGATCAATTTGGCGAGATAAAATTGCAGAGAATTCGTCGGCAAAACTTTCCATTCGCGCCTGTGTCTTAGCAACATCGCCTTGCATTTTATTATAGGCGATAAGGGCTGGAATAGCTGCAAAAAGGCCGATTGCAGTCGCCAGCAGAGCTTCTGCAATACCTGGCGCGACAACGGCAAGAGAGGTGTTCTTTGACGCCGCAATCGAGCGGAATGAAGTCATGATGCCCCAGACAGTTCCAAACAATCCGACAAAGGGGCCAGCAGAGGCGACTGTTGCGAGTACAAGTAGATTTGATTCTATCTTTTCAACTTCTCTAACAATTGAGACATCCAAAACTTTCTCTATGCGCGCTTGTAGACCCATAAAACTCGCGGTTGAGTTTTGAAACGAACGTTTCCATTCGCGCATGGCGGATACAAATAGCGTGGCGTTCCCAGTTGTTGGTCGTTCAGATAATTTTGCAAAAAGATCTTCAAGAGAATTACCTGACCAGAAACTCTCCTCAAAACGTTCATTTGCCTTGCGCAGACGGCGTAACAGAAGCGTTTTATCGATGATAATAGCCCAGCACCACACAGAGGCGCCAAGTAGGCAGAGCATCACGATCTTCACGACGATGTGCGCCGTCCAAAACATACTTAAAATTGTAATTTCGGTAGCGGCTGGGGCGGCGGCGATATCGGCAGGGTTCATGCTGTGTCCTTGCAGGGCAATGCGGCGGCGCAATTGCAAATGATCGATACCCAGGACCATGGCCTGGAATTTCGCCCTTTCTAGGGCCAGCGTGCGCCGCACAAAAAATTGTTATAGGGCGAGTGTTAACAATCAGTTATGCGATGCCCCTTTTTGCTGGGAGAGGAAACGGGACCTGACATCGGCTGGAAGGCGTTTAGCCTTGCGATTCTCGACACAGACGACAGTAACGGCGGCTTGCACGAGCAAGTCTGTCTCGCGCAGGACGCGCTGCTCCAATAATACTGAGGCCCCGCCGACTTCTTTAACCCATGTTTCGATGGTTATAAGATCATCCATCAGCGCCGGCTTTCTAAAATCAATATCCATGGCTCGGACCACGAAGAAAAAAGGCGTCCCTGTTGAGCCTTCAAGAAGCTCTCTTTGATGCAAGCCAAGGCCCCGCAATAATTCACTTCGTCCCCGTTCCATGAAGCGAAGATAAGAGGCGTGATATACAAGTCCGGAAAAATCAGTATCTTCGTAATAGATCCGGATGGTTATTTTATGAGGGTCATTTTCAGCGCAAGCGGTTTCTAGGAGCTTATTCATAAGTCCTCCGCAAATAAACCAAATTGTCCATTAGGACGCGCGGGTTCGGCTAGCCCTAAATGGCGAAAGGCATTCGCAGTGAGCACACGCCCGCGCGGCGTGCGCTGAAGAAACCCTTGCTGTAATAAATAAGGCTCGATGATATCTTCTATGGCGTCGCGCGGCTCAGATAGCGCTGCTGCGATTGTTTCGATCCCAACAGGGCCGCCGCCAAAATTAATTGCAACCATCTCTAGATACCGCCGGTCCATGATATCAAGGCCGATGGCGTCAACTTCCAGAAGTGATAAGGCTCGATCGGCAAGCTCTCGCGTGATTGCGTCAGCTTCCTCGACTATAGCGAAATCTCTTACACGGCGTAGAAGGCGACCAGCAATTCTGGGCGTTCCACGTGAGCGACGGGCGATTTCTTGCGCGCCGTCCTCGCTCATTCCAACGCCAATAACGCGCGCGCCGCGACGAATGATCAGCTCTAACTCACTGGATGTATAGAAATTTAATCTAATTGGAATGCCAAAACGATCGCGTAGCGGCGTTGTTAGTAGTCCAGCTCGTGTCGTTGCTCCAACTAATGTAAAGCGAGCGAGGTCAATTTTAACAGAACGTGCAGCAGGCCCTTCGCCAATAATCAAATCAAGTTGAAAATCTTCCATCGCTGGATAGAGTATTTCTTCAATTGCGGGATTAAGCCGATGAATTTCATCGATAAAAAGTACATCGCGTGGTTCAAGGTTTGTCAGCTGGGCGGCTAGATCTCCCGCCTTCGCGATAACGGGGCCAGATGTAGAGCGAAAGTTGACCCCTAATTCTCTTGCGATAATTTGCGCTAAGGTTGTTTTTCCTAATCCAGGCGGCCCAACCAAAAGAACATGGTCTAGCGCATCACCGCGTGTTTTAGCGGCTTCAATGAAAATCTTCAGATTAGCGCGGGCCGCTTCTTGACCGGTAAAATCGACGAGCGAGAGCGGTCGAAAACTTTGTTCTAGATCGTCGTGACGTTGCTCTGGACTGACAAAACGATTTTCAGGTGAAACGCTCACGAAGCTAACTCCTTAAGACCCTGCCGGATTAAGACGCTCGTTTCGGCGGTCTCGCCAAGTTTCTTGATGCTTGAAATAATTGCAGCTGTACATTGCGGGCGCGCATAGCCAAGATTTACAAGAGCAGAAATTGCATCATTCATTGCTGAGGGTAAATTAGATGTTTCGGTTAGTGATGTATGCTTATCAAAACTTGTATCAAATGAGTCGGGTAGGGGAGCTTTATCTTTTAATTCAGCAACAATGCGTGCAGCAAGTTTAGGTCCAACGCCAGGCGCACGGGCGATTGCCGTTTTATCTCCAAATGCGATGGCGGATGACAGTTCTGAGGTTGCGTGAATTGATAAAATTGCAAGTGCTACTTTAGCGCCAACCCCCTGAACGCTTTGAAGGAGCCTAAACCAATCGCGCGCTTTTTCACTATCAAAGCCAAATAGACGAATAGAATCTTCCCTCACCTGTGTTTCGATTATTAGCGAAATAATCTCGCCTCTTCCTTTTAAATTTTGTAGCGTTCGAGTTGAGCAATGCACGACATAGCCGACGCCGCTGACATCAAGAACGAGATAGTCTTCTCCATAGCCGTCAATGAACCCTTTGAGTTTACCAATCATGCTGAAACTCTTGTGCGTATATTTCGATGTTGAGCGTGGCAGATGGCGACAGCCAATGCATCCGCCGCGTCTGGAGAGTTTGGATTGCTCGCAGGCAAGAGCACGCGCACCATCATCTGAATTTGATTTTTGTCGGCATGGCCTGAGCCTACGACAGTTTTTTTAACAAGATTAGCCGCATATTCCGCAATAACGAGACGCGCAGTCGCGGGCGCCATAAGGGCGACGCCACGCGCTTGCCCGAGCTTGAGGGCGGATTGGGGATCTCGGTTTACAAAAGTTTCCTCAACCGCCGCCTCGCTTGGACTATATTGGGCGATCACATCAAGCAGTCCCATATTCAGCTGTCTTAAACGTTCGCCCATTTCTAATTCTGGAGCCGGATGGATGCACCCGCAGGCGACAAAAGAAAGACGGGAGCCTTGGCAATCGATGATGCCCCAACCTGTATTGCGCAGGCCTGGGTCGATGCCAATTATTCGAATCGCTGGAAGGGTCATTCCCTCAATTTAGTATTAAAGACAGGCTGGAGACCAGTCGGGAGACCTCTGATTAGCTTGATTGCACCATAATTCATCCCTCTCAAGCCGAAATCGTGCGAGTAGGTCGGGGGGTTAAAAAGACGCGTCACTCGCTGAGTGACTTTAGAGCATTTTTTTCAGCTTTTTCAGCTGCTTCCACCACGGCGTCAAAAGCAAGAAGTGTAGAGGCGTGTCGAACTTTATATTCCTTTACTGGCTCTAAGACGGCAATTTCCTCCCATCGATCTTTTGGCGGCGGAGCATTTTCTTTTAACATTTTTCTCAAAGCATCTCGGCCTGCGCGCAACTCATCAAGTGAGGCGCCAATTACATGGCGGGCAAGTATTGATGCAGAGGCTTGACCGAGTGCGCAGGCTTTTAATTCATGCGCATAGTCCGCAATGCGGCCATCTTTGAGAGTGACGTCAACAATGACGGTTGAGCCGCAGAGTTTAGAATGCGCCGTCGCCGTAGCGTCTGGCCTCGGCAGCCTGCCAACTCTTGGTATTTCAGCCGCTAGCGCTAAGATGCGATTGTTATAAATTGCTTCTATCATATCCTGGGCGCTCGAGGGCTTAACTTGAGGTTCTACTGACCTATATAGTCGTTGGGAAACAGGAGTTAAAGCGTAAAACAGACTTATCGGATGTTAGAATTTTCTCGTTGAAATTCTTGTTTTGAAAGTGAGCGCATTAACACTTGTCTTTTAGCCTAACACGCCCGTTTTTATGGTCGTGATTACGTGTGGGGACGCCGCATGGAAGAATTGGTTAATACTCAGCTTGACCATACCGAAGGAGAGCAGGAATCGCCTTACTCCCAGCCTATTGGCGCGCTTGAACCTTCAGGATTATCATTAGATACACTTCATGCTCGCCCCTCTCGAGATGAAGCTGAAGCAGCGGTGAGGACGTTGTTGCGCTGGGCGGGCGACAATCCCGATAGAGAAGGGCTGTTAGACACGCCAAAACGTGTTGTAAAGGCTTATGAAGAATATTTTCAAGGCTATAAACAAAATGTTGATGAACTGCTCGGACGTGTGTTTTCAGAAGTCGAAAATTATAATGACATAGTCCTAGTGCGAGATATTAATTTTACCTCGCATTGCGAGCATCATGTCGCACCGTTTTTGGGTAAAGCACATATTGCCTATTATCCATCTAATGGCGTTATTGGACTTTCAAAGTTGGCGCGCCTTGTCGATGTTTTTGCGTATAGGCTACAAACGCAAGAAACGATGACGGCTCAAATTGCGCAAGCTTTGGTGGCTCATCTAAAACCGCGCGGTGTGGCTGTTATGTTGGAAGCAGAGCATATGTGTATGTCCATGCGGGGAATCAGAAAACAAGGCTCCATGACGGTAACAGTGCAATTTGCAGGCCTGTTTGAAAATAATGCTGAGCAGCAAGCGCGCTTTTACACCCTGCTTCGTGGCGCACGCTAATAAGTGAGGAAGATTTTTTATGGGGGATTACATTTTAGAAGAAGGTACAGTCTTTGCTCCTAAATTTGATGTGAATAATTTAATTGTTTGTGTAACGATAGATCACGTTACCCGTGAAGTTCTTATGGTCGCCTATATGAATGAAGAGGCGTTGAACAAGACACTTGAAACTGGCGTTGCACATTATTGGTCGCGCTCTCGCGCTGCTCTTTGGCGAAAGGGCGATACATCTGGTCAGGTTCAAAGAGTAGTCTCTTTAAGAGTAGATTGTGACCAAGACGCACTTTTACTTTCTGTAGAGCCTGGCGGAGACGGTAAGGCATGTCATACTGGACGCAAGTCGTGTTTTTACCGCATCGTTAAATCATCTTCTGGCGCCTATGAATTGGCAATTTTGGAAAAAAAATGAGGAATTTGGGATAGAGTGTCCAATATTACCAAAAAATTTCATAATTTTTACTAAAAATTATAGCCCAACATATTTTCTGAATTAGATAGTAGAGTCGATTAGTGGTGGATTAGATGGTCGTGATAGCTCGTCCATCTTTGTAAGGGCGACACATGACAGCGCCAAATCAATCAGTCTTCTCAGCCCAATCCTCAGCTGATAGAGATCTTGGTAAAGGTTCTTCCGCTAAACGCAATGTTAAAATTGGACTTGCTCTTGGAGCTGGCGCTGCGAGAGGCTGGGCGCACATAGGCGTTCTGCGCGAGCTATTAGCGAATGGCTTATATCCCGATGTTATAGCTGGAACGTCAATGGGAGCAGTTGTGGGGGGCTGCTATGCTGCCGGTAAATTAGATCAAATCGAAGTTTTTGCGCGATCGCTGACGCGTCGGCGCGTTTTTACGCTTATGGATCTCTCCTTTACCGGAGGAAGTTTAATTGCTGGCGAGCGATTGAAGGCCGCCTTGGAACGGGAATTGAGCGGGTTTTTGATTGAGCAGTTAGAAACCCCTTTTGCAGCTATCGCAACGGAAGTCGGAACTGGGCATGAGGTCTGGTTGCAACGTGGCTCTTTATCTTTAGCCATACGCGCCTCTTATGCTTTGCCAGGCATATTTGAGCCGGTTCGCGTCGCTGATCGGTGGTTGTTTGATGGCGCCTTGGTTAATCCAGTGCCCGTGACGGTGTGTCGGGCGTTAGGGGCGGATTTTGTTATCGCTGTAAACGTCACGGCGGATATGATGTATCGCGCAGGCGTGATTAGAGACGCTGCAGCTGATATGAGCAAATCTGGAACAAGCGGCAAACCTTATGATCAACGAGCTGATGCTTCTTTAATTGAGAGAATATTACCAAAGTATTTTGATCGACGCAGCGATGAGGCGCCTAATGTTGGTAGCGCTATGATTGACGCCTTTAATATTATTCAAGATAGAATTTTACGCTCACGTTTGGCGGGAGACCCGCCGGATGCAATTATTACTGCTCACATGGAAGATGTCGGCATGTTTGATTTTCATCGTGCGGAAAAAATTATCGAAATTGGGCATCTTGCAGCAACGCGTGCGCTACCAAATATCTTCTCTTATCTTCCAATTTCACATCAGGCTCGTTAATTACTGCGTGCTTTAACAGGATCAAAAAAACCAAGAAGAAATAGGCCAGAAAGAAATCCGCCCAAATGCGCTTCCCAGGCGATGGAACCTTCTACGCCAAAGGAACGAGGAAAGATTCCAATCATTAAATTTGAAGCAAGCCATACCATCATAAAAATAATTGCGGATCGATTGGAGAGAAGATTATTAAGTGGCTTCAGAGCCCCTTCATTCTTGTTTTGAGCCTGTAAGCGACGGGATTGTTGTATCGGGTCATCAAAGGCAAATCGAATGGTTCCCGCAATTGCGCCAGAAATTGCGGCAGAGGCGCCGATGATGGGGGTAGTGTCAGTTCTATGGCCCAAATAATGAGTTAGTGCGCCAGCGATTGCGCAAAGAGCCATAAAATTTAGGAAATTTATTGGGCCGAGCCGGCGCGCGACGGGGGCGCCAAAAGCAGCCAGCGTTAGGCTATTTACAAGGAGATGTGTCCAGTTTGCATGCAAAAAAGCGTAAGTTAGAAGAGTGAAAAAACTAGAATAGTCTTTTTTGATGGAGCCTGCAGCGTTTACATACGCGCTATCAGATAGGTTTGATACCTCGTCCATCATAGTTTGCGGAAAAAGTAGGGTATTTAATCGTTCTGGAACAAAAGCGAGTGTTTGATACATAAACTGGGATAATGTAGGCGGTCCATACTCTCCTAAAAGGTGTAGCGCGACAAACAGCACCAGCAGCGCAGTAATAACATTTGGTAAGTTGATTGCTTTTTCATGATTTTTTGACAATAAATAAAACCTCTTCGCCAGAAAATTTCTGTATGAATGAATACGTTACCTTTACTAGCATAATATTGAATTTGCGTCATATCTAAGTGCAAATCCCATCGTTTTGATCAAAAAAAATTAATTAAATTGTTTCAACTGAATAGATCGCGTCTTCTGAAATCCTAATTAGTTTCATTTTTGTCATAATCTATTTTTGTTTGGAAAAATATTTGACGGTATGCCTTAAATGCTCTTGTGACCTGGGCAGAACTTGAGAAAACTCAGAAAAACTCATTTATTGTTTGGAGATACATAGTTCTTGCCAAACAAGCCCAAAGGGTTGCAGAGTTCGGAATTATGAAACTTGTAGCTCCTATCGAGGCTATTGCGGGGTCGAGGCGATAATGATTAGGCCATCTGAGCGTGAAGCAAAGCTAACCCAGACACGTAATTTGAAAATGGCGCGGTCGCCGCATGCATATGTCAGAGGCAATACCGTTAGATTCTATGAGTGGCTCGAGCAGCAAAAAAGAGGCGCTTTACCGGAGGGGCCATCAATATGGATCTGCGGGGACTGTCACGTTGGCAATTTGGGACCAGTTGCAAATTCCAAGGGTCGTATTCAGGTCCAAATCCGTGATCTTGACCAAACTGTTATAGGCAACCCAGCGCATGATCTCATCAGACTAGGGCTTTCACTTGCCTCGGCGGCTCGGGGTTCAGAGTTACCTGGCGTGACCACAGCCCATATGATTGAAGCTCTAGTTGAAGGTTATGAACAAGCTTTTGAGCCGGATTGGAATGGCGAAGATGATGACGATATGCCGGACTCAGTACGCAAGGTCATCCGCAAATCTAATCGCAGGACGTGGAAACATCTCGCGCGCGAAAGAATAGCTGATACGAGCCCTGTTATACCGATTGGTAAAAGATTTTGGGTGCTCGACGATGAGGAAAGACAGGGAATTCATCAACTATTTGCCGATCAAAATTTAAAAAGCCTCGCAACGACCTTATGGTCGCGCGATGATGATGCTTCAGTGAATGTGGTTGACGCGGCCTATTGGATGAAGGGGTGTAGTTCTTTGGGCTTATTGCGTTATGCCGTCTTGCTGGCTGTTGGTAAAAAAGGGGTGGATTTAGAATATTGTTTGATGGATATAAAGGAGGCAGTAACAACGGCTGCTCCACGCTACGATGATGTAAAAATGCCGCCTACACATGGAGAGCGGATAGTTGAGGGGTCGCGTTACCTCTCCCCTTATCTTGGACAGCGGATGAGATCTGGCTCACTCAACAATCGTTCTGTATTCATTCGCGAGTTATTGCCTCAAGACCTGAAGATGGAAGTTGAGCGGCTAACTCAAACAGAAGCAATCAAGACAGCAAAATATTTGGCTATGGTAGTTGGTCGCGCGCATGCGCGACAAATGAGTAGTGAGTCCCGTAAAGAATGGCAGGCGGATTTACAGAAAACGAGATCAAAATCTCTCGATGCCCCATCTTGGTTGTGGTCATCGATTGTCTCTTTACTCATGAGTCATGAAGGCGGCTATTTAGAGCATTGTCGCCGCTTTGCTCTTACTGCTTCAGAGGCGAAAGAACAGTTAAAATAGAGCTGCATATGAAGCATAAAGAGCTAATCACTCGGTTAGCTCAGTTGCACAGGGTGTGGCGCGCTGATTGAAGCGCGCCATCGATGTCAATAAGTTAGCGGCTTAAACAGACCTGACGTCAGGATGAGAACAATTAATCCTGCGCATAAAATAAGCGCTTCTTGAGCGGGTGTTGTGTCTGAGCATCCATACAAGAGACGCTTTATATTTTTGACTTTACTACGCAAACTCTGCCCTTTCATACACATACGCCTAAGATCATAGGCGTTCAGAGGACGATTTAGCTTACGGTGATAGAGTAAATAATTTCTTTATTGAGCTCTCAGGGTAAAAAAATTCACACTGAGCGCTTAATATGGACTCATTTAATTCCCCGAAAAAATGATTGCTTCGGATTGAAATATTATATCCATGCTACAGACATGAACGTGAATGCGGATAGATAAGCGCCGATCGAGCACAAAATCGCGATAGTTCTGGGTCGCATGGTTACAATCCAATTTTTGAAACACATCAGGCTTATGAGAATAAATTTTAATAAAAAAAAAGATGTGCGCTAACGCACAGGAGCTTTCATTACTCAAGAGTAGGGTATTTTCAGTAAATTTAGGCGTGTTTTTTTGAAACCTTGATCGCTCAGGTCGCGTTTTGTCTTATTGAATCGTAGCGATGGTGAAATAAACTAATAGGCCTAACAAGAAGCCGCTGAGGATCAGTTTAATTAATATTCTCAAGCGTCCCGTTGGCCCGCCGTCGCACAGGTAAATCATTTTAAAGCCTTTTTGTGTCCTCGCAGGCGGATTGAATGAGCTTAGGGATAGTCCATCAAAATTGTTTACATTTATACTATCATATTCGTAAACAGGTTGAGTTTAATCGCGCGCAGTACTTTTGTGAAAATATTTTGTTGGTCCTTGTCTGGAATATTGTCTTGTCCATCTTCCGATTAGTGGCGCGTATTTTGCTTCATAAAATTGTTATAAATCATTTAGGGAAGGGCCATCCAAAATGAGTATAGAGCCTCGGATTGCTTTTGATATCATCTGTTTTGTCGTCTTGACGCTTGTTGCTTTTGTTATTGACTTTGCGGTTATGCCTTAGCACAAACGATATCCTGAATTTATTTATTTATGATCAATATGTTATTTAATGATGGCCATGCCTGAGTTTTTACGGGCCTTTTTTAGATTTGCGCACCCTTCCATAATAAAATTTAACAGATATCTACCATGTGGCAATTATCTGTTACATGCATTCCGAAAAGATTTTACTATTTATAGCCACGGCGGCAATAATCTGTTAACTTATCTCCATGTGTTTAGCGGAACATTGTGACTCGCCATCTGTCGCCAAAGGATATTGTCGGAAACATTATATGCGGCTGCGCCGTCATGGAGACGCGCAGCGGATTGACAAAGCTGGCCGGCCAAAGCTTGCGACGCCTGCGTCGCATGAAGCGATAGAGGGTATCCTCTTTAGTCTTGCAGAAATTGCTAAGCCAAGCGGCAGGACATTTGCCCGCTATCAACGGGCCCTTCGGCTCATCCATGAAACCGCAATGCTGACTGGCGAGGATCCGGGCGATCTGCACGATAGAGCTTTAAACTTACTTGCTGAAACGGGTGGAAGACGCTCGATCACGCCTAAAGGACTTGAGGACTACGCTTTCTCCCGATGGCAAATTGCAAAGATTGTGCAGGAGCTTCGACCAATCCCAAAATTGAACGCAAAGAAGCCTGAGAATCAAGTAAATTTACGGAAGTTTAAGCAACCAGCTGCTCGTAAGCAAAAAAAGGATCAGCCGGATTTTTTTCAAAATTAATTTTATATGTGGCATGCGTGGGGTTAATCGCGTAACGCCTTCGCGAAAAAATAATGTAGCTTGGAGGGTATATTTTTAGGCTTTTGAGCTGATTAGTTATAATACTCTTACCAAACGAAATGCGTGATATAAGGTATGGGAATGATGATAAATTATTGCAATAGACGGTTTATTTATAAGAATTGGGTTACTCAATGATTGAAAATAAACCAAGCGCTAGTCATGATTATCACAATTCAGTCCAGGCATTAACTTTAATCGTTGACGCGAAAAAACGAGGTCTAGCAAAGCTAGTAGCGACAGGAATGTCGAACTTAGATGATTTGGAGGAAAAAATACTCGGCTACAGCCCGAGCGCTCAGGAGGCTCAATCGCATGCCGAAGCGATTAAAATGATTGAATTCTTGCGTAAAAATGCTCTTAGCTCATCAAAATAAAAATATTTCTTAAAAAAGCGAGCGTTTCCTGCTCAGCTCTTTTCTGATATTTAAGTCAATTAATTTCTCTTGCTTAATTTGAAGAAATTAAATTAAAGCTTTTTGTATAGATGGTTTATTGGCAAATAATGGTTAGAATAAAAACCTAGAGTCAAGTCAGTGGAACAGTGGAGTAAAAATTGAATAAATCTCGGAAATTAATGCTATCGGGAGCATATTTTATCGTTGCTCTAGCATATTTAACATATAGGGGAGCCAGCAAAGAACTTGCTTACTGGGACGCATATTGTTCAGCCTCATCTCAGTTGGATAGCGCTAAATGTCTCAAGCAGCATATTTATGATAGAACAGGATCTATGTGGCTGACCTCGGCAGGTGAAAACTTCATTTTTGCTTTAGGTTCATTAATTATTTTTTGGATACTGTGGATTTTAGTAAAGAAAATGAAAGCTAGCAATCAATCATAATTTCTCAAAAAATTAAGTTTTATCGCGTGCTAGTCCAATTAATATTAGATTATAGCTTCTGCCTTAGCTTCTATTTAATTTTTTTTAAATTTTTTTATTCATCGTTCAAACTTATTGCTGGCCTGCATCCGCTTGTACCGTCAAAAATCCGCCTGAAATCCCGGGCAATTTTGTGAATAATCCTTAGCAGTATTGTTTCGGGAGGTTTCACTTTGAGACGGCCGTTTTTATGGCGTTTTTTTTGCTGGGCTATGCTTGTTTTGCCAGGAGCTGTGATAAAAAGGTGATGATAATAGAGACCAAAAATTATGTATCTACAGCTCTTTTGGAAATAATCCCAGTAAAGCTAGAATTGAACTTATCCATGTTTTTTCTCTTAAATATTTAATATGCCATCAATATATAACTGTGTAAAAAAATAGAGATTTAGATTTGAGTAATTAATAAATATTATTATTGTGTTTTAATCTACCAGAAGAGAACACACCCTAATATCCTGTTTCTTGAGGCGATATTAGGGTGTTTTAGTTGCCTTTATCTCTCAATCATCATCGAGGCCATCAAAATCCCCGCGATACCATTCTTTGCTCTTATCCGTTTGATTGTTATCTACTGCGCGCGCATCAATCCCCGGGGTTCCCCAACTATCTTCAACCTGATTGATTTCTTTGGAAGTTTTCTTTTTGGGTGCGGCTTCCGCGAAGCCAATGAGCGCAAGCGAGCAGAAGACCGATAATAGTGTCAGAGTTGGTTTTTGAATCTCAAGGTTCTCATCACAAACTGTCTCCTTTGTCTTGGATGTGATTTATAATTGATTGCAGCTGACTTTCAAACAAACAGAGCCTTCGCCATTGATCTCCAACTCTATCATCATTTTTACCCTTAAAGATCTTCCAATTGGATGGATTTGGCTTTTTCACTAGCGAATGTAGGTCAAGTAAGGGAAGGGTCAATGGTTTAATAAAGGCATAGGCGGGAATCGCTTCACATTCTTTCAAATAACGTTGTTGTCCATAAATTGTTATTTTTCCTTCTAAAGCCGCATTTATCATATCATTTTTGGCTGCTGTTGTGTTGGGCCACGCGCCCTTTGCTACAGCAAGCCTGAAAATGGCTTCTGATAAGGATATAAAAAGCTCGTTTTTGTCCGTCATTTTGGGATAGTGCCGCGTAATGGGAGCCTAGTATATAATTAGGCTGCGACAATATTTTTTCCTCTTGCGCGAGATAAATTTATTGCTTTTCCCTAAATTCATTTTCGGCATTGGGTTGCTATATGCAGAATTGAGACATTTCTTAAATTTTATAATTATCCAATCCAATAGAAAAGTTTGTTATTTTTTGTCAAAATATTTAAACTGTGTTGGAGTTGGTTAAAATTGATGAGTTTCATTCCTGGAGAATATCTGGAGTAAGCTATGAAACATCAGTTCATTCTTGCGGCAATTGTTTTCGCTCTTTCCTCAGTTGATCTTGTGGGTTCTGCGGCGATTGCGATGCCTGTCGCAAGAATTGGTGATGTCGGTGCGCTCAGATCCGAGAAAGTCTGGGGAGGATGCGGGCCTTATGGGCACAGAGGTCCTTGGGGCGGGTGTCGCCGTGGTGGTCAATGGGGCGGTGGCTGGGGCTATCGCAGGGGTTGGGGTTACCGGCGTGGTTGGGGGTATCGTCGTTGGTAATGGCGATTTCTTAATCTCAGCAAATGTTTTGACATTTAAATAAGCATCTCATTTCTCAAGAATGAGATTTTTCAAGCAAGAAATTTTGGCGATATCGATCTATCGGTCTGCGGAGCAGACCAATAAAAACTTTTGCCATGGACCATGTTAGGGGTGCTTGGTTGAATAGGTCAATATTCTTGGGTCTATTGATAACTGAGACCTAGATGCAGCTTTATTCTTCTTAAAAACCATAGAGCTCTTTTTCTTCTTGATCTTGAGGGGCGTGGCCTATCGTTTGCTTGATAATGAATTGTAGGTTTGTGATTGAGCTCAGAAAGTTATCATGCGAGCTTTTCTCTAACCAGCCATTGAGATCCAAAACTTCAAATATAGAGGCGGGCAATGTGGCAACATTGGATTGATTGGGATGAGGAAGCGGCCTGATATCTGCATTTGTCAGGTTAAGAGTCTGCCTTGTGTGTACCTTGGAGACTATTATGATTGACCAAATCCTATGCCAATTTCACCTCAAACTATTCGCTCAAGTGAGAGTTGGCTGAGCTGCTAAGATTTTAAAAGAGGAGGTGTCTTGAAGAGGCAAGTTTGTATTGGTTAGCTAAACGATCTTAGCCGGTGTAGCTTATCAAAATTGATGTTAAATTATTATTAAAAACAAGGATCTAAATTAATGGTCGGAGTGGCGGGCCTCTATCCTAAAATCCGACGTCATTCGTTAACGTTTGAAAATTATTGAATAAAAATAGTATTTTATAAAGTCTCAAGTTTTTTTGAGTTTTGCAAAATTCGCTAAAATCCGCTATTAATCGTGGACTAAATCGTGGACTCATTTTGATCGTCAATGGTAAACAAATTTACGGTCGCAGGCCTTAGAAAATTACCCCCTAATAAGAAGCTCGCTGACGGGGGCGGCCTCTATGTGTTTACAGATAATAAGGCCTCAGGTCACTGGCGTTATTTATTCACTTTTAAGGGTAGACGCTGCCGTATGTCCCTCGGAAGTCTGAGAGACGTCACTCTTGCTGAGGCACGTGAATTAGCCACTGACGCTCGACGCTTAGTTCGTTCTGGCGTTAATCCAATTGAGGCCCGTAGAATTGAAAAAAGAGGCCGCCCAACGTTTGGTAAGGTCAGTGATGAATTACTAGCGAGCAAGACGAGTGAGTGGCGAAATGAAAAGCACCGCGAACAATGGGAGCGCTCCTTAAATGTTATGGCGAGTCCGCTCAGAGACATGCCAGTTCATGAAATTGATACTAGAGAGAGCCTCTTGCAAAACTCTTGAGATTTTGAGTGATCAGAAGCCCCTTTGAAGCCCAATATTATGTCACAGATAGTTTTATAGGTGATTTTAATGCTTGTCGCCAAAAATTGAGCTTTGAGAAGCTTGATTTGGACGCG
>SXGT01855701.1_pt1 | contig 36335 bp, 31 predicted proteins | sample 3176221 | NCBI WGS metagenome assembly SXGT01 (sample SAMN11356862, study PRJNA531348) | freshwater metagenome | isolation source: freshwater sample F1-120 | place: China: Fuxian Lake, Yuxi | collected 2017-12-25 | reverse complement strand
GGTGCGCATCATCCAGCGCTTCGGCCGCATCGACCGCATCGGCTCGCCCAACGAACGTATCCAGCTCGTCAACTTCTGGCCCAACATGGAGCTGGAGGAGTACATCAACCTGGAGCAGCGGGTCAGCGGCCGCATGGTGCTGCTCGACATCTCCGCCACCGGCGAAGAGAACCTGATCGAGCAGGACTCCGGCAACCCGATGAACGATCTGGAGTACCGCCGCAAGCAGCTCATGAAGCTCCAGGACGCGGTGATCGACCTCGAAGACCTTTCCACCGGCGTCTCCATCGCCGATCTGACCCTCACCGACTTCCGCATCGATCTGGCGCAATACCTCAAGGCGCATCCCGGCGTGCTGGAAAGTCTGCCGCTCGGCACCTGCGCGATCACCACCACCACCGAAGCGGAAATCACGCCGGGCATCATCTTCTGCCTGCGCGCCGAGGGCGAGGCGGCCAGGCGCAGCGCCGAGGCCGGCTACCCGCTCGGTGCCCAGTATCTCGTGCATGTCGGCGACGACGGCACGGTGCTGCTGCCCTACACGCAGGCCAAGCAGATCCTCGACCGGCTCAAGCGCCTCTGCCTCGGGCGCGAACTGCCCGATGCCGGTGCCTGCGCCCGCTTCGACAAGGCGACCAGGCAGGGCGAAGACATGCGCGCGGCACAGCGTCTGCTTGCCGCCGCCGTGGCCTCGGTGGTCGGCAAGAACGAAGAGCGCGCCGTGGCCAGCCTGTTCATCCCCGGCGGCACGCATGCCATGCAGGGCGAGTTCGCGGGCATCAACGACTTCGAGGTCATCGCCTGGCTCGCCGTGCTGCCCGATTCACAGAATGAGGCGGGTGGATGAACGGTGACACGCTCATCGAAGCGCTCGACCTGCCCGCCAGCAGCCGCGTCAATCAGCGCGTGCCCAAGAAGCTGCTGCTGGAGAACGGCGCGCCCACGGCCGCTGACAAGCGCCTCATCAACGATGGCATCGAGGAGCTGCTCTGGCTGGCGGCGCTCAAGCCCACGACCATCGGCGTGCCGGAGTACCGCGACGACGTGCGGGAGTATCTGGAGATCGCGGTGCTGCGCCTCACCCTGCGGGCCGCGGCCAAAACGGCGCGGCTGGTTGAGTTGGTGCATCGGGCAGTGCCGTATCCGCTGTTGCTGTTGACGGAGCAGGGCGAACGGCCGGAACTGTCCGCCGCCCACAAGCGCTGGTCGCAGGGCGAGGCGGGCAAGACGGTGCTGGAGGGCGACGTGGTCGCCGCGGAGTGGGACGCGGAGCACGATGGCGAAAGCTGGCCTGCCTTCCGAGACGCTCTGGCGCTGGGAAAGCAGCCACGCACCACACTGCATACGCTGTATCAGGGCTGGATCGACACGCTGCTGGCGCTGCAAGCGGCGCGCGTGACCGGTACCTTTGCGGTCGCTGCCGATGCCGAACACGCGGCGGCCCGGCGCGACGCCCTGCAAGAATGCGCCCGACTCGATGCGGAGATCGCCCGCCTGCGGGCCACCGCCGCGAAAGAGAAGCAGATGTCGCGGCGCGTGGAACTGAACCTGGAACTCAAGCGGGTCAATGAACAATTAGCAACGATCATTGAACAATTGAGAATGACCTGCCAGGGGGCGCGAAAGTGAAGCCGAATCCTGCTTACGACAAAGCGTATGCGCTGGCGATTCGTATCGTCCGGGCTTTCCAGCATCTAACCGAGGAAAAGCGGGAGTTTGTTTTATCCAAGCAGTTGCTTCGTAGCGGAACGTCGATCGGTGCCAATCTAGCCGAAGCCAATGGGGCGATTTCGGAGGCCGATCTTTCCGCCAAGGTTTCCATCACGTACAAGGAATCTCAGGAGACAAAGTACTGTCTCAATCTGCTGAAGGACACCGGCTATATCGATGAAAAGTCACACACAAGCATTTTTGCGGATGTCGATGAAGTCGCCCGCATACTCTTCGCTATCCTGAAGACGACGAGAATCAATAAGAAGTGAACAGTGACCAATGATCAATGACCAATGATCAATGAACAGTGATCATTGATCATTGGAGATTGAAATGAAGAAGCTGACCGCCGCCGACCCCGAAACCAAGTCCCCCGATCTCGCCGCCGCGAACCTCGCCGCGCTGCGGGCGCTCTTCCCCGAGCTCGTCACCGAGGGGCCGGACGGCGTGGCGGTGAATGTCGACGTGCTCAAGCAGCTCGTGGGCGACAAGACTGTCACCGATGCGGAGGAGAAATATGGCCTCAACTGGCATGGCAAACGCCGCGCCCGCCAGCTCGCCCTCACTCCTTCCACCGGCACCCTGCGCCCCTGCCCGGAAGACAGCGTGGATTGGGACACCACCCAGAACCTCATGATCGAGGGCGACAACCTCGAAGTCCTCAAGCTCCTCCAGAAATCCTATGCCGGGAAGGTGAAACTCATCTACATCGACCCGCCCTACAACACCGGCAAGGACTTCGTCTATCCCGACAACTTCCAGGACAACATCAAAAACTACCTCGAACTCACCGGCCAGACCGGCGAGGGCGGCAGGAAACTCTCCTCCAACACCGAAGCCTCCGGCCGCTTCCACACCGACTGGCTCAATATGATGTATCCCCGCCTCAAGCTGGCGCGGAATCTACTGCGCGAGGATGGGGTGATTTTGATAAGTATCGACGATGCCGAAGTGGCTAATGTGCGCCGAATTGCAGATGAAGTTTTCGGCGAAGAAAATTTCATGGCCGTTCTCGTTTGGGACCGGAATCGAAAGAACGATGCGAAGTATTTTTCCGTCGGCCACGAATACATGCTCGGTTACTTCAAAAACGAGTCTCTTCTTGCCGCAACTCAGACCGTTTTCAGAGGGCAGAAAGATGGGGTTGACGAAGTAAAGGCCGAGTTCGAGCGACTGCGAAAGGAAACCGGAGGCGATTGGGATCGCGTTCGCAAAGGGATACTCGACTTCTACGCGAAGATTCCCGCTGACGATCCTCGCTTCCCTCTAACTCGCTTCACAAAGATTGACGAGAAAGGCCCGTATCGAGATGACGGAAACATCAACTGGCCGGGAGGAGATGGCCCGCGATACGAGGTCTTACATCCAACCACCAAACAAGCGTGCAAGTTACCAATCAGCGGTTGGCGTTATCCAAAGCCTGAACGGTTTTGGGAGGAGGTAGGGAAAGGGCGAATTGTCTTTGGACCCGATGAAACGACGGTTCCGCGGGTGAGAACAAACCTGTTCGAGAATAGCGACCAAGTGATGGTGAGCGTTCACTATAGTTACGCACAGACTTCTGCCAATCAGTTCAATGCACTGTTCGACGGAAAGCGTGTATTCGACAATCCCAAGCCGGTGGACGATTTGCGGCGATTGGTCGCATATCTTACCGGCCCCGACGATTTGGTATGCGACTTCTTTGCTGGTTCGGGCTCAACAGGACACGGAGTTTTTCTTCAGAACGTCGCTGACAACGGGCATCGCCGCTTCGTGCTTGTTCAACTTCCTGAGCTGCTGGACCCAACCGACAAAGACCAGAAAGTGGCCGCCGAATTTTGTAGCGAACTTGGCCAACCTCTCACCATCGCCGAACTGACCAAAGAACGCCTGCGCCGGGCTGGTAAGAAGATTCGGGAGGAGAACCCGCTGTTCGCGGGCGACCTCGGCTTCCGCGTCTTCAAGCTCGCCAGCAGCAACATCCGGGCGTGGGAGCCGGACCGCGACAAGCTCGCCGAAACCCTCGAAGCCTCCATTGAGCACCTCAAGACCGACCGCACCGAGCAGGACATCCTCTTCGAGCTGCTCCTCAAGCTCGGCCTCGACCTCTGCGTGCCGATTGAAATGAAAAAAATCGGCAAGCACGAAGTCCACAGCATAGGCGCGGGCACAGTGCTCGCCTGCCTCTCCGAAAAAATTCCGCAGTCCACCGTGGAGCCGCTGGCGCTCGGCCTCGTGGCGTGGCACAAGGAGCTGAAGCCCGCCGGAGAAACCACCGTCGTCTTCCGCGACAGCGCCTTCGCCGACGACGTGGCCAAGACCAACCTCACCGCCATCCTCCAGCAGCACGGCCTCGAAACCGTGCGGAGCCTGTGAGGGTGCAGTCATGAAACTCCACTTCGAGCCCAACCTCGACTACCAGCTCCAGGCCATCGAGGCAGTCTGCGGACTGTTCCACGGGCAGGAGACCTGCCGGACGGAGTTCACCGTGACGCGGGACGCCGCCAGTGGGCAACTGTCGTTGCTGGAGAACGACCTCGGCATCGGCAACCGGCTGACCCTGCTCGATGACGAGCTGCGCGCGAACCTGCACGCTATCCAGCTCCGTCACGGCCTTGCGCCGTCGGCCACGATCACATCCGGCGATTTCACCGTCGAGATGGAAACCGGCACGGGCAAGACCTATGTCTATCTGCGCACCGTCTTCGAGCTCAACAAACGCTACGGCTTCACCAAGTTCGTCATCGTGGTGCCCTCGGTCGCGATCAAGGAAGGCGTCTATCACACCATCGAGACCGCGGCGGAACACCTCAAGGGGCTCTACGCCGGCGCGCCCTTCGACTTCTTCATCTACGACTCGGCGAAGCTCGGCCAGGTGCGCAACTTCGCCACCAGCCCGCAGATCCAGATCATGGTGATGACGGTCGGCGCCATCAACAAGTTCGGCGACGAACAACAGGCGCAGACAGAGGAAGCGGACGAGGCCGCCCGGCGCGAGAAATCGAAGAACGTGATGTATCGCCCCAGCGAAAAGACGGGCGGCGAGAAGCCCATCGACCTGATCCGGGCGACGCGCCCCATCCTGATCGTGGACGAGCCGCAGAGCGTGGAAGGCGGACTCGACGGCAAGGGCAAGAAGGCCATGGAGCGGATGAATCCGCTCTGCAACCTGCGCTATTCCGCGACGCCCAAAGAGGCGCACCACGTGGTCTTCAAGCTCGACGCGGTGGACGCCTACGAGCGCAAGCTAGTGAAGCAGATCGAAGTGGCGGCAGCCTCTGTGGAGGGCGGGCACAACAAGGCGTACGTGCGGTTCATCGCGCCGGTATCCCGTGGCAAGAGTGTGGTGGGCGCCAAGGTGGAGCTGGACGTCGCCACGGCGCACGGCGTCGCCCGGCAAACGGTCACCGTGGCGCCGCTCGACAAGCTCGAAGAAGTCACGAAGAGGCAGATCTACCGCGACCACATCATCGGGCAGGACATCCGGGATGCCAAGGACGACAAGTTCATGGAGCTGCGCTTTCCGGGCGGCGAGGAATACCTGCGGCCCGGCCAAGCCTACGGCGACGTGGACGCGCTGGCGGTGCAGCGCCAGATGATCCAGCGCACCATCAAGGAACACCTGGACAAGGAGAAGCGACTGCGACCGCAGGGCATCAAGGTGCTCAGCCTCTTCTTCATCGATGCCGTGTAGAAATACCGGCAGTACGACGCCGACGGCAACCCGGTGAAGGGCGACTACGCCCGCATCTTCGAGGAGGAATACCGCCGCCTCGCCAGGCACCCCGACTACCAGACGCTCTTCAAGGAAGTGGACCTGACGACCGCCGTTGAGGATGTGCACAACGGCTACTTCTCCATCGACAGGAAGAAGGTGGCGGGCAAGACGGTGGAGGTGTTCAAGGACACCAAGGGCACTACGGTCGCGGACGATGACACCTACAGCCTGATCATGCGGGACAAGGAGAGGCTTCTGAGCCTCGAAACGCCGCTGAAGTTCATCTTCTCCCACTCTGCCCTGCGCGAAGGCTGGGACAATCCAAATGTCTTTCAGATCTGCGCCCTGCGGGAGATGGCGTCGGAGCAGCAGCGCCGCCAGACCATCGGACGCGGTCTGCGCCTGTGCGTGAACCAGAACGGCGAGCGCCTGCACGGCTTCGAGATCAACACGCTGACCGTGATCGCCACCGAGAGCTACGAACAGTTCGCCGAGAAACTCCAGAAGGAGATCGAGGACGCAACCGGCATCCGCTTCGGCATCGTAGAATCGCACCAGTTCGCCGGAATCACCACCACCGGAGCCGATGGCCAACCCGCGCCGCTAGGCTTCGACCAGTCGAAGGTGCTGTGGGAGCACTTGAAAACCGCTGGTCTCGTGAACGCCCAGGGCAAGGTGCAGGACGCGCTACGCACGGCGCTCAAGGACGGCACGCTGACCCTGCCGGAGCCGTTCGCCGCCCAGTTGCCGCAGGTGCAGGAGATTCTGCGCAAGCTCGCCGGCCGCCTGGAGATCAAGAATGCCGACGAGCGCAGGCAAGTGAAGAGCCGCCAGGCCGTGCTGCAAGGCGCGGACTTCAAGGCACTGTGGGAGCGCATCAAGCACAAGACCACCTACCGCGTGCAGTTCGACAACGAGGCGCTGCTGTTGACCTGCGTCAAAGCGCTTGCTGATGCGCCTTCGATCGCCAAAACCCGTCTACAATGGCGCAAGGCGGATCTGGCCATAGGTCGCTCCGGCGTGGACACGAGGGAAACGGTCACCTCTGCACCCGTGACGCTCGACGAAGGCGACATCGAACTGCCCGACATCCTCACGGACCTTCAGGACAAGACCCAGCTCACGCGCCGCAGCATCCACCGCATCCTCGTGGACAGCGGCCGGCTCGATGACTTCAAGCGCAACCCGCAGCAGTACATCGAACTCGCCGCCGAGATCATCAACCGCGCCAAGCGCATGGCGTTGGTGGATGGGATCAAGTACCAGCGCATCGGCGAGGAGGCGTACTACGCCCAGCAGCTTTTTGAGACGGAGGAGCTGTCCGGTTACCTCAAGTCGATGATCGACGCCAACAAGTCGGTTCACGAACAGGTGATCTACCAGTCCGACACTGAGCGTACCTTTGCCGACGACCTGGAGAAGAACGAGGCGATCAAGGTGTACGCCAAGCTCCCGGGCTGGTTCAAAGTTCCGACTCCCCTCGGGCCTTACAACCCCGACTGGGCCGTGCTGGTGGAGAAAGACGGAGCCGAGCGGCTTTACTTTGTGGTCGAAACAAAAAGCAGCCTGTTCACCGACGACCTCCGCGACAAGGAGAGCGCAAAGATCGAATGTGGCAGGGCGCACTTCAAGGCGCTACAAGTACGCGAGGCGCCTGCGCAATACATCGTGGCGAGGTCCGTGGATGAAGTCCTCAGTGGCGTCTAGGGTGAGGTCGCACGGGATCAGGTGCGTGAACAACCTGGGCCAGTTCCGAAGGGCGCCTAACGGCCAGCATGCAGATGATGCTAGGCATTGGGCTACGTAGCATGCGCGCTCTCAGCATTCTATGGTAAACTTGCGAAAAAGTTTGGCTATGGACAGAAGAGGGGGTGTCATGACTCTTGCATAACTAGTTGCTTATAATCTAAATAAGGTTCTAGTAAATGAACGCGAAACGCTCCTCGGTCTGATCGATGCATGGCTTGCCCAACACCACATGCCTGACGAACGACTCCTTTGTCATGGCCTTTATGCGTGAACAGGGGCTCACGCAACTGGCAACTGCGCATGGAGATTTCGACCGGGTAGGTAGTCTTGTCATTTGCAAGCCGACTGATCTTGCAGGAGAAGGCACCCCTGAGCATCTCCTTGTGTGACCTAAGGCTCATACGAGGAGCAACCGCCCAACAAAGCAGTGGAGCGGCAGCGTTCGGCTCCAAAACGTCCAGAGTGGTAAGATGCTTGAAGGGCAAAGTTTCTCAGCACCAAAGGAGGGAAGCGCATGGGCAACCGGATTACTATTGATCCCAAAGTGTGTCATGGGGAAGCCTGTGTCAAAGGCACACGCATCCCGGTGCATCAAATCCTGCGAATGCTGGCCCATGGGGATACTCTTGAGGATCTGCTCCAAGAATATCCCTCGTTGACACGGGACGATATTCTTGCCTGTTTCGACTATGCGGCGTCACTGGCCGAAGAACAGGTGACCCCTCTTGAGGTCTTGTCGAGCGAGGTATGAAGATCCTCGTTGATGAGCATATTCCTCTCATGACTGTCCAAGCCCTGCGTCTACTGGGTCATGACGTCCACGATATCCGTGGCACGCCAGCGCAAGGGATGCAAGACGCTACGCTCTGGGGCATGGCGCAGCGCGACGAGCGCCTGTTGATTACGACGGATAAGGGGTTCACACAATATCGGGCAGTCCCGCATCATGGCATGCTCGTCATACGACTGCGACGTCCGAATCGAGAGAGGATCCACCAGCGTATCATGCAGGCGATGCCGCAGTTTTCCGTAGAGGAATGGCCTGGTTTACTGGTCGTCATGCGGGATGTTGCGCAGAGCACCTGGCGTGCCAGGGAGGATCCCTGGGCCTAACAATCGCTTGCAGGCGACCGCCAATAGCCTTGTATCTTTAAAGGGGTGATGTGGGAAACTCCCCGTCACGGCGTACTCGGCTGTGACAGACCGATCAGCCTCAGATCCTCGGAGACCGGAGCGGCGCGTGGGTCGTCACGGTCGGGACTCCCAGAGCCCGCATAGTTGCCCGGAACCCATGAGCCCGTATCCTGCAAGGCTGGGCCAGGAAGGAGTCGCCGTATGTCGTCATCACAGACGTTTGTGGGTATTGATGTGGCCAAAGCCCATCTGGATATGGCGCTGCGTCCTACCGAAACCCGTTGGACGGTGACCAACGATGATGCCGGCATGACTGACCTCGTGACCCAGTTACAAGGGATCTGCCCGACCCGCATGGTGCTCGAAGCGACTGGAGGGCTCCAGCGCACCGTGGTGGCTGCGCTGATGGCCGCGTCCCTGCCCGTCGTGGTGGTCAACCCCCGCCAGGGGCGCGATTGTGCCAAGGCCACAGGCCAATGAGCGAACACTGAGGCCCTTGAGGCCCGTGCGTTGGCCCACTGTGCGGAGGCGATCCGACCCGAACCCCGCCCAGTGCCTGACGCGCAGACGGAGGATCTGCGGGCACTCCTCGCCCGCCGCCGGCACCGCATCGCGATGCGGTGTGTGCGCGAACGCTCGTGCTCGATCTGCCAGAGCTGGGCACCTTGAGTCGACAGCACCTCGCCGCGTTGGTGGGGCTGGCCCCCTTGCATCGCGACAGCGGGACCTGCGTGGAACCCGTACGATCTGGGGTGGACGTTCCCAGGTCCGCACCGCGCTGTATATGAGTACCCTCGTGGCCATCCGCTACAATCCGGTCCTCAAAGCGTTTTATCAGCGTCTACGGGCGGCCGGGAAGCGCGCGAAAGTGGCCTTGGTAGCCTGTATGCGCAAGTTGTTGACCATGCTCAACGCCATGGTAAAACACCAGACACCCTGGTAACCCCAGGAGAATTTTATCGCTGCATGAGAGAAAATAGTCCTTGACAATCAAGACAGTTGCTACGCTCGTTCCTCGCTGTGGCTATCAGCGGCGCCTGACGCGTAGCGTTCGGCGTTTGGAAGAAGGCACAACACATGAAAATGGCAATGCCTCAGTTATCCGGCTTGGTCCGTCTGATGGCCCAAATAGTCGCCATCATTGGTTGCCTGGCAGGTGTCATCACGACCTTAGGAAAACTCGCCGCGTTCCAATGGGGGTTCCTGGCTGGCCTCACTGCCATGGGCAGTGGCGTGCTCACTGTGGCGAACTCCCTGGCGGGCCTAGGCCTTGTCGACTGCTTTCTGGCGCTTGTAGCGGCACAAATCGATACCAAAAATGCTCTGGTCGCTTCTAGAAATAGCGAGGAAACCCTGGGGCTAGCCCCGCAACCTCGCCAGGCGACACGACCAGCGGAAGCGCGGTCAAACCAGCGTGTGTAGAATCCGCAGGTGATTTCTGCTGAAGGCGGTTTTTACGTCGGGGAGCAATTTTTTAGGCTCTATGTGCAGGCGAAGCAGTATAGCGACCAGCGACAGAGGCAGGAGCAACCAGGGGCAGAGACGGAGTCGCGCTGGTGTGCCCTGTAGCGGGGGTGCTGGCAGGGCTCCAGCGTCAGTCCGAGGTTGCCGTGCCGAACCACCCCCTGGAGCCGACCGCCCCCAGCGTAGGTTTTTGGGGTAGGCGAGGGTCGGTGGGTGGGGGCGGCGGCTCAACGTGGGCGTTCGGCTTTCCTCAGGTGCAGGCGCAGGCCAAGCAGCCGCTCAAAGACGCCGCGGCGGTCAATACGACCCGCTGGACGCTCTATGAAGCCCTCAAGACGACTGGGCAACCTGTTGAGACAGGCACGGGTGGGCGTACCGAGTCCAACCGCGTACGACTGCGCATGGCCAAATCCCATTGGGACGCCGCCGCATGTGTCGGGGCAAGTACGCCAGACACGCTGGCAGTCGCGAGTCAGCAGCTGCTGTAGATCAAAGCTGTCGGACACGGCTCGCGGCAGATGTGTCGCACGGATGCCTACGGGTTCCCGAGCCGGCACCGGTGCCGCGCGACCACATGCCTGGGGTGTGCAACGGGAGACATGAGCGAGGCGAGGATCCCAGCAGGCAAACACGCTGGGCACCATGTCGGGCGTCTGACGATCCGGCAGCGTGCCAGTGTCCACCTGAACGGGCTGGATGTGCACCCGAAGTATCTGACCGTCATCCACACAAAGGACGGCTATGCCTATAGCACGCCAGTGTGAGGTTTCGCCTCAGTGGGAATCGGCCATAGGAATGGCCGACCTTTTTTCCCCCACCAGCCAACCGGGGCGGTGTGGCTGGAGTACCAAGAAAGGAATGTGATGGATCTGGGATTGACCGAATCACAGGAGATTTTGAAAGCCGCCACCGCGGATTTCATCCAGCAGGAATACCCCAAAGAGACGCTCATTGCCCTCGAATCCACCCCGACTGGGGTGACGCCGGAGCTGTTCCGCAAGGTCGCCGATCTGGGTTGGCTCGGTATTCTCATTCCCGAAGCCTATGGCGGAGAAGGGCGCTCTTGTACGGACACGGCAGTGCTGTTTGAGGAATTAGGCCGTGGGCCAGTGGCGGGGCCGTATTTTTCCTCGGGCGTGCTGGGGGCCTTGACGGTGCTGCACGGTGGCACCGAGTCGCAGAAGCAGCACATCCTGCCGCAGGTAGCCAGCGGGGCGCAGGTGCTCAGCCTCGCCGTGACGGAGCCGCATTATGGTTGGCGTCCAGAGACAGTCCAGATGGGCGCCAGCCTGCGGGGCGACACCTACACGCTTAACGGCACCAAGCTATTCGTGCACGATGCCCAGATGGCCACACACCTGATCTGTGCGGTGCGCACGGCCCCCCCCCACAACGGCGCCGGCAGCGGCATCACCTTGCTGGTGGTGGACGCCAAAGCCCCCGGTGTGACCATTCGCACTTTGCCGGGCTGGATGGCGCAGGTGGACGAGGTGCGTTTTACCAATGTCCAAGTACCGACCAGCGCCGTCCTCGGCGACAGCACCGGACAAGGCTGGGAGGCGCTGGCGGCGGCGATCATGCAGGCGATTCCGATTCTGTGCGCCTATCAAGTAGGCTCGTGCCAGGCGGTGTTTGACATGGCCGTGGCCTACAGCCGCACCCGCGTGCAGTTTGGCCAGCCGATTGGCCGTTTTCAGCGCGTACAGGACCACATTGTCACTATCGTCAACAACGTAGATGCGGCGCGCTGGACCACCTACGAAGCCTTGTGGAAGCTCGACGCCGGTCGGCCCGCCGCCAGTAGTGTGCACATGGCCAAGGCGGTTACCAGCGAAGCCGCGTTAAAAGTCTGTGATAGTGGCCACGAAGTGCATGCCGGGGTCGGCGTTATTCGTGAGTACGGTCTGACGCTGCACACGCAGCGCTCGCGCACGCTGTATCACTTTTTGGGGGATGCCCGCTATCATCGGCGCTGTCTGGCCGATGCCCTAGGCTGGTAGGGACTGTACAGCCCCATGCCTCACACCAGGTCTAGAGGGCAGCCCTGCCAATGGGCGGGTTCGGCGTGCCTGTACCCTGGCCGACACACTCAGATGGAGCCAGCTATGCAAGTTGTGATCACCGGCGGAGCCGGGTTTTTGGGCCGGCGTCTCGCACGGACTCTCCTCCAACGCGGCGCCCTTGTTGGGCCCAGCGGGGACGTAGAGCCCATTGAAACCGTGGTGCTCCTGGATACGACACCCCCCGAGCCGGCCCTGAGCCACGATCCACGCCTCCAGGTCGTTGCCGGCGATATCACCGACCGGGCCACACTGGCGCAGGTGATCGACGCGCACACCACCAGCGTCTTCCACTTTGCCGCCGTGGTCAGTGCGGCGGCAGAAGCCGATTTTGACCTGGGGATGCGTATTAACCTGCATGGGACGCTGGCGGTGCTGGAGGCGTGCCGGGCGCTGCCACACCCGCCGCGCCTGCTCTTTACCAGTTCCATCGCCAGTTTCGGCGGGCCACTCCCGGCTGTGGTTGATCAGACGACCCCTCAGACCCCGGAAAACTCCTACGGCACGCAGAAGGCCATCGGTGAGCTTTTAGTCAGCGACTACTCCCGTAAAGGCTTTGTCGATGGGCGGGCCGTACGCTTGCCGACTATCGTCGTACGCCCGGGCAGACCGAACCGTGCGGCCTCGTCTTTTGCCAGTAGCATTGTCCGGGAACCGCTCACCGGTCTCGATGCGGTGTGTCCGGTGGCCCCAGACACCCGCCTGGCTATTCTCTCGCCCCGTCGGGCTATTGAGGCTTTTATTTTAGCCCATAATCTGCCAGCAGCGACCTTTGCGCATACCCGTTCCCTCCTCGTCCCTGGGCTGTCTGTGCAGGTCAGCGAGATGGTGGCGGCGGTGCAGCACGCCGCTGGTCCCGACGCGGTGCAACGCATCCGCTGGCAGCCGGATGCCGACATCCAGCGTATTATCAGCAGTTGGCCTGGGGCGTTCACCTCGCAGCACTCCCTCAATCTCGGCTTCCAGGCCGATGCGAATATGGACGCTATCGTGCAGGCGTTTATTGAAGATGATTTGCCGGCACAGCGTGCCAGCCTCTAGGGGCCATTCTGGGTGTGTGGCGCGCCCATCATCGAAGAGGAGCTGACAGACTATGGCGTACCAATTCGCCACGTATGAAAAACAGGGCCGCATTGCTGTGGTGACCCTGAATCGGCCCGAGCGCATGAACGCCCTCCACCCGCCAGCGCATTTTGAGCTGCATGACATCTGGAACGATTTCGAACGCGATCCAGAGGTGTGGGTGGGCATTTTGACGGGAGCCGGTGCGAAGGCTTTTTCGGCGGGCAATGATCTCAAATACACCGCCGAGCACGGTCGGGGCCTGGTGCGCGCCGCCGAGAGCGGCTTTGGCGGGATTGTCAACCGCACGGGATGCGTCAAGCCCATCATTGCCGCAGTGAATGGCTATGCCCTCGGGGGCGGCTTTGAGATGGCGCTGGCGTGCGACATCATTATCGCTGCCGATCATGCCCAGCTTGGCCTCCCCGAAGTGCGTGTCGGGCTCATCGCTGGGGCCGGTGGGGTGCACCGTCTGCCACGCATGATCCCACACAAAATCGCCATGGGCTATATGTTGACGGGGCGCCATATGACGGCCCACGAAGCGCAGCGCTGGGGCGTGGTCAACGCTGTCGTGCCCCTGCCCGATCTCATGCCCACGGTCATGCAGTGGGCCAACGATATCCTGGCCTGTGCGCCGCTGTCGGTGCGGGCCAGTAAGCAAGCCGCCATGATGGGGCTGGGCTACCCGCTCGACATTGCGCTGCACATGCAGTACTCCGAGACGCTCACAATGCTGAGTTCTGAGGATACGGTCGAGGGACCGCGGGCTTTTGCAGACAAGCGCCCACCGCAGTGGCAGGCGCGCTAAGGGATCCTGAACCCACATCTCATACTTCTTCTCCTGGAGATGACGATGCCAACAACGTGGCGTGACGTTACGATGGGTGTACTGCTTCTCGGGCTGCTGTGTGGAGCGGCCTCTGCTATGCCTTTGGCCCATTCGCAGTTGGAATTCTCCAATGTGCAGGGGCAGGATAACTGGTTCTACGGCTTCTTCAATCGCACGGCGGCTGGAGCAAGTCCGTATACCCCCGGCAATTTTGTGGCCTTCGACACCTTTAATGTGGCGCGCTGGGAGGCCAGCGACGCCCTGGTAGGCGCCCAGAATAACGACTTCCTCAGCATCGACCAGTTCGGTGGACACCCCACAGGGATTGGCCCAGCGGAGCAGGACAGCATTCTATGGACCATGCGGCGCTATCAGAGCGAGGTCACCGGACTGGTGGATATCGCCTTCGACTTGCGGAAACTGAACGTTGTCAATTCAGGTGGCGGTGGTATCACTGGCCGCATCTTTGTCGATGGGCTGGAGGTGTTCACCCAGTTCATCGCCAATGCCGATGGTGTTGGCGTGCAGGGCGTGCTCACGTATGCGGTCACGGCGGGCACGTTCATTGATTTTGCCATTGATCCTACCGGGGTCTTCCCAGCTACGGGGTCGGATGGCCCCTTCTCAGCGCGGGCCGACGGCTCGCATTTCTCCGCCGTGCTTACCACGCATGTGCCGGAACCCGCCGGGCTCCTCCTCCTGGGCACGGGTCTCCTGCCGCTGGTCTGGCTGGCACGGCGGCGTAGGCAGGCGGCAGCGCGGCTTTACACAACTTTACCGGCGCGACACATCTGAGCCATCGCGTGCTCCTACACTGACAGACGTTGTACACGGACCACAACGTTTCTCGCAAGGAGCACACCATGAGTCAGCAGAGTGAGCCAATCACAGGTACCCCCACGCCCCAGCCCTTGAAGTCACGACGGCGCTTTCTCACCGGCGTCCTGACCGGGGGACTCGTGGGGAGTCTTTTAGCTGGAGGTATCACAGCCTTTTCGCACCCGCCGCATGGCCCTGGTAGGTGATTTGGCGGCCATGGCTCTTGGAACCAACAGCGCCACGGTCTGCACGAGACCGACCCGACGGGTGAGCACATGGCCTTTGCCACAGATTGGGCCTTAAGCCGCATTCGTGCCAGCGCTGAACAGCGTCAGCAGGTGCAGCGGATCGTACAAGAGGCCGTCCGTGACTTGGAACCAGTCAAAACCCAACACCAGCAGCACCGTCAGACCCTTCTGGAGGCGCTGGGACAGGCGACCGTTGATCGTGACATCTTACAGCAGGTGCGCAGCGCCGAAGTGCAACTCCTGGACACGGCCTCCAACCGCCTCGTTGACGCCATGGCCGAGATTGCCGAAACACTGACGCCGGAGCAACGCACGGAGCTGCTGTCGTTGATGGCGCGGTTCCATCACTAGCCGTCCGTTGCAGACAGTCACGCCCAGTGCTCCCGGGTGTGCCCGGGGAGCGCCACGCGCCAGCGTGGCTTCCGGAGCCGGGCTGGAGCCCGGCGGTCCCAGGGGGACACGGTAGATCAGGCTTCAGCCCAACAAGGCATGGCTGGCTGAGGGAACGGTACAAGGATGAGGGCATGTCTGAGCGCGTCTTAATGATCGAAGACGATGCGACACTCGCGGCCATGGTGGTAGAATACCTGCGTCCGCTCAGTCTCGACGTCACCACACGTCCCACCGCGCTGGAGGGGTTAACCGTGCTGCGGCAGGGAGGCTTTGCGGCCCTCATCCTCGACATCATGCTGCCCGATCTCGATGGTTTCGAGGTCTGCCGCCGCATCCGCGCCGAGTCGGATATCCCCCTGCTCATGCTCACCGCCCGGGGCGATGAACTGGATCGCATCATCGGCTTGGAACTGGGTGCCGATGACTATCTCCCCAAACCCTTTCACCCACGGGAATTACTGGCACGGTTGCGGGCCATCTTGCGACGCAGCCAGCCGAGCAGGACCGCCCGCCTAGCCAGTCTGCGCTTCGGGCGCCTGGAAATCGATCGCCAGGCACGCCTGGTCCACCTTGGTGGCGAAGAACGACGCCTCACCAGCTATCAGTTTGATCTCCTGTGCGCCCTGGCCCTCAACGCTGGGCGGGTACTGTCCCGCGAGACGCTGCTGAACCACGTGCGCGGCGAGGAGCTCGAGGCCTTTGATCGCAGCATTGACGTACATGTTGCGCGTATTCGGGCCTTAATCGAAGACGATCCCAAACATCCACGCCGTGTCATCACCGTGCGCAATGTCGGCTACGTGTTTGCCAGGCATCAGGATGACGATTGAGACCTGCTATGCGTCGGCTGTCGCTGCAAATCTACGTCACGTTTCTTGGTATTTTACTGCTGTTCGTCATCCTCGTGTCCACGGTCTGGTGGTTGCGCCCCAGCGACTCCCAGGAGCCGGCTCTCCACGGTCTGGGGACGCTGCTGAGCGAACTCTTGCCGGGTCCAGAACGCCCGGTGGCGGAGCTGCACACGGTCCTCACCCGCCTGAGCGGGCTCGTACCGGCCTCTCTGACGGTGTATACCGGCACGGGCACGTTGCTGGCCGCCACTGGCCCGCCTCTCCCGCCTCCCCCACCCCCTTGGACGCACAGTAGCTGGCGGCATGCGCGCGGTATCGGTCCCTACCTGGCGCTTGTCTTGCCGGACGGCCGTTGGCTGCTGGCCCATTGGCAGCGTCCTCGCGCCGTGGGCTGGCTCGTCGCCCTGGGCCTCCTGGCCGTGGCCATGACGTTGGGGGCCTACCCGCTAGTGCGCCGCCTGACGCGGCGCCTGGAACGCCTGCAACACCAGGTGGAAGCCTTCGGCGCCGGGAATCTGGCGACGCGTGTCGCGGTGGAGGGCCACGACGAAATTGCCCACCTGGCTGAGGGCTTTAACGCCGCGGCGGACCGTATCCAACACCTCGTCCAGGCCCAGCGCACCCTGCTTGCCAGTGTGTCGCATGAACTCCGGTCGCCATTGACCCGCATGCGCATGGCCCTCGCACTGTTGCCGTCCGGAGAGCGCCCCGATTTACAGGGCCAGCTCGCCCACGATGTGACCGAGCTGGATGAGCTGATCGGCGAGCTGCTACTTGCCAGCCGTTTGCAGACGCTCGACCACCTCGGGCAGACGGAAGAAGTCGATGTCCTGGCACTCGTGGCCGAGGAAGCCGCCCGCACGGACGCGGAGGTCCGTGGCGACCCGGTGTGCATCCAGGGCGACCGCCGCCTGCTGCGCCGCCTGCTGCGTAATCTGTTGGAGAATGCCCGGCGCTATGCCCACGGCCTGCCAATTGAGGCCTCAGTCACGGTCCTGCCACCGCACGGGGCCTGCCTGCGCGTGCTGGACCGTGGTCCTGGCATCCCCGCGGCGGAACGGGAACGGATCTTTGCGCCGTTTTATCGACCAGTGGGCCTGCACGAGCCGCAGGATAGTGGCGTTGGTCTGGGGCTGGCCCTGGTGCGCCAGATTGCCCGCCATCACGGGGGTGAGGTCTGGTGTCGGCCACGGGAGGGGGGTGGGACGTGCTTTGAGGTGATCTTGCGTTGACCCCGTTTTTCCATTTTTCCCCACGTCTAAAAGCCTATCCCGCTAGGCCACCCCAAGGTTCGCCTCAAGTCCGATGCGCCCGTCCGCATCGTAGGGGCGACCGACCAGTGGCCCCTACTGGGATAGGATCTTAGCCGGTAGCCATTGGGCGAATATCTCTGACCATCTCAGGCAACACCTCATCGTCATGTGACTCACTTATGACTGGCCTGGCGTTTTTCGGGAAGGCGTGCCGTATACCCAGAGGCGCCACTAGGCCATGGGACATGGCCACACGAACTCCATAAAAAATATCTATGAAAAATAATGTACATCTATTATGATGTACATCTATTATGATGTACGTTGACAAACATCAATGCGGGAGTAAAGCATGGCCCGGAACCCATCCAACGAGCAAGGTTTGCCAGTCAATCCTGGAGGAACCCTGGACCCATCCCATGTCGTGGGTCGGGACGAGCTGATTACAGAACTCTGGGCAAGACTGCAACGCCAAAGCCTCGTCATCACCAGCGAACGGCGTCTCGGGAAAACGTCGATCATCAAGAAAATGTCCGCCGCAGCGCCAACCGACATCCTCGCATTCTATCGCGATGTGGAAGGACTCAACAGCCCCGTGCAGTTCGTCGAGTGTATCGCCCAGGACATCGAACAAACGCTACGGCAGAATCGCACCGCTTCGGAAGGATTCCGCAACCTGTTCAAGTCTCTGGGTGGTATCGAAATCGGTGGAGTGATCCGTTTGCCTGAAGCCGCTCAGGCGCATTGGCAAGACGCACTGGGCATGCTGTTCACCGAACTCCACACCCGGAATCCGGATAAGACCTTCGTCTTTTTCTGGGATGAAGTGCCATGGATGCTCCAGAAAATCCACCGTCAGCAAGGCGAGGAACAGGCAATTGCCTTACTGGATGGTTTACGACAGCACCGGCAGAGCTTTCCGCGACTGCGCATGGTCTACACCGGCTCGATTGGCCTGCATCATGTGGTGTCTACTTTGCAAAACACCGGTTATATCAATGAGCCCGTCAACGATATGTATACCGTTGATCTGCAGCCACTTACCCAGGAGAAGGCCACAGAATTAGCGCGCCGCCTCATGCGTGGCAAAGGCATCAGCGGTGCTGACCTGGCCGCGACGGCGTTGAGCGTGGCAACCCTTAGCGATGGTCTGCCCTTTGTCATCCATCACTTGGTTGATGGCATGGCACATGGTTCTCTGGCTGATCCACAGCGGGTACCGACGCTCCTGGATGCCTTGCTCGTCGATGACCACAACCGACTTGATTTGCAGCATTACGATACCCGACTCGATGCCTATTACGGCAAGGAGCGCGCCGGGCTGGCGCGGGAAATCCTCGATCTCCTGGCGCGGCACGACGCCCCTGTCAGTATCAGCGAGGTGTTGAACGGCCTGCCCTCTCTCCTCCACAGTGGCGACCGACCGGCGCTGCAGAGCGAAGCCTTGCGCACCCTGATGCGTCTGCTGCAGCGGGATCATTACCTGCACCAGCTACCGGGCACCTCGACCCTGCAGTTTCGTTTCCCGATGATGCAGCGCTGGTGGACGCTGTATCGAGGGCTGCCATGAGCAGCGCCAACCTGTATTCATTTACCCCCAGTATGCACGACCATGCCTTCCTGGAGGCGATTTTCGTGGCCCGCCAGGAGCTGGCCGAGCGGCTGCTCGAACGCATTCGTCTGAGCGCGACTACGGCGGCCAAATACTACATGCTGGTCATTGGGCCACGGGGTATTGGCAAAACCCATCTGGTGGCGTTGTTGTACCACCGCATCCGTGCTGACGCGGGCCTTGATGCCGCCCTGCGCATTGCCTGGCTGCAAGAAGACCCGTGGAGCGTGGCCTCGTATCCTCTCCTGCTCTTGAGTGTGCTGCAGCAACTGGCCAACGAATATCACGATGATGCCTTGACCGCCGAGATCACGCGCTTGCAGCAGTTGCCTGTAGAGACGTTTGCCCAGGCTGCCGAAGCGCTGCTGCGGCGCTTTCTGGGCGACAAAACCCTCCTGATACTGACGGAAAATTTCGATGACATCTGCAAGGCGCTGGGCAAGGACGGGCAGCATCAACTGCGCGCTTTTTTACAGACCTACGCCAATACCACCATCCTGGCCACATCGATCAGCCTGCTTGATCCCGTCATCGCTGACCAGGAGCAGCCCTTTTACGGGGGTTTTCTACGCGAATTTCTCACACCTCTGGGTTTTGAGGAGGCAGTGCAGATGCTCATGCGGATCGCGCGCGCGCGCGACGCGGAGCCGTTGGCCGCCATGCTCAACACCGCGGTCGGGCGGGCGCGTGTCCGGGCGATTCATCATCTGGCGGGCGGCAATCCACGCATCTACGTGATCTTTCATCAATTTCTCACTTGGGAGACTCTCGATGAATTGGTCGAGCCCTTTATGAAACTGGTGAATGAGCTGACGCCTTATTATCAGGGCCGTATGCAACGCCTGGCGCCGATGCAGAGAAATCTGGTGGACATCATCCGCCGCAGCCCGGCTCCCATCCCGGTGAAGGAGATTGCTACCGCGGCCTTGCATTCCCCGCAAGCGGTCTCCAGTGAGCTGGTCAAACTCCGCGATCTCGGCTATGTGCAAGCCCTGGAGGATGGTCGGCTGTCGCGCTATGAGTTGCGTGAGCCGTTGATGCGCCTGGCGCTCAATACCAAGGAGCAGCGGGGCGACGCGATCCCGATTTTTGTGGCCTTTTTGCGCGCCTGGTTCCCGCTGGTCGACCTGATGACGATGCTGGAGCAGATTACCCCGGCGCAGCCCTGGCAACGCAGGGCTGTAGAAGCAGCCATGGCCATGGAGTACGATGCTGTAGTCCCCGGTCTGCTCCAAGACTTCCAACGTTGTGCGGACTCTGGCAATCATGCCGACGCGGTCGAGCTTGGGCGCGAGCTGCTCAAGCGTGAGCCACAGCACTTGCGTCATTGGTACGCCCTGGGAGCGAGCCTCGCAATGTTGGGTCATGAAGAGGCCTTGCTCAATCTCTGGAAGGAGGGGGTCCAAAAGTTTCCGCACGAATTGTTGGCCTGGAATCAGTTCGACTTTGTGTTGCAGAGAGCCGGTCGCTTGGCCGAAGCGCTGGAGGCGTCTGGGAAAGCCTTTGCGTTGGCTCCGCAGGACCGGATTCTGGCGTACAACCACGCCTCCAACCTTCTCCGTCTTGGCCGTGAAAGTGAGGGCATGGAGGTGGCGGCGCGCGCGCTAGAACAGTTGGAGGGCGCCTCGGAAGCAGCGGCACAACAGAAAGGTCGCATCCTGCTTCTCGGTATGTTGCAGCGACATCGTGAGATTATTCCCACGGCAATCGCTGTGTTGGACAAGAGGTTGCGAGACATCACAGCCTGGCGCGGGCTCGCTTTGTCGCTTGATCAACTCGGGTACTATCAAGCGGCTAGCGCTAGCTTGCGTTTCCTCACAGAGATGTTCCCGGAAGATGCGCGAGGATGGAGAGATACAGCTGTTTTGCTCTGCCGCTTGGGTCGTGTTGACGAGGCGATTGACTGTGTGGAGCATGCCTTGCAACTCTCGCCAACAGACCATGTCACCTGGATGCGTTATACGACCTTCCTGAACTATGCAAGTCGCCTTGCCGAAGCGCAAGCGGCTTTCGAGAAGGGTTGCACCCTCGACACGACACGTGCCTCTCTCAAGTCATACTGGGTCTACAGCGATATACTCATGGCCACAGGGCAATGGGCCCAAGGACGACAAGCCCTGGTTGACTGGTTGCAAGAATGTAAAACACATCATATAGCAATTACTGAGGACTACGGTGGGATTGTCAGTCTGCTGCTGAAAACCCAAGCGCCAGAGGTGTGGAAACGCTATATCTCGACCTACGTAGAAGTCTTTCACGAGGCCGGCTTGTTGGCGGAACTCGGCAGTCTCCTGGTGCAGCGCTTGCCGCGCTTCGCCATCCCATGGCTTGGCCCTGCTGTCGCCCGCCAATGGTACGAGAGCTGGCAGGCTCTGGCCGCCCAGTACGAGGCCATGCACGTACCACTGCGCCTGCTGTCCGTGGCGGTGGCCTTTGTTGAGCAACGGGATAAGCGCGTGCTCTTGCAGCTCCCAGTCGAACAGCGCCGCCTGCTGGAACCGGTCATCGAGCAATACCTCCATGCTTTGGGGGATCCGCCCGACGAGACGGAGCGTGCCGTACAGCAGCTCCTGCATACGGCTCAACGGCAACTGCGTCTTGAACAAGGGCAGAGCGCGTGGCACACGATTGCCGCCGAGCCGCCTCCCATCTTCGCAGCCACGGATTACGCGCGTATCCTCCACCCCTACCGGGCGCGTCAGCGTCTGGAGCAGACACTACGGCCTCTGCTGTACACCGCCTGGCACACACTGAGTAAAGCTCAGGCCCAACAGCTCTTGCGCACGGCAGTTGCCTATGACGACAATCTGGCACGCGCCTTGGCGCAGCCGCACCTGGAGATCCAGCGGATTGATCAGCGTGCGCTTAGTTTTTCACCCTGGAGCCTGTACCAGGTGCACGCCAACCGTGACGGCCAAGCAGGGGCCTTAGACCTCATCGCTGCTGAGGACGGCGCCTGTTTGTTGGATGGTACCTCACCGCCTATCCACGCTCTCAGGGCGCGCGGCATTATCACCATCGAGGCGCACAACGCAGCTGACTACCTGCGATTTTTCTGCAACGTCCTCCGTGCCAAAGAGGGCCGTTTCGAGATTGTCGAACCCGCCGCCAGGGCGTTGGTGCAGGCCTTGCGTCCCCTGACCAAGCTCCCCGCGCTGCAGGCGCTGACGCCGCAGGAGAGCCATGACACCGATCTGGTCTACCATACCTCCATGCTGTACGCCGCTCGTCTGTTGGAAGTCCTGCTCGTCGTGCCGGTGACCGGCGTGGTACGCTTGGAGGAAGACAAAACCATTGCTGGTCCACTGGCGCTCCGGCGCGAGCACTTTGAAGGGCCATGGCGCTTCTGGGAAGCGGACTGACCTGCCATGGCGCTCAGGCCCCCGCTGGGGTGGCGGGCTGGGCAGCACTAGCGGACGCCATGCGCCAGTAGTCCTGCGCCCGTTGCACGGCCATCTGCAGCAGCGTATGCGCTGGATAATGGCCGTGCGCGTCCCGCGTGCCCGCCGGGCGTCCCGTGAGCAGCTCCAGGGCCTGGTGGATTGTCTCCACAGCGTACACATGGAACCGTCCCGCCTCACAGGCCGCCACCACATCCGGGCGCAGCATCAGCTCGCCCAGGTTGGCCTGGGGCATCAGCACCCCCTGCGTGCCGGTCAGGCCCATATCCTGGCAGGTGTCAAAAAAACCCTCGATTTTGTTGCTCACCGCGCCAATAGGCTGGATGTGGCCCAGCTGGTCAATAGCGCCCGTCATGGCCAGATCCTGACGCAAGGGCACGTCAGTCAGCGCACTCAACAGACAGCACATCTCAGCACCGGAGGCGGAATCGCCATCAATGCCGCCGTAGCTCTGCTCAAAGGCAAGCGACGCTGAGAAGGCTAGCGGATGCGACGGGCGCAGCAAAAAGCGCAGCAGCCCACCCAGAATGTAAAAACCCTTGGTGTGAATGGCCCCCGAGAGGTCGGCCTCGTGCTCGATATTGATCGCGCCAGCCGTGCCGGGGGCAATGGTGGCGGTAATACGGGCCGGGAAGCCGTACACCAGCGGCCCGGCGTGCATCACGGCGAGACCGTTGATCTGCCCCACCTCCGCCCCTGTGGTCTGGATGCGCATGGTGCCCTCAGCGACCAAGGTGCGGAAATGCCGCGCCGGCAGGTCGGCGCGGTGCCGGCGTCGGGCCAGGGTCTCCTGGATGTGCGCCCCGGTTACGGTCTGGGCGCCAGCCCGACGGGCCACAAAGGTGGCTTCGCGGGCAATGTCCGCCAGGCGACTGAACTGGGTGGTAAGGCGATCACGCCGGGCCGCAATGCGCGCGCCGCTTTCGGTCAGGGCGACCACGGCGTCGCGCGTCAACGGCAGCAAATGCTCCTGGCGGATGAGGTGGGCCAGGAGTCCGGCATAGGCCCGCACCCCGTCTTGGTCACGCGCAATCGAAGTATCAAAATCAGCCAGCACCTTGAAGAGCTGGGCAAAGTCTGGATCCTGGCCATCGAGCAGAGCGTACACGCCGGAGTCGCCGAGCAGGATCACCTTGACGTGGATGGCAATCGGCTCCGGGGTCAGCATCGGGCCAGACCAGGCGCCAGCGAACTCGGCGGGCATGATGTCGAGACGCCCCGTACGCAGCGTGCGCACCAGCACCTTCCAGGCCCCCGGCTCGGCCAGGACGTCGCGGGCTTCGAGGATGAGAAACCCGCCATCGGCTCGCAGCAGCGCCCCAGCCCGGATCATCATGTGATCGGAGCGCACCGTGCCACCGGCAAGCCATTCGCGCTCAATCAGGCCGAGGAGATTGATCATGGTGGGGGCGCTTTCTATGACCATGGGACAGGGCTCATCCGGCCCGTGTGGCAGTACGACATTGACGCGGTAGAGCTGGGTAAATGTCGTGTCTTGCGCCAGGGTGGCGAGGCGACGTGTCACGACATCGTCCACCACTTCGTCGAGGAAACGGACTACGGATGGCTGGGCAAACGTCTCGACCAGCGGCCGCACCTGGTGCTGCAGGAGGCGCCTGGCCTCCTGGGCATAGAGCTGCTGCACCTCGGTGCGATGGGCCTGCTGGAGTCGGGCGATCTGCTCGCCAAGGGCCGCAACGCGCTGGCCGAAGACGTTGAGTTGATCGTAGATCCGTTCCGCGCTTGTCTCATCGATACTGCCCTGGGTGCGCAGCTCGCGAAAACGTTCGGGCGTGATCGGCTGTCCGTCGATCACTGGCAGCAGTGTTGGTTGCACGGTATTGCCGGCCTGGAGCGGGACGAGGGCAAGCTGGTTGGCCTGCAGTTCCGCCTCCAGCGGGCCGCCGACGCGGCGGATGGCCTCCTGCAGGTGATCATCGAGGGCGGCGTGCTGGGTGCGCAGCGCGTCAGCAGCGAGCAAGGCCCCCAAATCGCGTTGGATGAAGACGATGAGGTCGTCGAGGCCATGGCTCAGGGCTAGGCCCCGACCTCGGGGCACGCGCAGGAGGCACGGGTGGTCCGGGCGCGTAAAGTTGTGCACATAGCAGCAGTCATCGACCAACGGACAGCTCGTCCGGATGTCTTCAATGAGCTGCCGCACCAGGGGCAGCCGTCCGCTGCCCGGCAAGCCACGCACAAAGACGTTTTGTCCCGGGCCTGCCACGTCGAGCCCGAAGCGCAACGCCTCGATGGCATCGTCCTGACCAACCATCCCAGTGCGTGGCTCTACCTCATCCGTGGTGGCAAACGCCAGCCACGCTTCGTCACAGGACCAGCGCAGGGCGGCAGCCGTGACCCGGAGGGCGTCTCCTGGCGCTATCGGCATTGGACTGGGACATGGCTGGGGCTTCTGAACGTCCATGGTGTCTCCTGATGTGGCTACGGGACAAGCGCGCGGTCCCAACGTGAGTCCGGCGTCTCTGTCGTGGGGTATGCTATCACAACGGTGCACCCAGTCGAGCCATAAGGTGGTGTCTGCGACGCGCCGGCATGGTGCCGACGCATGCACGCGCTCCGCCCCCTCCCCCTTCCCTATTGTGTCAGAGGGCAAGATTTGCGACAATACTGCACCCGCGTAGGACGAGACATACAGAGGTCACGCGCCCAGCGCGGGCCACTGGTAGGAGGACAAGGAGCCACACGTGCAGGGAGACGCCCACGAGGCCTTTGCGTATTGCCGTGCTGTGACACGACAGCATGCGAAGAATTTTTATTACGCCTTCCTCTTTTTACCGAAAGCCCAGCGTGACGCCATCTACTCCGTGTATGCCTTTTGCCGCTACTGTGACGATATTACCGACGATGACCACACGGTGACCACGCCGCAAGTCCTGCTCCAAGCGTGGCGTCGTGAACTTGACGCTTGCTATCACGGCAGACCCACCCATCAGATCACCCGGGCGCTATACCGCACCGTGCAGCAGTATGCCATCCCGCAAGAGCATTTTGACGAGCTCATTCGCGGTGTGGAGATGGATCTGACCATTCACCGCTATGCCACCTTCGCAGACTTAGCACAGTATTGCTACCGCGTCGCGTCGGTCATTGGCTTGGCCTGCCTCCCCATCTTTGACGCCGACCATGCCCCCGTGCACACGTACGCCCGCCATCTGGGGTTGGCACTGCAACTCACCAACATTATCCGGGATGTGCAAGAGGACGCCGAACGCGGGCGCATCTATGTCCCGCTGGAGGATTTGGCCACCTTTCACTACCCCGAAACCGATCTCTTGCAGCAGCGCTATACGGACGCCTTCATCGCCTTGATGCAGTTTCAGGAGCAGCGCGCGCTGGGGTATTACCAGCAGGCTGCAGCCTGTCTCGTGCCAGGGGATCGTGCGCGCTTAATCGCACCAGAAATTATGGCCGCGCTGTATCGCACCACCCTGCGCAAAATTGCCCGGCAGCGCTACAACGTGTTTCGGGGGCGTACCAGCCTACCCATGCTGCAGAAAGTGTGGATTGCCCTGCAGGTGTTCGGCCAGATCCGCCTTGGGGGTGCCTAGATGTCCATGTCGTAAGTCCTGTGCCAATCGGGGTGCCTCGCGGGCCAGGCCCGCTCCTACAGACAATCTGTGCGACGGAGGGATCTCTGTAGGAGCGGGCCTGGCCCGCGCAGGGGTACAACTGGCAGTGTATTTATGACATGGACATCTAGCACCCGTCACGCGACATTCTTCATAGGAAATCCATTATGAGCACGACGCCGCAGAGTATGCAGGCGGCCATCCTGCATGGCCCGAGTCACGTGACGTTGGAGACGGTGCCAGTCCCGCCCCTTGGTGAGACGGATGTCCTGGTCCAGATTGAAGCCGCCACCACCTGCGGAACGGATCTAAAAGTGTTCTTGCAGGGTCGGCACGCGCGCATGATTACCCCGCCTTCCGTCTTTGGGCACGAATTTAGTGGCACCATCGCGCAGGTCGGCACACGGGTGCGCCAGTTTCACGAGGGTATGCGGGTCGTGGGCAATAATTCCGCCCCCTGCTACCGGTGTTACTACTGCCGCCGCAATCTCCCGAACCTGTGCGATGATCTCTTATTCATCAATGGCGCCTATGCGGAATACATTGTCGTGCCCGAACGGGTCGTCCAGACCAACTTGCTGGTCTTGCCTGATGCCCTGCCCTGCGCCGTGGCGTGTCTCACCGAGCCGCTGGCCTGCGTGCTGCACTGTCTTGACCTGGCAAAGATGCACCCCGGCGATACGGTCGTCGTCAACGGCGATGGGCCGAGTGGTCTCATGCTCGCCGCCATGGCGGCCTGGCGTGGGGCGCGGGTGATTCTCTGCGGTCGGGCCCCACAGCGTTTAGGCTTGGCGAAACAGTTCGGCGTGGATGCGGTCATCAATTATGCCGAGGTGCTCGATCAAGTGGCCGCGGTGCGCGCCCTCACCGAGGGCCACCGTGGTGTCGATGTCGCGATTGAGGCCGTCGGCCGTCCAGAGGTCTGGGAAACAACGGTGGCGATGGTGCGCAAAGGGGGACAGGCCATCTTTTATGGTGGCTGTCAGGGCGATACACAGGTGCGTTTCGATACGCATGCCTTGCACTATGACCAGCTGACACTCCAAGGGGTGTTCCACAATACGCCCTATCATGTGCGCCTGGCTCTCGACGTCCTCGCCTCTAAGCATCTCGATGGTGCGGCGCTTATTACCAACACCCTGCCGCTGGCGCGCCTCTGTGAGGCCTTTGCGCTGATGCGTACCCGGCAGGCACTCAAGGTGGCTATCCTGCCAGGCTCACAGCATGCATGATGCGTGCTCCCGTCCTGACTTTCTCGGGGTTTTGCAGGCGTGCAGGAGGACGGAGGGCCGCACGAGGGCGTGAAATATCCCTCTGCAGGGACCAGCATCGATGCTTAGCGCAGAAAATTTACCTGTTTGGGGCCTTCTGTGCCTTGAAACCCCTTGACGTGCGCTTGGAAGTAGTTAGACTTTAGGAAATATGTAGGCAGTAATGATTACTGCCACGTCGATATGTGTGCTTGCACTGAGCACGATGAGGGGGAGATGGGAATCTATGACCAAGGCTGAGTTTATTGATCAGATCGTTAAAACCAGCGAAGAGATGGATCTCACCAAAAAAGCTGCTGGCGAACTCATCGAGGATATCTTTGGCATTATGGGCAAAGCCATCAAGAAAGATGGCCGCTTCTCCTACCCTGGTTTTGGCACCTTTACGATGAAGAAACGGGCGGCACGTAAAGGGCGTAATCCACGTACCGGCGATCCCATTCGGATCAAGGCCAGTAAAACCGTGGGCTTCAAAGCCGCTCCGGGCTTGAAGAAAATCCTGTAAATCTGCTACGCTGTGTTGCCAGGCCCTCTCCGAGGAGGAGAGGGCCTGGCATCTTAATAGCCCATAGCACACCCATCTTTACGATAATCACTCCCGCCCTGCAGCACCCCACGTGGCGCATCAATCAGGATGCCTTGGCCGCCGCCATACGAGATACTCGCATCGCCATAGGGCACCAGCATATGCCCCATCGACGCGAGGCGTTCGCGCACCGCATGCGGAATGGCGCGTTCCAGGGCGACATGGCGTCCACCGAGAATGCGATACCGCGGCGCTTCAAGCGCTTCCTGGATGTTCATATCAAAATCAATCATATTGAGCGCGACCTGCACATGCCCCTGCGGTTGCATATCGCCGCCCATGACGCCGTAGGACAACCAGGGTTGCCCGTCCTTCAGCACCATGGCAGGGATGATCGTGTGGAAGGGCCGCTTCCCAGGTGCCAGGGCATTGGGGTGGTGCGGATCCGCCACAAACCCTGCCCCACGATTGTGCAAGCAGATCCCGGTATCGCCGGCCACCACGCCTGAGCCAAAACCCATAAACAAGCTATGGATGAGCGACACGACATTCCGTTCCTTGTCCACGCACGTCACATAGACGGTGTTGCCGAACGCGGTCGGGTCTCCAGGCGCATAATCACTGGCGCAATCCAACGTCATCTCCCGTCGCCGCGCCGCCGCATACTCTTTGGACAGCAGCCCGGCCACGGGTACCCGCGCATACGCAGGATCGGCAATGTAGCGGCTGCGGTCCGCAAACGCCTGCTTGGTGGCTTCCATGAGCACGTGATAGTACGCTGCCGAGCCATAGTCCATGGCCCGGAGATCATAGCCTTCGAGGACGTTGAGCGCCATCAACGCCGTAATGCCCTGCCCATTGGGTGGCAGCTCTAACACGCTATAGCCGCGGTAGTCCGTCTGTAAGGGCTCCACCCATTCGGTCTGATGCGCGGCAAAATCCTCCAGGGTGAAGTACCCGCCGGTCTCCTGGGCGTACTTGACGATACGGTGGGCAATGTCGCCCCGATAAAAGGCGTCTTTTCCCTCATCCGCCAGCAGTCGCAGGGTCCGTGCCAGATTGGGCTGGCGGTGCACGTCACCGGCCTGTGGGGCTTTCCCATCGACCAGATATGTCTGGGCACTGGCCGGAAAGTGCGCCAGCAGCGGCACCGCTTCCTGCCATTGCGCGGCGATGACCTCGCTCACCGGAAACCCCGACGTAGCATACTCAATCGCCGGTGCTAACACGTCAGCAAAGGTCAGTTTGCCATGACGCCGTTGCACTTCGACAAAGGCATCAATAGCGCCAGGCACTGACACGGAGCCCCAGCCACGCTGGGGTATCCCCTGGATGCCGTGTTGGCGCAGCCCATCCAGTGTGAGACGTTGCGGGCAGCGTCCACTGCCATTGACCCCGTAGATCTTGCCGTCGGCAGCCCAGCGATACAGGAAAAAGGCATCCCCGCCAATGCCGGTGGACATAGGCTCGACGACATCGAGTGTGAGAGCGGTGGCAATCGCCGCATCCAAAGCATTGCCACCCTGTTTGAGGATGGCAACGCCAGCCTCAGTGGCTAACGGTTGGCTGGTGGCCACCATGCCGTTGCAGGCCATGACGACGGAACGCCGTGCGGCAAATCCGGCCCGCTCCAAACGGCTGGTTGCAAACATAAGGGGTCTCCTTCTGACGCAGACTTTTTAGTGACCTACCGCGAGACGTTCCGCCAGTGCGAGCGGTAACATCGCCTCGTAGATGCGCTCTTGCGCTGCGGTCACGTCGTAGGGCACAAAGCGAAATTCGACGACCAGCGTCTCACTATCCAACAGCACATAGGAGGCTTCCGGTCCCCCATAGCGCGGTTGCCCCACACTCCCGGGGTTTATAATGTAACGATGCTGCGACTGCATCTGGGTGACGAGATTGTTGACCAGTGTTGGGGTTACGAGGCCGGCGGTGGTGCATTCCCAGATCATCGGTAAATGCGTGTGGCCGACAAAACACGCCCGCCTGTCCGACATATAGGCGTACAAGTGGGCAAACGATTCTTCAAAATGCGTGCTATGGAACAGATATTCATCGGTCTCGCGTGGCGAACCATGCGCCGCCATCCAACAGTCACCGAACTCCGCCGTGCACGGCAAGCTGCGCAGATAGTGTATCCACTCGGGGGTGAGCTGGGCACGGGTCCAGTCCATGGCTTCCCGGGCGTATGCACTGAAATCGTCGTATAGGCGTACACCACAGGCCGCCTGATCATGATTGCCGGCAATCACCACATCACACCGTTGCTTGATGATCTCTAAACATTCAATGGGGTTGGCGTTATAGCCAACAATATCCCCCAAACACACCACGGCATCGGCATACGGCTGCATGTCCGCAAAGACCGCGTTGAGGGCCTGAAGATTTGCATGGATATCAGAGATAATGGCGTATTTCATACGTTATCCTATGCGGCAAGCCAGCCGCCAACTCCCCAGGGGCTATCCAGGTATCTGGGGTTGGAGAGTCTGTCGACTCTCGGCCATCGCGAGAGGCCGCGGCGTAACGGCTACCGTGCCATATGTTGTGACTCGGACTTGCCCAGGACGTGCCCCACGAAACTTCCGCACGTCTTTGGCCCGTGTATACATCACTTCGACCACCGGTGCGTCCTTTCCATGACTGTAGAACGCGGCCAGGGCCGCTGCCTGCAGGAGTGTGGGCTGGGCGACTTCCTGCCCCTGAGGCACTTTGAGTAGCACATGCGCCCCAGCATGTTGATGCGCATGCAACCACAGATCCTCGGGAGCGGCCACTTGTCGTACTAAGAGGTCATTGCCCTGATTGTGTTTGCCGCAATAGACGATCGTCCCATCATCGAGGACAAACTTGCGATACGGGAGTGCCGCCGGGGTGGGGAGCACCGGACGGCGTGGCAGACCGGGTTTCGCCACTGCCGCACCCAGCTCACCGGCAATACTTTCGAGCGTTTCTCCATCCTCTGCCTGCATGATCTGGCCGGCGATGCCTTCCAGGTAGGTCTCCTCGGCAGCACACTGCGCCAGCAGTTCCTGGACTTTCACCAGGCCATGCTGAGATTTGCGATATTTCTTAAAATAAGCTTGGGCATTATCCTGCAGCGAGAGGCGTGGATCACGGGGAATGGTGAGGCACGCTTGCTCTGGGCTGTAATAATCGACCACGGTGACACTCGGGGCCCCACGCGGCACCCGCTGCGTAACGAGCAACGTCCCGTAGCGCTGATACGGCACATAGCGTTCGAGCTTGTCGGCATCCTGCGTCAGATTGATGATTTTGTGCCGTAATTTTTGTAACCGCTGCTGTACCGTTTTCTGGACGGTACGGCGCAGGTCAGCACACGCCGTGCGCTCCAGATAGGGCTCGCACCACGCCGCGACGTCATCCTCCACTGACACAGAAGGCCTGCCAGTAGCGTTGCAGTGCGTGAGGGGCAAGACACTCACGTGCTGTAAACCGTCTGCCGTGGTGCCACGCCACAGGGTGAGCGTCCCCGTGTCGTATTGCTGGCGCAAGGCATCAAGAACGGCCCAACAGCGCGCCGGCTCTCCGGCACTGCGGTGCAGCACTTCTCGCGCCAACATGGGGGACATGCCCACGACGAGACGCTGCAGACCGCGCGCATCGAACATCCCTTGGTCCTTGAGGGTTTGTAACTGCTCGACAGTAACGTCTGACACCAGACAGCGCGGCGCGGGTGGCAGGCAAGGGACATAGGGTTGGCCTGGGAGGATGGTACGCCGCGCCGTGGTCTCAGGCGCCACATGCTTCAAGGCATCGAGAATCAGGCCGTCGGCATTGACCAAGACGATGTTGGCCTGCGTGCCCTGCAATTCATGGATGAGCTGGAGCGTTGGCGTGTCTGCTCCTGGGGCCGTCCAGTGGAACGTCACGACCCGGTCATACGGGCGCATCGCGATGTCACTCAAACGGACGTGCGTGAGATGGGCCCGCAAGAATGCCGCAAAACGCGGCGGCTGTTGTGGATTGCGGAAGCGCGTGGTGAGCAGGTGCAGCCGGGGCCACAGGGCGGCGGTGGAGAGCAACAGCCGGTAATCCTGCTGCCGCCACAGGCGCAGCAACAGGTCATCAGGGCTCATCTGAAACACTTTGGAGACCACAGCTCCGCCTAGACGTTGCCGAAGTGCCTCCGTGAGCATTTTGAGTATAAAAATATCCATACACCTGTTACCCTTGCCCCGAACCTGGCCGCTCATATGTGCATCGGGGAAGTATACCATGCCTTTGGTGGGCACTGCAGGTCGGAAGGGATGGGTACGCCAGACGCGAGACGAGACACCGACGTGTGCGTCAGTGGAGCGAGGCGCGCCGTGAGGATAACGTACCATGAGTGGACAGGACACGCCACGACACCTGTGGGCCTGGGATCTCTCGGCCTTGGTGTATGAGTGGTCGTACGTCAAGGTCGCGCATCAGATCGATACCGACATGCTGGCCTATCTGGGCAACCGTGTGGTGGGGGCTGTGGTGGCCGACTGCGGCTGTGGTCCTGGGGTGGTCACCGAGAAGTTCCTGCGGGCTGGTGCGGCGCGTGTGGTGGCCATTGATGCCAATGCCAGCATGATTGCACGTGCCCGCCTACGCCTCGCGCCGTGGGGCAGCACAGGCGCCGTGCTGCTGCGCCATGCGTCGCACGAGGCCACCACCCTCCTGGAGCTACGCGAGCAGGCCCTGGCAGGACGTGGCTTCGACGTGGTGTTGTTTAAGCGGAGCTTGTATATGCCCCGGCCACGGGCCCTCCTCACCCTGCGTCAGGCGGCCGCCGCGCTCCACACCAGGGGGACGATTATCGTGGCGCATCCCGAGCGCTCCCTGCGCCGCTATGCGTTCGCGCCCCCAGTGGGCGTGGCCTCCTACACGCCGTTTCATCTCGGCAACCGGGCCATTTCGCGGCTTCTGGAGTGCTGCGGTGCCGAGGAATACACCCTCTATACCGGCACTGAACTCGCGGCGCTGTTGCGTGAGGCGGTCCCAGGGGCGCAGGTACAATGCTTGCCAAGTCAGCAACGGCCCTATAATCTGGTGGCATTGCACATGTCCTGACGACTCTGCTACGCTGCCTGGGCACTATCGACGCCTGGCGACGTCCGGGCATGCCATTTTACCAGCAGGAGATGCGCGTATGGCCTCAGGGAAGATGCCCCGTCGCTTTTGGAGTTATACGGCGGGGAAAGGGAATTTGCTGACAGAAGACATGGAAGCCGCACGGGAGCAGAAACTCCGCGCCTTGCGGCAGACGCTCCCCGGCCTCGCGGCGTTTGGGGTGGTGTTAGTCCTCGCCGGGTTGATGCTGTTGATGCTGCTGGCCGAATTCCGCGGTTTTTATCTGGATCAGATCATGGAGATCCTGCGTCCAGGCTAGCCGTCCCGTGCCTCCCTCCGGTGTCACGTCCTGCGGCAGGTATCCGCCTGCCGCGCCCCCTCACGTCGCGCACTGTGTCCGTTGCCACCTCGATGTGCCACTGCCCGCGCACGCACGCCAGTACTTGCCCCGGTGTCACCCGCGCGGGCCGCAGCCTGGTCGCCCCGTAGACGACTTCGACCCGTTCCTCCCCCGTTTTGTGAGCCATCACGTGGCATCAGAGCTCAAAGACCTGGGCCAGCCCAAGCCAATAGCTGGAGCCCACCAACGCTTCGCTGGTCGTGATCTTGCGTTGTTCAATGCGCCCATGGCCACTGTCGACCGTGCAGGTGCTCTCTGGATGGTCTCCCATCGGGGGCAGCGTAAAGACCAGTGCGATATCGGCGTGCAGAAGTCCACGCTCTCCCTGACGCCGCCTCCTCTCATGGCTGCGGCGTCAGCGCCTCGTTCTTGCCGCGGTATGCTGCCTCCAGGCGTGACCGAGGGCCGAGCAGAAGCCCGACCCGCCATGCCGCCTCTCCCTGCGATACAACGGTGCGACAGTCAGACACCATGCGACACGTTGTGCCGTGTTGTGCAACGTTGCACACAGTCGCATCCGCCTTCTGTACTTCATATTTTACACCTCCTATAGCACAAAATCTTTACAATTCAATGATATACAATTTTGGCACACCTCTTGCTTTCTTAGAGAGGCAGCACATGGAAGCGTCGACAACGGCACACAGCATCGCAGTATGGACGGAGGAGACACCATCATGGCCGAATGGAATCCCTGGCAGACTCTCGAGACGTTACGGCGTGAGATCGACCGCGTGTTTGAGGAGCCCAGCGTACGGCGTGAACCGTTTTTTCGCACCGCCTTTTTACCGGGGCGTGCGGCGAGACAGTATCCGTTGCTGAACCTTTCCGAAGATAAAGACGCGGTGTATGTGGAAGCCCTGGCACCGGGTGTGGATCCTAGCACGTTGCAGGTGAGCGTCATAGGTAACACGTTGAATGTGGTAGGGGAAAAACGCCGTGTAGCCGGTGAGGTCAAACCGGAAGCGTTCCATCGCAGTGAACGAGCCACGGGCAAATTTGTGCGGCACGTCGAACTGCCTGTCGAAGTGGATGAGGAGAAGGTCGAGGCACAATACAATCACGGTCTCTTGACCGTGAAGCTGCCCAAGGTTGAGAAAGCCAAACCGAAACAGATCACTGTGCAAGTCAATTAAATACGGCATACAGTAGCGCAGCCTCCTTACAAAGCAAGGAGGAAACTCGCCATGGCAGAGAAGACTGTTGCAACCCCTGAGACGCGGCAACCCGCGACCACTGAAAATACGCGCAACAACGAGCGCTATATCGCCCCACCGGTTGACATCTACGAAACCGAGGAGGGCCTGGTCGTGGTCGCAGATGTGCCGGGCGTGAGCCAGGAGGCCCTGGACGTAGGCGTGGATAATCATATCCTGACCATTCGAGGCCATGTGCGTCATGCGATGGTCGGCGAACGGCTCCACCGGGAGTATGAACTGGTAAACTTTTTTCGCCAGTTTGCATTAAATGAGCGGGTTGATCAGCAGCATATTACGGCGGAGCTCAAGGGCGGGGTCCTGACCTTGCATTTACCGAAAGCCGAAGAGGTGAAGCCGCGTCGTGTTGCTGTACGCTCGGCGTAATATGCTGATCTCGCAGGTGTGTACGATAGCTTGGGGAAGCGGTGCGGGTCGCCGCTTCCCCAGGCGTGAGTGCGAGCGCTGCCAGGTGGGAGAAGCGCTGCAGGGCAGGCTTGCATCGGGGGAGGACCTCTTGCGCCAGGAGGGGTGAGATGGAATTCAAAGATTATTACGCCGTGCTGGGGGTTGCCAAACAGGCTCCCAGGAGGAGATTTAGCGCGCCTATCGCCGCTTGGCACGCACGTATCACCCCGATCTGAACAAAGCGGCAGGCGCAGAAGAGACCTTTAAAGCTACGGTGCAGCCTACGAAGTGCTTAAGGACCCTAGCTTCTGGTTGACAGGAAGAGACTCAACAAATATACTCTCTGATGTGGCATACGCACCTGAGACACGAACCGGCCCTAGCCAGCGAGCATCAACGGTTAGGCTGTGAGGATAGAGAGCGCTACAGGAGGCAAGAGCATCATGGGCAAAATCATTGGGATTGATCTCGGGACCACTAACTCCGTCGTGGCCGTGATGGAAGGTGGGGAACCGGTCGTCATTACGAATCGCGAAGGCAACCGCCTGACCCCGTCCGTCGTGGCATTCACCAAAGACGGAGAGCGGCTGGTCGGACAGATTGCACGGCGTCAGGCCGTCACCAACCCCGAAAAGACGATCTATTCCATCAAGCGTTTTATGGGCCGTCGCCACGCCGAGGTGGGGGAAGAAACCACCATGGTGCCCTACAAAATCGTGGCGAAAAATGGTGATGCCTGGGTGCGCTTAGACGACAAAGAATACGCCCCCCCCGAGATTTCGGCCCTGGTGCTGCAAAAGCTCAAAGAAGCCGCGGAGGATTATCTCGGCGAACCCGTCACGGAAGCGGTGGTCACGGTGCCGGCGTATTTTAATGACAGCCAACGGCAAGCCACGAAGGACGCCGGGCGCATTGCGGGTCTGGACGTCAAGCGCATTATCAATGAGCCCACCGCCGCGGCCTTGGCCTATGGCCTGGATAAGAAGAAAGACGAAACCATCGCGGTGTACGACTTTGGCGGCGGGACGTTTGATATTTCGATCCTGGAAGTCGGCGACAATGTCGTCGAAGTGAAGGCCACCAACGGCGATACGCATCTGGGTGGTGACAATTTTGATCAGCGCATCATGGAATGGCTGGTGAGTGAGTTCCGCCGTGAACAAGGTATTGACCTGAGCCGCGACCCGATGGCCATGCAGCGCCTCAAGGAAGCGGGGGAAAAGGCCAAGTGTGAGCTGTCCACGGTGGCCGAAACGGACATCAATCTCCCCTTTATCACTGCCGACGCCAGTGGCCCGAAACATCTGCTGATGAAACTGAGCCGGGCCAAGTTTGAACAGATGATCGAGGATCTGGTCGAACGCAGTGTGGACCCCTGCAAGCAGGCCCTGCGCGATTCTGGCCTCAGCCTGAGCGACATTGACGAAGTGGTGCTGGTCGGTGGTTCGACCCGTGTGCCGCTGGTGCAGCAGGTGGTCAAACGCCTGTTCAACAAAGAGCCCAATAAGAGCGTGAATCCCGATGAGGTGGTGGCCGTCGGCGCTGCCGTGCAGGGCGGCGTGCTGGCTGGGGATGTGAAGGACGTGCTG
>SXGT01689048.1_pt1 | contig 36352 bp, 22 predicted proteins | sample 3176221 | NCBI WGS metagenome assembly SXGT01 (sample SAMN11356862, study PRJNA531348) | freshwater metagenome | isolation source: freshwater sample F1-120 | place: China: Fuxian Lake, Yuxi | collected 2017-12-25 | reverse complement strand
GTGCTGGCCCCCACCGGCATGGACCAGCGGGCCCGCATCCACCAGGCCATCGAGGATCTGGTCGCTGGCGGCTCGACCGCCATGGCCGACGGCCTCGAGACGGCCTACAAGCTGGCCTACAAGACCCTCAAGCCCGGCGACATCAACCGCATCATCGTCCTGTCCGACGGCGACGCCAACGTCGGCCAGTCTTCACACGACGAGATCCTCAAGCGCATCGCCCACTACACCCAGGAGGGCGTAACCCTCTCCACCATCGGCCTGGGCATGGGCAACTACAAAGACACGAACATGGAGCAGCTGGCCAACAAGGGCAACGGCAACTACTACTACATCGACACCTTCAAGCAGGCCGACCGCCTCTTCCGCGAGCAGCTCGGGGCCACCCTCCAGGTCATCGCCAAGGACGTCAAGATCCAGGTGGAGTTCAACCCCGAGGCCGTCGAGGCCTATCGCCTGCTCGGCTACGAGAACCGCGACATCGCCGACAAGGACTTCCGCAACGACGCCGTCGACGCTGGCGAGATCGGCGCCGGTCACTCCGTCACCGCCATCTACGAGCTCAAGATGAAGCCCGGCGCCAAGGCCGATCCCGCCAACGTCCGCATCCGGCACAAGGCCCCCGAGGCCGGCAAGGCCGACGAGAGTATTTTCGTCTTTAGTCGCGATCTCGTCCGCGCCCGCTTCGAGGACGCCTCGGTCGACTTCCGCGTCGCCACCATGGCGGCCGCCTTCGCCGAAAAACTGCGCCAGTCGCCCCACGCCAGGAACTGGCAGTGGTCCCTCATCCGCGACCTGACCGCCGCCGCCGCCCGCAACGACGACGAGCGCGAGCTGCTGGCCCTGATCGACACCGCCCGCAAGCTCAACGGCGACTGAGACCCGCCGACGGGCACGTCAAGATCGGCGAGTCGACTTCGTTGACCCGCCGATCTCGACGTATCCACCAACGAAGTCGACTCCCCGACCCGCCGTGTGCGACAACGAAGTCGACTCGCCGATCCGCCGTGCCCCAACCGCGAGCGTCCCTCCCCCTTGTGAAACGAGGGGGAGGACAGGAGGGGGAGTGAAACGAGGGGCAGACAACCCGGGAGCGCCCATGACACCTCGATCCTCCGCCGCGCTGATCGCGCTGACCCTCACCTCGACCGCCGCCCTGGCTCTGGCCGACGATCTCGACCCTCCCTCCGATCCTCAGGAGCTGCTGGCGAGGCGCGCGCCCTGCGACGCCATGGCCGCGGCCAGGGACTGGGCGAGCGCGGCGGCCTGCTACGGCGACCTCTTCAAGGCCCACCCCGACGACCCCCAGAGCGTCCACATCGCCCACCTCCAGATCGACGCCCTGGCCCAGGCCGGTGACCTGGAGGCGCTGCGCGCCCTGACCGGCGCGCTGCTCAAGCACCCCACCCTCGGGCAGGATGAGACCCTCCTGCGGGTCAACGAGGCCGTCGAGTTCAAGGTGTGCTCGCAGATCGACATCGACGCGCGCGCTTCAGAAATGTCCAAGTGTTTCAAGGACTTTCACGATCGATTTCCCAAGTCCGAGCGCGCCGATGAGGCGATCTTCAACGCCGCCTTCGGCGCCGGGCGCGCCGGAGACGCCGACGCCGCGCTCCAGCTCTTCGAGCGGCTTGTCCAGGCCCACCCGCAGTCGGCGCTGGTTCCCAACGCGCTGATGGCGATCGGCGCCGGCCATGAGGCCAGAGCCGACCTCCAGGCCGCCGCCGCGGCCTACGAGCGGCTCGCGGAGCGCTTCCCCACGGACGAGCGGACTGAGGACGCCCTGCTCAACGCGATCGCGCTGCGCCGCAAGGCCGGTCAGCCCGCCGAGGCGGTCAAGGCCGCCGAGAGCCACCTCAAGCGCTTCGGCCGCAGCCCGCGCGCCCCCGAGGTCGCCTTTGAGATCGGCCTGATCTGGCGCGACGCGAACCAGCCCAGGAAGGCCTTCGACGCGCTCGACGCCTTCCAGAAGCGCTACAGCAACAAGGCGGCCCCCGACGCGCTGCTGGCGGCGATGGTCCTCCAGGGCAACCTCCTGGAGGCGCGAGGCCAGCACGAGGAGGCCCGCGAGCGCTTTGAGAGGGCCGTCGAGCTCGCCAACCGTCGCCCCGACCTCACGGACTCCCTCAGAGGGCGAGAGGCCGCCGCCGAGGCTCTGTTCAGGATCGCTCAGGTTGAAGGTCAGGAGGCCATGGCGCTGGATCTGAAGGTCCCGCTGGTATCGCTGGAGGCGCGCCTGCGCGAGCGCATCCGGGCCACGACGGAGGCTCGGGGGCGCTACGAGCGCGTCATCCAGGCCCGGAGCCCGCGGTGGTCGGTGGCGGCGATCTGCGCCACGGGCGACCTCATCAAGGCCCTGGCTGACGACCTCCGCGCCGCCCCCCTGCCCAAGGAACTCGATCAGGAGCAAGGGATCCTCTACCTCCAGGCGCTCGAAGACTCCCTCGAACCCATGGACACTCAAGCCACCGAGGCTTACCGGGCCTGCGTCGACAAGGCCGACGAGCTCCAGCTCGGCGACCTCCCCGAGGTCCGCGCGGCCCGCCTCATCCTGACGACGGTCGCCCCCTGATGACGACGGGCGATCCCTGATGAGGACGGGCGATCCCTGAGCGAGCCGGCAGCTTCTGGCCGCCTCGACCCCAGCGCCAACGCAAGATCGCGCGCTCTGAGGGATTTTCTTCGTTAGATCGCGGGCCTGCGCGCCACGATCCCAGGACAGCGCGGCAGCATCCCGGCGATCCTCCCCAGGATCAACGCTGCACCGTCCTGGCGATCCTCAAGCCCAGGCCGTTGGAGCGGAAGGTCGCCGCGTTGGCGAAGCGGAAGGCCGAGCGGCAGAACTGCGAGGGGCTGCTCCAGCTCCCCCCGCGCCGCATCCGCGACTCGCCTTGCTCGGCGCCGACGGGATCGACGACCGCTTCCTGCGCATAGTCGCCGCCGACGTCGTGGACCCACTCCCAGACATTGCCGCTCATGTCGTAGAGCCCCCAGGCGTTCGGCGCCTTCAGGCCCACCGTCTGCGGCCCGCACGTGTTTGCGCCCTCGAACCACTCCGAGCAGTCCTCACCCCCCGGCCACTCCACGACGCTGTTGCCCGCGTACCAGCCCAGGGCGTCGAGGTTCGGATCCAGCGGCGATCGGGATGTGTGGGTGATCTCCCCGTTGGCGAAGGCCGTCGTGGTGCCGGCGCGGGCGGCAAACTCCCACTCGGCCTCCGTCGGCAGCCTGTAGCCCTCGCAGTCCAGCCCGACGAAGACCGCCGACGCGCACGAGAAGCCGCCGGCGCAGGACACCTCGCCGGGCGGGCAGCCGCCGCCGACCTCGCCGGTGCACCCCGACAGCGTGTAGCAGACCTCAAGGCCCGCCTGCTCCGAGAGCCGGTTGACGAAGGCCACCGCGTCCCACCAGCTCACCCTGTCCACGGGGCACAGCTCCCCGCACGCCTCAAAGAGCGAGGGCGCCGGCTGACCCATGACGACGGCCCACTCCAGGCGCGAAACCTCATAAGTGCGCAGCAGGAAGGGCCGCGTGATGGTGACCTGGTGCAGCACCTCGCTGCTGCGGCGCCCCTGCTCCTCGCTCGGCGAGCCCATCAAGAAGGTCCCCGGCTCGACCTGCACCCAGTCTGCCTCCAGCACACAATCCGGGCTGCAGCCGTCCATCGCGTCCAGGTTGCCGTCGTCGCACTCCTCGCCCTCGATCTGCACCCCGTCGCCGCACACCTCGCACCCGCGATCGGACAGCGGCCCGCACATCCCGCAGGCGTTGAGCGCCTCATCGCCGAGATCCCCGGCGCAGCGCGTCGCCTCGGTGCCGTCGCACACGACCACCCCCGAGTCGCACTGACCGCAGGGCTCGCCCAGCTTGGGCTCGCCCAGCGCCCTGTCCAGCGCCGCGCACCCTCGGCAGGCGTTGAGCACCTCCTCACCGGCCGAACCCTCGCAGACCACCGCGTCGGCGCCATCGCACGCGTAGGCGCCCGTGTCGCAGGTGCCGCAGGCCTCCCCCGGCCTGCGCGCAAGCACCGCGCAGCCGCCGCAGGCGTTCTGCTCCAGGGCGTTGACGCAGATCGTCGCGTCGGGCGTCGCGCAGATGACCGTCCCGCCGCCGCAGGCCCCGCACGCGCTCAGCGGCGCCGTATCGAGCACCTCGCAGCCGCCGCAGGCGTTGGCGACGCCCTCGTCGACGGCGCCGTCGCAGTCGTTGTCCACCCCGTCGCAGACCTCTTCAAGGGGGAGGCAGCCCTCGTCGATCTCCTCGACGGTGGCCGCCGGAACCTCACCGCCGCAGCCGCTGGCCGAGGCCAGCGTCCACAAGACCCCAAGGACAAGGCAGCGACTTGCCATGGCTCACACTCCTGGCCGAGGCGCCGGGCGGTTCAGCGCCGAGGCGCCGACAAATCACCCAACACCTTGCCACCAAAGGACTTTTCCTCAAACGCGCGTATACTTGTCGATGAGCCTGCCGAGCCCGGGCAGCGCCTCCTTGACGTGGCCGACGGCCTGAGGGCGCAGCTTCTCGTAGGTCTTCTTCATGATCTGGTGTTCGGCCTTCGCGGCGCGGCGGTCGGTGACGTTCAGCAGCGCGTCGCTGGCCCGGCCCTCGTTGCGCTTGAGGAAGTCCGCGAAGGAGCCCTCGGCGCCCTTCTGGCGGTACTCGTCGTGCAGGGGCGCGATGGCGCCCGTGAACTCGTCGAGCATCTGGTCGGTGGCCTTGTGGATCATGCGGCCATCCTTGAGGCCCTTGACCACCTTGTAGCCGCCCTTGAGCGCCATGCCGGAGAGCCCGCCCTTGCGCCCGACCTCCTCATCGATCAGGCCCACGACGTCATCAAGCAGCTTCGATCGGTTGGCCTCCGCGAGGGCCTCGTTCATTGGCTTCATCAACACTCTCCCTTCCCTGGATGTCACAGTTCATCCTCGTCGTCCGGCCCTGAGCTTACAAGATACGCCGCGCCATCGTCCAGCGGACCGACAACCCACGCTCCACGATCGTCCCACACCCCCCGCACCTCCCCACGCTCGACGAGCGCCCCACGCTCCTCGCACCGCCCCCCACAAGGGGGGACGGGCTCGTCGGGGGGGGCTAGAAACCCAGGGTGGGCTGCCCAGGGGGCGCAGGCCAGCGTGCGGCCCAGAGCGGATCCCAGGGCCGGCTCAGCGCGTCGAAGTAGGCCTGTGGATTGGGATTTCCCCCCTGGTGTCGACCTGGGCCGCACGCCGGCCTGCGACCGACAGGTCGCAGCCCCCCTGCGCATCCAAGCCCCACCCGACGAGCCCCCGCAGGGGTGCGAGGAGCGTGGGGCGATCGTCGAGGCGCGTCCGACGAAAAAAGCGCGAAGGGGCTGTAAGCCGAGCGCCCGAGCCTCGTTCAGCCCCCGACTGTTCGAAAGCACCCCCAGCATTGAAGGAGGCCCCCGATGAGCCGCTCTCTGTCCGTCCTGATCCTCGCCAGCTTGATCACCGCGCTGCTCTCGGGTTGCGCAGGCGTCAGCTTCCCCAAGTCCGAGCAGCGCAGCGCCGAAGCCGCCGGTGCCGCGGTCGATTACGACGACGCTCGCCCGACCCGCTCCTCCCCTGCGCGCGATCAGCCCGCGCCCGAGCCCATGACCGAGCGCGAGTCGCCGGCCAGCCACGCGCCCGCCGGTCCCCAGGAGGCCCCGCACGACTTCAGGGAGGTCGAGGAGGCCGAGTCCGCCCAGCCCGACACCGGCGGCGTCGAGCAGCTCCCCCCCGAGGATCCCGTCAGCAATGCCGAGGGCTACGAGGACTACGGCGTCAACACCTTCATGGACCCCAGCAAGGATCGCCTCTCGACCTTCGCCATCGACGTCGACACGGCCTCCTACACCATCGCGCGCCGCAAGCTCGAAGAGGGCACCCTGCCGCCCTCCTCGGCGGTGCGGGTCGAGGAGTTCGTCAACTTCTTCCGCTACGACTACAAGCAGCCCGACGGCCAGACCCCCTTCAACGTCGACTTCGAGGCCGCGCCCTCCCCCTTTGACCCCGACCACACCTTCCTGCGGGTCGGCGTCCAGGGCCTTGAGGTGGCGGCGGACAAGCGGCCCCCGGTCCACCTGGTCTTCCTCGTGGACACCTCCGGCTCGATGCAGACCCCCGACAAGATCGGCCTGCTCAAGCAAGCCCTGACCCTCCTGGTCGAGAACCTGCGGCCCGACGACACGGTGGCGCTGGCCACCTACGCCGGATCGACGACCAAGGTCCTCGATCCGACCAGCGTGCGGGAGAAGGGCGTGATCATCAGCGCGATCGCTCGCCTTGAGGCCGGCGGCTCGACGGCCATGGCCAATGGCCTCCAGCTGGCCTACGACATGGCCTACAAGAACCTCAAGCCCGAGCACATCAACCGCGTCATCGTCTGCTCCGACGGCGACGCCAACGTCGGCCCCTCCTCCCACGAGGAGATCCTGCGCACCATCCGCGACTACACCCAGGAGGGCGTCACCCTCTCGACCATCGGCTTCGGGATGGGCAACTACAAGGACACGATGATGGAGCAGCTGGCCAACCAGGGCAACGGCAACTACTACTACATCGACACCTTCAAGCAGGCCGAGCAGATCTTCCAGACCGATCTGGTCGGCACGCTGATGGTCATCGCCAAGGACGTCAAGATCCAGGTGGAGTTCAACCCCGAGTCCGTCGAGTCCTATCGCCTGCTCGGCTACGAGAACCGCGACATCGCCGACAAGGACTTCCGCAACGACGCCGTCGACGCTGGCGAGATCGGCGCCGGCCACTCCGTCACCGCCATCTACGAGCTCAAGCTCAAGCCCAGCTCAAAGATCGACCCCGCCACCGTCCGCATCCGACACAAGGCCCCCGAAGGCGGCCGCGCGGCCGAGACGACCTACGCCTTCCCCCGCGATCAGGTCCGGGCTGACTTCGGGCAGTCCGGGCGAGCCTTCCAGCTGGCCGTCTCGGTCGCGGCCTTCGCCGAGATCCTGCGCCGATCGCCCTTCGCCGCCGACTGGAACCTCGGCAAGGTCCGCGCCATGGCCGCCAACGCCGCCGGCGACGACGCCCGCGAGCAGGAGCTGGTCCGCCTCATCGACATCGCCGTCCGCCTGAGCGACGGCCCCCGCGCCGAGCGCTGAGCACCTGCTCGAAGGGCGCCCTTCTCATGGCGTCTGGCTCGGCGGCGGAGATCTGAATCGAGGAGGCAGGGTCAGGGCATGCCCATGTCGCGGCGAACGGCCAGGTACTCCTCGGTGCGCGACCCTTCGGCGTCCCGAACCAGGAAGGGGGGCTCGACGAGGGTCTCGGCGGGCGCCGAGGGGTCATCGGCCAGGACCATGCAGAAGACGGTGAAGAGGGGCGACCGGCCGCCGCGCGGGACGACCTCCCGCAGCCGGGAGACGACGAGCCCGGCGGCGCGCGCGGCGGCCTCGACCCGCGGGCGCTGGGCGGCGGCGTGGCAGGCGACGAACTGGCCGCCAGGGGCCAGAAGCCGCGCCGCGCTCAGGCAGTAATCCTCAATACCGCCGCGCAGTTCGAATCGACACGGGCCGCATTGCTCGCGCTCGGACATGATGCCGTCGCCGACGGGGATGTAGGGCGGGGTCCCCGTGACGAGGTCAAAGACGGGCCCTTCGGGGATGATGGAGGCGTCTCGGAGGTCGCCGTGGCGAGCCTCGACGCGGTCGCCGATGCCGTTGTAGGCGATGGACCGCCAGGCCAGATCGACGCTGATGTCCTGCGCCTCGACGCCGATGAAGCGGGTCTGCTGCAGCCTCCAGGCCGTCATCATCAGCACGGAGCCGATGCCGCAGCCGATGTCCGCGGCCAGCGCCGGCGGCCGCTGCCGGACCTGCTCGACCGCGTACCAGGCCGTCATCAGATCGTCGACGGAGTAGCGGTGCCCCTTGAGGCGCTGGAAGATCCGCCAGTGGCCCGTCAGGAAGCACAGATCCTCGCCTTTGGCCGGCCAGAGATCGTCGCGATCGCCAGGGCCGACCGGCTCGGGGCCTGGGGGCGTCCACCCTTCGGGGCGCCTGGCCTGACGGACGAGGCCGCCTCGGGGGCTGGAGGACATGGGGGGAGCCTACTCGGCCATGGAGTGCGCCAGCGCCTTCATCGAGAGGAGCTCGGCGCGGATCTCCTTGAGGACACGCTGCTTCTGGGACATGTGGGTGCGCAGCCGATGCCGCAGATCCTGCTCGGTGCGCTGGGCTTCGGCCAGCGCCGCCTCCTGGGCGCGCCGCAGGTCCTCGATCTCGATGAGGTTCGAGGGGCGCTCCTGGTCCTCGTCCGGGCGGGGGTCCTGCTCGGCCGGAGCGTCCTGCTGCGCCATGGCCAGCAGGCGGTCGCGCTCGGCGCCGAGCGCCTCGCGCTCGGCCTTGAGGGCCTCGACCTCCTCGACGGCGGCCCCAAGGCTGGTCTGGAGCGTGCGGATGGCGCGATCGGCCTCCCACTCGGCCTGCTTGAGCGCCGCCTCCAGCCGAGCGACCTCGGCCTGGGCCTCCTCGTGGGCCTGACCGACCTCCTTGAGCGCCTCGGCGGCGAACTGGGCTGTCGCCAGCGCGTCATGCCGCTCGCGCAGCGCGGCCTCGAGGCGGGCCTCGGTCATCTGGAGCTGCTGCTCCAGCGCGGCGACGCGCGCGCCTTCCAGGGGATCCTGAACCATGGGCTCCTCGCGTCTGTCGCCGGCCTCGGCCTTCTTCTGGAGCTGCCTGCTGGCCCCGGCGATGGTGTACTGCTGGACGTAGAGCAGGTCCTTGATCTCGAAGAGGAGCTCGAGGTCAGCCCGGCTGTACTTGCGGTGAAGGGTGCTGGTCTTCTTGGGGTGGAGCGCCTTGAACTCGCTCTCCCAGTAGCGAAGGATGTAGGGCTTGATCCCGAGGAGATCGGCGGCCTCGCCGATCTTGAAGAACTTCTTGTCCGGGATCTCGACGGACCTCGTCTCGGTCTCTTCCACGGCTTTCCTCGCCTTGCGGACCTCGCCGTGGCCGGCGAGGTCGGGTCCCATCCTTGGTGCCCGCCGCTGCGCGCCCTCAAGCTACTCGCCGTTGAGGCCGTCCTTGAGGATCTGGCTGGGCTTGAACTTGAGGATCCTGCGCCCCTCGATCATGATCTCCTGGCCCGTCTGCGGGTTGCGGCCCGGGCGCGGGTTCTTCTGGCGAACCTCGAAGTTGCCGAAGCCGGAGATCTTGATCTTCGTCCCCTTGGCGAGGGTCTCCTTCATCGTGTCGAAGACCAGCGCGACCAGCTCGGCGCTCTGCCGCTTGGTGAAGCCTTCGAGGTTGTAGACCGATTCGATGATGTGGGCCTTGGTCGTCGTGTCCGTGGCCTTTTCGCTGCTGTCTGTCATTCGCACAACCTATGGGTTTTCCTTAAGTTTCTCTGGCCGTCGAGTTTGATACACCACAAACGGAGGCCTTGCAAGGTCACTTTTTTCAAAAGTCGTATCGCCGCGCCACCTCGCCTCTAAAAATCCGCCCCGAGGCCGCAGGGCCCGTGGGGGCAGGCCCCATGATCGCGCCGCGCAGGCCGTGCCCGACGAGGACGATCCCATCGACGATCAGCGCAGCTCGGCGTTGAGCGCGCGCTTGAGGTGGGCGCCGAGGCGCTCCTGGAGCTTCGCCAGCACCTTGTCCGAGAGGGTCTCGCCGGCGTCCCTGAAGGTGACGGTGATGGCGAGGGACTTGCGGCCCTGCTCGATCTGCGCACCGGTGTAGAGGTCAAAGAGCCGGTGGTCGACCAGCCGGGGATCTCCGAAGGTCGCCATGGCCTCATCGACCCGAGCGAAGGGCATGTCCGCCGGGACCGACAGGGCGAAGTCGCGCTGCGCGGCCGGGAAGCGGGGGATGGGCGCCATCCTGGGGTGGTCGACGCGATGGGCGAGCACCCGCGAGACGTCCAGCTCGATGGCGTGGACGACGCCCTCGATGCCCCAGGCCGCCAGCAGCTCCGGGTGGAGGGTGCCGATCCAGCCGGCGGCGCGCCCGGCGACCTCGATCCCGGCGCAGGCGTAGGGGTGCAGGAAGCCTGGCGGCGTGGGCATGGGGGCCAGCTTGACGGCCTGGCGCGCGAGCTGGGCGACGGCGGCCTCGACGAGCGCGCGGGCGTCGTGGAGATCCCACCGGCGCTGGCCGGTGTGGTGCTCCGCGGCCGGATCGGCCAGCAGCACCCCGAGGGTCAGCGGCTCGACGTGGGTCGGCCAGCGCATCCCGCCGACGTCCTTGGGCACGGGGGCCTGGGGTTGGTCGCCGCGCAGATAGACGCGGCCGAGTTCGAAGAGGTTGGCGTTGGCGACCCGGTGGGCGCGGTTGTGCCGGAGGTTGGTCAGCAGGCCCACCATCAGGGTGGTCCGCATCACGCCCATGTCCTCGGACAGCGGGTTTCGCAGGCGGATGGGGACCCCGCGCACGTCGTCGGCGCCGAAGCCGAGGCCCTTGATGAGCGCCTCGGAGACGAAGCTGTAGTTGACCGCTTCGAAGAGGCCGCGGCCCAACAGGCCTTCGCGGACCCGGGAGAGGGCCTGCTCGTCCTCGACCGCGACGATGGTGGCGTTGAGGGCCTCGGCGCCCTCCTTCGGGGTGTGGGCGAAGCCCATCGTGCCCATCGGCAGCGCGGCGTCGAGGACTTCGAAGCCCTCGATCCGGGCGATCTCCTCGATCGCGTCGACGGGGCGCTCGATGTCGGGGCGGAAGGTCGGCACCCGGATCGCGAGCGCGTCGCCCTCAAGCCGCGCGGGCATGTCGAGGCGGTCGAGGATCTCGGCCATGCGCTCGGCGCCGGGGTCGGCGCCGATGAGCGCGCTGTAGCTGGACAGGGGCAGGCGGAGCTCGGAGGCGGCGCGGGGGCTCGGGTGCGCGTCGACGATCCCGAGGGCGACCGCGGGGGTGCCGCCGAGGTCCGCCTGGGTGGCGGCGATGAGCTCGACGGCGCGGCGCACGAACCAGGGCACGCCGTTGGGGTCGACGCCGCGCTCGAAGCGGTGCGAGGAGTCGCTGTGGAGCGCCAGCCTGCGGGCGGTCTTGCGAACGCGCGTGGGGTTGAAGTGGGCGCACTCGATGACGATCCGGGTCGTCGCGGCGGTGACCTGGCTGCGGGCGCCGCCCATGACGCCGGCGACGGCGACGGGGCCGTCGGGATCGGCGATGACGAGGTCGGAGGCCACCAGCTCGCGGGTCTGGCCGTCGAGGGTCTCGATCAGCTCGCCCTCGGCGGCGCAGCGCACGATGAGGCGGCCGCCGGTGAGCTTGTCGAGGTCAAAGGCGTGCAGGGGCTGGCCGCACTCGTGCAGGACGTAGTTGGTCACGTCGACGATGTTGTTGATGGGGCGCTGGCCGATGGCCATCAGGCGCTGGCGCATCCACTCCGGGGATGGCCCTACGACGACCTCGGTCATCACGGCGGCGGCGTAGCGCGGGCAGCCCTCGGGGTCCTGGATGTCGACCTCGACGAGCCCCTCGACGGGCGGCCCGGCCGAGACCCCGGCGAGCGTCGGCCAGGGCACCTGGGGGAGTTCGAAGGGCTCCCCGCGCGACTCGGCCCTCCAGCCCTGGGCCATGGCGTGCCAGGAGCGGGCCCGGCCGGTCAGCGCGGCGAGGTCGCGGGAGATGCCCAGGTGGCACAGCGCGTCGGGGCGGTTGGCGGTCACGGAGACCTCCAGGACGACGTCGCCCAGGTCGAGGGCCCTGAGGACGGGCTGGCCCAGCGGCAGCGCGGCCGGCAGGATCATCAGCCCCTCGTGGTTGTGGCCGATCCCGAGCTCATCCTCGGCGCAGAGCATCCCCTCGCTGACGACGCCGCGCATCTTGGACTTCTTGATCTGGACGTCGCCGGGCAGGGTGCTGCCGACCATGGCCAGCGGGACCTTGTCGCCGGGCTTCATGTTCCTGGCGCCGCAGACGATCTGCTTGAGGCCGTGGGGGCCGGCGTCGACGCCGCAGACCACGAGCCGGTCGGCGTCGGGGTGCTGCTCGATGGTGTTGATCTGCGCCACGACGACGGTGTCGAGCGCGGCGTCGATGCCGAAGGGGTTGACCCCCTCGATCTCAAGGCCGGACAGCGTCAGCAGGTCTGCCACGTTCCGGGGCGTCAGGCCGTCGAGGTCGACGAGGGTGGCGAGCCACTTCCAGCTGATGTGCATGATGGATCCTCCGGGTCGTGCGCCGTCTTCGGCGCGTGGCCGCTAGAACTGCTCAAGGAAGCGGACGTCGTTCTCGTAGAAGGTGCGGATGTCGGGCACGCCGAGCTTGAGCATGGCCACCCGCTCGACGCCAAGGCCGAAGGCGTAGCCGGTCACCTCGCCGGGATCGTAGCCGCAGGCCAGGTAGACGTTGGGGTCGACCATGCCCGAGCCGAGGATCTCCAGCCAGCCGGTCTGCTTGCAGATCCGGCAGCCCTCGCCGCCGCAGAAGACGCACGAGACGTCGACCTCGGCGCTGGGCTCGGTGAAGGGGAAGAAGCTCGGGCGCAGGCGGATCCGGGTCTGTGCGCCGAAGAGCGCGCGCACGAAGTGGGTCAGGGTGCCCTTGAGGTGGGACAGGGTGATGCCCTTGTCGACGTGCAGGCACTCGATCTGGCGGAAGACCGGGCTGTGGGTCTGGTCGTGGTCGTGCCGGTAGACGACGCCGGGCGCGATGATGCGCACGGGGGGCTTGTACTTGAGCATGGTGCGCACCTGGACCGGCGAGGTGTGGGTGCGCAGCAGCAGGTCCTGCTGACCGGCCAGGGCCTCGACGAGCATGGTGTCCTGCATGTCGCGGGCGGGGTGGTCGGGGGGGAAGTTGAGGTATTCGAAATTGTGCAGATCGGTCTCGATCTCGGGGCCGCTGGCCACGTCGAAGCCCATGGCGCGGAAGATCCGGATGAGCTCGTCCTCGATCTGGATCAGCGGGTGCCCGCCGGCCGGGGACTCGCCGCGCGGGGGCAGGGTCAGGTCGGCGCTGGAGGCGATGAGGCGGGCGTCGAGCTCCTGGCGATCGAGCTGGAGCATGCGGGCGTCGAAGTCGGCCTCGATCAAGTCCTTGATCCGATTGAGCTCCCGGCCGACGGCGGGGCGCTCCTCGGGGGGGAGCTGGGCGACGGTGGCGCCCATGGACTTGACCAGGCCCTTTCGGCCGAGGAACTTGTTCTTGGCCTGGACGAGGTCGTCCTTCCGAGAGGTGAGTTCGAAGTCGGCGCGCGCTTCGACGGCAAGGGCGTCGAGCTGCTTGGTGAGGTCGGCGAGGTTCATGGTCACGAGGCTCCTCTGTGGGTCGAGCCGATGGGGGGCTGACCTGCCGGCGGGGCCGGGTTGAGGAGCCCGTCGCCGCCGTCAGATCAAAGGTCTGTTCTCGGGCGCGTCGACGCTCTCTGGAGGGATCTTGGGGTCGCGGAGGGGGCCGGTGCGCCTCAGGCGGGCCGAAGCCTCGCCCGAGGCGGACGCAGCATCAGAGAGCAGCCTTGGCGACTTCCGCGACCTGGCTAAAGGCCTTGGGGTCGAAGATGGCGAGGTCGGCGAGGATCTTGCGGTCGATCTCGACGAGGGCGAGCTTGAGGCCGTGGATCATGCGGCTGTAGGACAGGCCGTTCTCGCGGGCGGCCGCGTTGATCCGGACGATCCAGAGCTTGCGGAAGTCGCGCTTCTTGACCCGTCGATCGCGGTAGGCGTATTTCCACCCACGCTCGACGGTCTCGCGCGCTTGCCTGTAGAGGCGGCGACGGCCGCCGCGGAAGCCCTTGGCGAGCTTCATGAACTTGTTTCGACGCTGGCGGGCGACTGTCCCGCGCTTGACACGAGGCATTGGAGTATCTCCTCAGGTGAGCCGACAAGTCCTCCACCCCGAAGAGGGGAGGGCGCTCACGAACGATTCAAGGCCGACATGCGGCCATCCATTCATCAATAAAAAACGAACAACTTCGACTACTTGCCGAGGTAGGGGAGCATCCCCCGGACCCTGCGCTCGTCACTCCCGTCGACCAGCGTCCCGTCGCGAAGCTTGCGCTTGCGCTTGGTGGTCTTCTTGGTGAGGATGTGGCTGTGGTTGGCGCGGCGACGCTTGATCTTGCCGCTGCCGGTGACGCCGAAGCGCTTGGCGGCCGCTCGTCTTGTCTTCATCTTGGGCATTTGGGAACCCTCCTTGCTCTTTGCCGTGGACTGGGAGCCCTCCCAGGCCTACAGCGGGCGAGGGAACCTAAACCAGACGCCCGCGCCTGTCAACATCGGGCGCGAGGTGGCCGGGCACAAAAAAAGCCGATCGGGTGATCGGCTTCTTCATAGGAACGAGCGGATTTGAACCGCTGACCCCTACCGTGTCAAGGTAGTGCTATCCCGCTGAGCTACGCTCCTGTGCTATGTAGCATCGAGGGGAGCAAAAGCTCGCCCTCGGGGAAACACTGAGTAGTGTCCTTCCGGGATCGTGTCAAGGGAAAAACCGTCGAGGGGGGTCGAGATGGTCAAGGCTGTCGGTCCGCTTTACAGCAACATGATCCGAACCATCCTCAAGCAGCGCCATAGCCAGGGCGCTCAGATCACGGCCGACTTCCTGACCTCGATCTGGCCGCAGATCATCGGGGAGGAGATCGCGGGGGTGACCTGGCCGATGGCGCTCGACGACAAGGGGCGGCTGACGATCGCGACGGCCACGGAGACGTGGCGCAAGCAGCTTACGCCGCAGCGGCGCCGGATGCTGGAGATCCTCAACGGGCTGCTGCCCGAGCCGATCAAGAAGATCGAGCTGACTCTGGCCGAGCCCCACATGCGCGCGGAGACGGGCCGCGGCAGCCGCCCCCAGGAGCCGGAGCTGGGTTCCCTGCCCATGGCCGAGATGCGGCTCCTTGAGGACATCGAGGACGAGGAGCTGCGGGCGCTGCTGACGCGGGTGCGGCGCCGGGATCGCGGCAGCCGCGACGAGGGCCAGTAGCCCCCGCGCGCCCGCCCTGCGGGGCTCGCCTGAGGCACCTTGCCGCGCGGCAGGCCTTCGGCTATAAAGACTCGCCTTTTGCGAGATCCAAGCCCATCAAGAGGTCGAAGATGAATCGTTTCAACCCGGTTATCGCCTGTCTGATGATCCTCCTCCTTGCTCTCGGCCTGGGGTGCGGCGACTCGGGGGGCAACCCCGTCTCCCAGCAGCCCGAGCCCGAGGGCCAGCCTGAGGGGCAGCCCGAGGGGCAGCCCGAGGGTCAACCCGAGGGGCAGCCCGAGGGGCAGCCCGAAGGCGAGCCGGAGGCCGTCGACCCCTTCGTCGAGTGCGCCGCCGACGGCGACTGCGGCGCCAGCACGACCTGCGCCCACGGGGTCTGCGTCCCCATCCCCGCCGGCATGGTCACCGCCTTGCTCAACGTCGAGCGAGGGCGCATGGTGCCCGTGCCCGATGAGCCCAGCGTGGACTGCTACACCACCCCCATCGCGCCGCCCACCGACGAGATCGAGTACGTCGACATCCGCGGCGAGGTGGAGAAGTTCGGCGTCGGCGGCTCGACCGTGGGCCTGTGCGTGACGGTCTACAACGGCGACCGCTACCTGACCGACAGGGCCACCTTCTGCGCCGACGAGACCGACGAGATCGCCTTCGAAGAGTGCCTCGGCGCCGACCCCTGCCGCTGCGAGAGCGACTTCGAGGGCAACCCCGGCGCCATCGACGACTGCTTCGACGGCATCGACTACTGCACCGGCATCAGCGACAGCGGCAAGAAGAGCGCCTGCCGCGCCCGCATGGCCTTTGACGGCGCCAACCCGAGCCGCGACGCGGACCTTGAGTCCACCCTGATCTACGGCCACCAGGTCGCCGTCGTGCCGGCCAACGGCAACACCGACCAGGGCTTCTTCTCCATCTCCGGCGTGCCGACCCGCACCCGCCTCGTCGTCAAGGTCAGCGGCAAGAAGGCCCGCTGGGTCGACACCTACGAGTTCGGCCCCGTCCTGGCCAACCCCCGCGACGACGTCGACGACGTCGACGGCGACGGCGACACCGCCGAGCGCTACGACATCCTGGGCGGCAACGTCATCTCCATCGGCGCCTGGAACACCATCCCCTCGACCGCTCTGGTGCCCTCCGGCATCCAGCAGGGCAACGGCGCCATCGCCGGCCGCGTCCAGGACTGCGGCAAGGCCGGCCGGACCATCGACATCGAGGGCGAGATCGTCGACATCTCCGAGTCGCTGCCCATCGAGAACGCCACCATCGGCTTCACCCACGACCCGACCCGGACCACCTACTTCAACGGCAACCCCGACGACACCCTGCCCCAGCCCGACAGGATCACCACCAACAAGCTGGGCGTCTACGCCGCCATCAACGCCCCCGGCGGCTTCAACCGCGCCAGCACCGTCGCCCGCCTGGCCTCCACGGGCCAGCTCGTCCCCTTCGCCACCCGCGACATCTTCCTGGCCCCCCGCTCCGTCGCCATCGTCACCTTCGACGGCAACCCGGCCACGGCCACCTGGTGATCCCTCACCCCCACGCCCGGAATTTCGCGCCCTCGCCAGCCCTTCAAACCCCTGATCCCAGGCGACCGCGCACCAGGGCACAACCCTCACCCAAGAACCTTCGATGTCACACCCCCTCGCCTCGCCCCGCCCCCTGACCGCCGCCCTCGCCCTGACCTTGGCGCTGGTCGCAGGCTGCGGCCCAGGCCTCTACGATCTGCCCGTGCCGCCGCCGCCCCACTCCTGGGTCGCCGTCAGCCTCGACCCCGCCCAGGAGGATCGCAACGACGAGCAGCGCACGCTGGACGCGCGCGGCGCCGTATTGGAGCTCTACCAGGCCCTCAACGAAGAGGACTGGGGTCAGGCCTGGGACAGGCTCTCGACCGAGACGCAGAACTTCCTGGCCTTCGGCTCGGCCACCAAGGACGGCCGCGACGCGCTCGCCCAGGGCCGCCTGATCGCCCCCGACGGCGTCGCCGTCGAGATCGACCCCGTTGACCTCTTCGTCGTCCGCGACATGACCCGGCTCGACGACGACCTCAACGGCACGCCCGACGCCACCGAGACCGCCAACCGCAAGGAGTTCCACGCCACCGGCGAGGACGGCCAGATCCACAAGATCGTCGTGATCTACGAGATCGGCCAGTGGCGCATCCACCGCACCCGCGCCACGGACTGAGGGAGGGGGTGATGCCGGGCAGACGCCGCGCCCTCGCGACCGCCCTCGGGCTGCTGCTCGCCGCGCTGGTCGCCTGCGTCGGCTCCCGCACGGCGCCGCCGCCCGTCCTCCAGGCCCTCCCGCTGACCCTCACCCTCAAGGACCCCGTGATCGTCGCAGGCGGCGCGCTGCTGCTCTCCGTCGAGGGCGCGGGGCTGCTGGATCCGAGCTTCGTGACGGTGACCTTGAAAGGCCAGCTCGACAACGCCACCATCGAGGCGCGGCTGGTCGGAGAGTTCGCCGTCGGCGCCCGTGCGGTCGAGATCAAGGTGCCCTTCAGCGAGCTCTCCCGCCCCCTCGGCGCCCGCACCGTGGCCCGCTTCACGGGCGCCATCGAGGTCAAGATCGACGACATCTCGGGCGAGCTGGAGGGCCGAGGCGCGCTCAAGGACGCCGAGATCCTCATCCTCGACGCGCTGCCGCCCACCCTTGAGCTGCCCGAGCGGCTCGACCTCCACCTCGGAGAAGAGACGCTGCACGCCGCCACGGGGATGCTCCGTGAGGGCGAGGGCGCCACGGAGCTGCTGCTGGAGGGGCGCTTTACGGCAGACAACGGCGGCACGCGCCAGATCGAGGCGGTCGCGCAGGTCCGAGTCGGCGAGGGCGGCCGAGAGCAGGCGGAGGTGATCTGGGCGCCCTCGCTCTTCGGGGTCCGGCCGGGGGTCTTTGACGGGGAGGCGCGGGTGATCAACCGGCACGCGCTGGCGGAGCCCCGCGAGGCGGCCCCCCGGCCGCTGATCGTCGAGCTCCTGCCCACCGAGGTGACGGGCTTTGATCCGCCCTCGGCGGCGCGCGGGCAGCGCGTGGAGGTGGTCGGCAAGGGCTTCATCCCGCTCAACTCGGGGCTGGCCCAGTCGATGCTTTTCAACCTGGAGGGGATCTTCACGACGCTCGACGGCGAGACGATCGAGCTGACGGGCAACAACATCTTGAGGCTGGCCCCGGACGCGGTCACGCGCCACGATCGCGCCGACCTCGCGCTGCGCACCCAGATCATGGAGATCGGCGAGCGCAGGGTGCTGGTCGGCCTGACGGCCAACCCCGGCCGCTTCGAAGGGACCGTCACCCCGCTGCTGGTCGACGCCACGGCCACGGTCGAGGGCGTCCCCTGGCAAGGCAGCTTCTCCATCGAGCCGACTCGCCAGATCGTCTTCCTCAAGGTCTTGCCGGGCTTCGGCGAGGCGCTGGCCGACTACGGGCTTCACAACGTCGAGGCCGAGATCCGGGCGCGGGTCGAGGCCGTCACGCGGCGCGACTACGCGGGGCTCAACATCGAGTTTACCGACATCAGGCCCGAGAACTTCGCGGAATACAGCATCATCGAGATCGGCGGCCCCGACCCCAACGGCGCTGGCCTGCTCGGGCTGGACAACACGGCGGGCAAGGACACCGGCAACCTGCGGCTCGACGACGTGATCGGGGGCCAGAACGCCGACAGCGGGGAGCTGGGCTTCTTCGCCTTCGGCGGCGTCTTCATCGAGTCCTTCGTGCTCTTCAGCGCCTCGCTCTCGCCGCCCAACGAGCTGACCAGCCCCAACTTCGACGCCATCTTCGCGCCCTTCATGCCGGCGCTCGGCGGCACCCCCGTCCAGGCCGGGGAGATCGACGGGGGGCCGCGTCAGGCGCAGATCGAGGCCGCCATCCTGGCCATCGGCAACCTGATCGGCAACACGATCTCCCACGAGATCGGCCACTCGCTCGGGCTGGCCTTCTTCGAAGAGGACTTCGAGGTGCGCTCGCAGCAGTTCCACAACGAGTTCGACGAGCCCAACGCCATGATGGACTCGGGCCAGGACCGCCCCTTCGAAGAGCGGGCCGAGATCCAGGGGCAGGGGCCGGCGGTCTTCAACCCCAAGAACCGGGCCTACCTGGAGTTGATCCTCCCGATGCCCTGATCCCGCCGCGCTGACGCGGAGGGCCTCGGGGACAGCCGGTCTTGACGGCCTCGACCCCTCAAGCGCGTGGCCGCCCTGGTGGCGGCGCTCAGGCCCTCCCCGCCCCCGGATCGTCGCCCGCCCCCGATCGCGCTCTGAAGGCCACCTCCCGCTCCCGCTGGCGGCGGACCTCCGCCAGCGCCGCCTCGATGACCTCCGGGCCGGCGCCGGGCTTGTGGGCGAGCTGGGCGAAGGCGCGCTTCCAGCCGCGCGCCCCCGTCTGGTGCGCGAAGAGGTTGAGCGCGTGCCGGGTGATCTGCGTCAGCCGCCCCCCCTGGCTCATGTGGCGCTCGGCGGCCTCGATCAGGCGCTCGGCGATGGCGTCGCGGCTCAGCGGCGCGGCCTCGTCGCCGAAGAAGCGGGCGTCGACCTCGGCGAACATGTACGGGTCATCGTAGGCCGCCCGGCCGATCATCACCGCCTGGACGCGGCCCAGGTGCGCCTCGACCTCATCGAGCGAGACCACCCCGCCGTTGATCTCGACGACCAGCTCGGGGAAGTCCTGCTGGAGCCGGTAGACGTCCTCGTAGCGCAGCGGCGGGATGGTCCTGTTCTCCTTCGGGCTCAGGCCCGACAGCAACGCCTTGCGGGCGTGGACGGAGAAGCGGTCGGCGCCGGCCTCGGCCACGATGGAGACGAAGCGGGCCATGTCCTCGTAGCGATCCAGATCGTCGACGCCGATGCGGTGCTTGACCGTCACCGGCAGCGCGCAGGCCCCGCGCATGGCCGCGACCCCCTCGGCCACGACCTCGGGCTGGGCCATCAGGCAGGCGCCGAAGCTCCCGCGCTGCACGCGCTCGCTGGGGCAGCCGACGTTGAGGTTGACCTCGTCGTAGCCCCACTGCTCGGCGATCCGGGCGCAGGAGGCCAGCTCTTGCGGGTCGTCGCCGCCGAGCTGGAGGGCCAGCGGGCGCTCCTGGGCGTCGAAGTCGAGCAGGTACGCCCGGTCCCCGTTGAGGATCGCGCCGGTCGTAATCATCTCGGTGTAGAGCAGCGTGTGGCGGGTGATCATCCGCATCATCGCCCGATAATAGCGATCCGTCCGATCCATCATCGGCGCCACGCTCACTGACCTGACCACCCCGCGCCCTTGCACCACCCCACCCTCCATCACGATCGATCTCCCCAACACACCGCCCGGCGACCCCTCGCCGGGCTGCTCACGGGCAGGAGACGATAGCGTCGATCATGGCGATCGACAAGGCCACTCCGAGCGGCCCACGCCTCACGGTCGACGATCGCCCCACGCTCCTCGCACCCCTGCGGGGGCTCGTCGGGTGGGGCTTGGATGCTCAGGGTGGGCTGCGACCTCTCGGTCGCAGGCCAGCGGGCGGCCCAGGTCGACACAAAGGGATGTGGGAATCCCAACCCACAGGCCCACTTCGAAGCGGTGATCCGGCCCGGCGATTCTCTGGCGCCCGTGCGCCGGCCTGCGACCGAGAGGTCGCAGCCCACCCCGGGCATCCAAGCCCCACCCGACGAGCCCGTCCCGAAGGGCGGTGCGAGGAGCGTGGGGCGGTCGTGGGGCGCAGGGGGACCGTGCGCTCGTGACTTCACCGAGCGAACCTGCCCACCAGACCTGCGGGTTGCCTTGCGCCGAGGTCCAAGGCGAGTTATGACTTGATGGCGTTATAAAAACAATGTTGAAGGAGGTTTTCATGATCTCGTCGCCTAAAAAATGCCTGTAACAGGTAAGAACTTACGCTACAGATGAGCGGATGATGGCTCGGATGTGCGCAGCACCATGGTCAGCGCTTCGGAGAGCCGAGCGCTCTGAACACCCAACCAGAGGCCAGAAGGGCTTCACAAGGAGGGAAGGATAATGCCCTGCTCCCCACAGAACCCACCCCCCCTCCGAACGATCGCCTGGATCCTCTGCGGGATGTTGGCGCTGGCGATGTCCGGCTGCGGAGCCAACGAGAAGGGAGCCAACGAGTGCTTCTTCAACAGCGAATGCCCCGAGGGATTTTTCTGCGACGGGGGGAGCTGTCAGGCCATCGATGACAACGACGATCCCGACCCCGACACAGGCAATGGCCCGGAGGGCGAGCCGGAGTGCGTGCCCTCTCAGGAGGTGTGCGATGGGGTGGACAACGACTGCGACGAGGCCGTCGATGAGGACGACGATCCTGGCCTGCTCGACGCTTGCGCCCAGATTCCTGGTGCCAGCCCCACCGCCTGCGCCGCCGCCGCTTGCGCCTTCGCTTGCGACGAGGGCTTCGTGGACATCGACGGCGATCTGACTCAAGGTCCCGACGGCGACGGCTGCGAATGTCAGATCGACTCGCCGGCCCAGGAGGTCTGCGACGGGCGCGACAACGACTGCGACAGCGCCATCGACGAGGTCGACGAGGATCTGGACCTGACCGCGGGCTGCGCGCCGCGAGCCAACGCAGAGGCCGTGGCCTGCGCCCAGGCGGTGTGCATCTACGCGTGCCGTGAAGGTTTTTCGGACGACAACGGCGATCTGGGCTCGCCGCAGGGCGACGGCTGCGAGCGCACCTGCGACGACACCGAGCTTCGCTGCGACGAGATCGATGACGACTGCAATGGCGCCGTCGACGAGGGCTGTGACGACGACGACGATGGCTTCTGCGACGCCGCGCTGGGCAACAACGGGGTGCCGCCCCTGATCTGCCCCTTCGGCTTTAATGACTGCGACGACGACAACGCCGACATCCGACCCGACGCCATCGAGATCTGCGACGACATCGACAACAACTGCACCGACGGCCCCGATGAAGGCTGCGACGACGACGGCGACGGCTTCTGTGACGTCGCGATACCCCACGCCGACACCCTCCTCCAGGTCTGTCCGCTCGGCTTCGACGATTGCGACGACGAGGACGCCGACATCCGACCCGACGCCATCGAGATCTGCGACGACATCGACAACAACTGTGCCGACGGCCTCGATGAAGGCTGTGACGACGACGACGATGGCTTCTGCGACGCCGCGCTGGGCAACAACGGGGTGCCGCCCCTGATCTGCCCCTTCGGCCTTGGCGACTGCGACGACGAGGATGCCGACATCCGACCCGACGCCATCGAGATCTGCGACGACATCGACAACAACTGCGCCGATGGCATCGACAACGGCTGCGACGACGACGACGACGGCTTCTGTGACATCGCGCTGGGCAACAACGGGGCGCCACCCCTGATCTGCCTCTTCGGCCTTGGCGACTGCGATGACGACAACGCCGACATCCGGCCCAATGCCCAGGAGATCTGCGACGACATCGACAACAACTGCGCCGACGGCCTCGACGAGGGCTGTGACGACGACAACGACGGCTTCTGCGACGCCGTCCTCCCCCACGCCGACGCCCTGCCCCAGATCTGCCCCCTCGGCTTTGACGACTGCGACGACGGCAACGCCGACATCCGGCCCAACGCCATCGAGATCTGCGACGACATCGACAACAACTGCACCGACGGCCCCGATGAAGGCTGCGACGACGACGGCGACGGCTTCTGTGACGTCGCGATACCCCACGCCGACACCCTCCTCCAGGCCTGTCCGCTCGGCTTCGACGATTGCGACGACGAGGACGCCGACATCCGACCTGACGCCATCGAGATCTGCGACGACATCGACAACAACTGCGCCGACGGCATCGACGACGGCTGCGACGACGACGACGACGGCTTCTGTGACATCGCGCTGGATAACAACGGGGTGCCGCCCCTGATCTGCCCCTTCGGCCTTGGCGACTGCGACGACGAGGACGCCGCCATCCGGCCCAATGCCCAGGAGATCTGCGACGACATCGACAACAACTGCGCCGCCGGCCTCGACGAGGGCTGTGACGACGACGACGACGGCTTCTGCGACGCCGCGATACCCCACGCCGACGCCTTCCCCCAGATCTGCCTGCTCGGCTTCAACGACTGCGACGACGAAGACGCCGCCATCCGGCCCAACGCCATCGAGATCTGCGACGACATCGACAACAACTGCGCCAACGGCCTCGACGAGGGCTGTGACGACGACGACGATGGCTTCTGTGACGTCGCGATACCCCACGCCGACGCCCTGCCCGAGATCTGCCCCCTCGGCTTCAACGACTGCGACGACGAGGAGCCTCAGGCCTTTCCAGGCAACACCGAGATCTGCGACGGGTTCGACAACGACTGCAACAACCGGATCGACGCGGCCGACAGCAACTACGCCGATCTATGCCCGCTCCAGGACGGCGTCTGCGCCGGGTCGCTGACGCCTTGTCAGGGCGGCAGGCCGCTGGAGTGCGACGAGGCCCTCTACCTCACCCACGATCCGGCCTTCCGCGACGACCTCGTCTTCGGGGAGGTCCTGTGCGACGGGCTGGACAACAACTGCGACGGCGCCGAGGACGAGGTCTGCGACATCTCCGACTGCGAAGGTCTAGGGATCGAGAGAGTCAGCGCCCCCGTCGACGTCATCCACCCGGCCATCGCCTCCAACGGAGAGGGGCTCTACGCCATCGCCTGGGTCGAGCGCATCTCTGCCAGCGAGGAGGGAGTCTTCCTCTCCCTCTTCAGTGTCCCTGAAAAGCGGCTCGTCCTGCCCCCTGTTCGACTCGCTGGCAGCAACGTCACCAAGGACCGCTGGCCCTCGCTGGTCTACGATGGGCGCCTGGACGCCTTTGTCATCTACCACGTCAGCGTCCCGACCACCGGTCGCGACACGATCTTCAGCCATCTGCTTGGCCTTGATGGGGCGCTCAGTGAAAAGGTGGCCGCGCGCGACCAGTCCGACAATCAGACGCGCTTCGGCCCCCTGGACGCCATCACCTTCGGCCAGGGCCACGGCCTGGGCACGGTCACCTTCAGCCTTGCCACGGGGCAGACCAAGGCCCAGTTCTTCTTCGGCCAGCCCCTGAACCTCAACAACAACAACCAGCTCCCGCACCCCGCCGGCGGCCTCGCCCCCTCGCTCGAAGATGGGCAGGCCAACGTCTCGGTCGCCCCCCACCCCACCCTGGGCAACCTGCTCTTCTACGCCGCCGAGGACCGCAGCGCCACCGAGCGCGCCGTCAACATCGCCCACGACGGCAACCCCGGCGCCCTCGACCGCCAGCCCACGCGCCTGCCCAACAACTCGCCGGGCGTCACATGGCCCCGGATCGACAAGCACGCCACCCCAGGCCGCACCTCGGCGGCCTTCTTTCGCTTCCTCCAGTCCCCGACTCAAAACCAGATCTTGCGCGTGCTCTACAACAACCCGCTCAACCTGATCCCCTCGGAGAGCGTCCTCGTCTCGCTCAACAGGGACGCCAGGCCCGATAACCTCCAATACCTCACCTCACCCGATAGCGAGCGATGGATGACGATCTGGCGCCAGGGCGGGCAGCTCAAGGTGCTCTCGACCCAGCGGACCTTTGGAGTGATCTTTGAGGAGGAAAACCGCACCATCGCCCCCCTCCTCGCCCCCGCCAACACCGCCGTCCTCGCCGTCGACAGCCGACTTCAGGCCGGCAACCTCGTCATCACGGGGCGCACGCAGCGCCGCCCCGGCGTGGACCTGTTCTTCATCAATGAGCGCGGCGATCGAATCTGCCCGCCCTCTGAGTGATTCTCAAAGGCTTGCCCTGAAGGACTTCGAGGGGGGGCAACTCCCCCTCCTGTCCTCCCCCGAGGTCTCAGTGACCCTCGGCACTGCCTGCGCTTCGCAAGGGGGAGGGACGCTCGCGGTTGGGGCAAGGGGGATCGGGGGGTCGACTTTGCGATTGCCCTGGCTTTGCTCAGGGGGTGACGCGGACGTCGTTGGCGAAGTAGATCTCTTCGAAGGTCCGGTTGAGGGTCTTGCTGTGGAAGTTGCTCATCAGCACTCCGCCCTTGACCATGACCTTGTCGCCGGCCTTGGCGTCGACCTTCGTGGCCGCCACCCAGGCCTCCTTGAAGCCCGTGTTGACCTTGAGGTAGCTGTACTCGTCGACCTGAAGGACCTCGATGACCTTGCCGGGCAGGCCCTCGGCCTCGGCCTTCTCCTCCAACGCCTTGACGTCGATCGGGGGCGCGGCGGGCGCCGAGGCGGCCTGCGAGGCGGGCGCGGAGGCCGGGGCCTCGGAGGGGACCGCGCGGGGATCGCCTGGGCGCATGATCTCGTTGACGAAGTAGATCTCTTCGAAGGTCCTGTTGAGGGTCTTGCTGGCGAAGTTCTTCATCAGGAGATCCTTGGAGGGATCAGGCAGATAGACCTTGTCGCCGATGGTGCCCCGGAAGCGCGCGGCGGCCAGCCAGACCTCCTTCTTGTCGGCGGTCTCCAGCCGCAGGAAGGTGTAGTCGGCCGTGTACTTCTGCTCGGCGACCGTCCCGACGGGGCGGTTGGGGTCTTCGGGGGCGGCCTCCTGGACGGCGGCGGGATCGGGGATCGCCTGAGCGCCGTCGGCGGTCGGGGCGGGGGCCTCGTTGACGGCCACTGAGGTCGCCGGGGGGTCGGCCTGGGGCACGGGCTGGGCCTGACGGGGCTCGTCGCAGGCGGCCTGGAGGGCGAGCAAGAAGAGGGCAGAAATCAAGACTTTGGACCGCATCGGGGGCCTCGCTTGGGTTGGCTGGGGCGGGTGGGCATTGGCCACCCTGGTCAGATCGGCGCACAGACTACCAGCCTGCGCGCCCGCTCGAAAGCCCCTGTCGTGTGGGAGCGGCGTCGGCGTGCCCTTCAAGGAGGGGATCTATGGGGAAGGTGGGGATCAAGGCGAGGGGGCCGGGGCGCGCTCAGGGCCTCGACCTCGGCGGCCAGCCTGCGCTCGGAGATGGGATCGCGGACGGCGATCATGGGGGGTTCGAAGGCGTTGACGAAGAAGGACCACGCGGCCGTCGGGGGCTCCGAGCGCAGGTTCCAGATCTGGATGTCCTGGCCCTCCTTGCGGTAATCGACCATGAAGTAGAGGCCGTACTGATAGTAGGGGTGGCGAGAGGCGGCGCGGACGATCTGATCGCGGGGGGTGCCCTTGACGGGCGCGATCAGGACCCACCCGGCTTTGGCCGGGACATGGCGAGGGGGGGTGAGGCGGTCGACGCGGTGGGCGGTGCCTCGGACGCGGTCGAGGGGGGCGAAGAACTCGACGCGGTGCTTGAGGTCGCGGTGGACCATGACGCCGGTGTCGAAGGTCGTCCAGGCGTTGACCTTGTGGGCGAAGAGGACCTTGAGGTAGCCGGAGTCGTACTTGGGGAAGTTGTAGGTGCCCGCCAGGCGTCTGGCCTCGGGGATCAGGGGCAGCGCGTGGGTCAGGTAGGCGGCGCCGAAGGGGGCGAGGATCGCCGCGGCGCACAGGGCGGTCAGGGCGGCGCGTCGGGGGGCGGTCGGCGCCAGGAGCGGGGCCAGGAGGTCGGTCGGCGCGCGGACCAGCCACAGGAGGGTGGCGGCGCCGGCCAGCGCGACGAAGGGGTTGTACTGCCAGACCCAGTAGATGTGGATGAGCGCGGTGCTCTTGAAGAGGAGCAGGTGGAGGGTGCCGGCGAAGAAGAAGGCCAGGATGATCAGGTCAGCGGGGCGGTGTCGGCGCTGGGCGTGCCGGACGATGAAGCCGAAGACCCAGGCCACGGACGCCAGCGCGAGGCCGGTGGAGAACATGGGCTCGAGGGTCTGGGTCCAGAGGCGCTTGTAGGCGTCGGGCGGGGTGGCGTGGCGGGCGGTGAAGCTGCGGCCGATCTCGTCGAAGCTGCCGACGAGGGTGGAGACGAGCCAGAAGAAGCCGAAGAAGTTGGCCAGCACCCACAGGCAGAAGATCCCCAGCAGGAGGAGATCGCGGCGCTGTCGCCTGGGATCGGCGTCAGCGCGCAGGGGATCGAGGGCGTGGTAGAAGCCGTGGACGGCCACGGCGAAGGCGATGTAGTAGGCGGGCCAGTCCCAGTTCATGGCCATGAAGGAGGCGGCGAAGAGGCCGGCCATGGCCCAGGGGTCGCGGCGCTCGACCCAGCGCAGCCACGCGGCCAGCATCAGGAGGCTCCAGAAGATGCAGCCGGTCGAGTGGTTGGTCATGTTGGCGAAGCCCTGGTTGATGGGCAGCAGGACGTAGATCCCGAGGGCCAGCAGGGCGTGGCTGTCGCTCCAGTGTCGGCGCGCGACGGCGAAGAGGGCGGCGGCGGCCAGGATCCCGAAGAGGGCCGGGACGAGGCGCACGGACAGCTCGCTGTCGCCGAAGAGCCAGACGCTGGCGGTGGTGTGGAGGTGGAGGGCCAGGGGCGCGTGGGTGTAGAGCTCGTGGGGGTCGGGGAGGCGATCGCCGGCGGCGTACTGGGCCGGCAGCAGCAGGCCCCAGCGCAGGGTGTTTCGGGCGGCCAGCTGGTAGGCGGCGCCGTTGTAGCCGTTGTGGCCCCATTGCCAGTAGTTGGCGATGCCCTGGAAGGCGAAGCCGATCTGGACACAGATCAGGGCGGCGAAGAGGGCGCGGGTCGCCCAGGCGGGCAGATCCCCCCATCGCCGCTCTGGGGCGCTGCGCTGGGCTGTGGCGTCGTGCAAGGGTGCCCTACTCCTCGAACTGCCCGCGCTCCTTGAGGCGGCTGACGAAGGTGGTCCGCTTGACGCCGACGAGGCGGGCGGCGGCGCTCTTGTTGCCCTCTTCGCGCTCAAGGGCTTCGAGGTAGACCAGCTCCTGGAGTTGCCAGAGGGCCTCGCGCAGGTCGGGGGCCGTCTTGATCCACAGCTGCATGGCGTCGCCGCTGACGGGCGCCTTGTCGATGGCGCTGGAGGTGGTCAGGGCGAGGTGTCGGGCTTCGAGGGTGTCGCCGTCGCAGCGCAGGACGGCGGCCTCCAGACAGGCGCGCAGCTCGGCCACGCCGCCGGGCCAGCGGCGCTTCATCAGGATCTCGATGGCGTCGACGGACACGTCCGTGATCACCTTGTTGTGCTTCATGGCCCAGCCGTGAAGGTAGTGATCGACGATGGACCGGACGATCTGGGGTCGCTCGTGCAGGGCGTTGAGCGCGATGACCCGTTGGCTGAAGACCCCGCGGGCGAGCTGGCCGAGGGAGCCGCCGAGGCTCTTGATGGCCTGCTCGGCGGACTGGTTCGGGTGGGTGCGGATCGACAGCACGAGGCGCGCCGAGGCGCTCTCGCCGCCGGCCTCGGCCAGCAGCCGCGTCAGCGGGGCCTCGTCGAGCTCGGCGGCGTCCTCGACGAAGAGGACGCCTCCTCGGGCCGCGCCCAGGTGCCCCTCTCCAGGCCCCTCGCCCAGGAGCTCCAGCGCCCGCAGCGAGGGGGGGCAGGTCGAGACGTTGAACTTGATGAAGGGGCCGGAGGACTCCCGGCTGATCGCGTGGATGCGCCGCGCCACGAACTCCTTGCCGATCCCTGTCGGGCCGATGACGATCACGGGCGCGTCGCCGTCGGCCAGCCCGTCGATCTGCCGCTCCAGCATCAGCTCCATCAGCCCCGGCTCCTCGACCGGGTGGCGCTCGGCCAGATCCCGGCGCAGGTAGGGCAGCTCCGGCGACGAGACCACAACCTCGCGCACCACCTCGCGAATCTCGACCTTGACGGGCTGCGCGACCGCCGCGTCGAGCGCCGGATAGGCGCCGTTGTCGAGATCGTCCGTCGCCGCGTCGCCCTCGCCCTGCGCGCGCGTCGAGGTCTGCGGCGGCGCGTCCTCGGGGTCCTCGAAGAGCTCCAGCGCGGCTCGGGGCGCGGGCGGCTGCGCGGGGGGGACCGGGGCCGCAGCGGGGATCGCGGCGGCGCTGCTCGGGAGCGGGGGGGAGGCCGAGGCCTCTTCGAGGAGGGCGTTGATGACCAGTTGGCGCACGTTGGGCCAGGTCCCCTCGAAGCGCTCCCTGATCGCGGCCATCTCGTGGGCCTGGATGAGGGTGGAGCCCCGCTCGACGATGAAGAAGGCGAAGAAGACGCGCTCGCGGCCCTGGTGATCGAGCCCCTCGATCTGATTGGCCTCGTCGTAGAGCGAGAAGGCCGCCGTGATCCCCAGCGAGCTGGCGACCCCCTGGACGACCTCCTCGCCGCCGGTCGGCTCGTCTTCATGGGCGGGGTGGTGGATGGGAAGCGGGACGCCCTCGTCCCGAAAGAGCCCCACCCCGGAGCGGAGCGTCTCGTCGCCCCGGCGGATCAGGAGCGCGGGCTCCTCGCCGAGCGCGTCGATCTCGATCTTCCAGACCGCCTTGTCGCGGGCCACGACGACCACCGGGTCGTCCGGGTGGATGACCATCGTGACGTCTCTGAAGAAGGCCAGCAGATCGTCGCGGGCCGCCTCCGGGAAGATGACGCCCGGGCTGTCCACCGGCCGATCCTCCGGCGGGGTGGCCATCAGCGCCAGATCCCCGAGCCAGAGCACCAGGACGAGCCCCGCCGCGTGGAGGACGAACGCGCCGACGACGAAGGCCTGGGCGTCGTAGCCCAGGTGCAGGAGCGAGGTCACCAGCGCCAGAGACGCGATCAGCAGGCCGAGCTGCGGCCAGCGGGCGTAGGTCATCTCGGCCTTGTCGGGCCGACGCCGGAACCAGAGCACGAGGTCGAGCAGGTGATAGACCGCCATCATCCCGACCGAGACCTGGATGATGCCCGCGATCTGATACTCCTTCTCCCCCGAGACGGGCCCTCCCCACACCGAGGGCAGCACCGACAACACCAGGAAGAGCCCCAGGAAGGCCACCACGAGCGCAGGCAGGAAGATCAGCCCCGCGGTCGTCACGCTCTGCGCGCCGCCGCGCAGCCGACGGTGGGTCTCCAGCACCAGCGGCCTGAAGAAGGCCAGCGCCGTCAGGCCCAGGAAGAGCAGGAGCGGGTCGCGCAGCGTCAAGACCGGATCGCCCAGCAGCATCAAGGCCCAGGGCACCGTCAGCGAGGCCAGCGCCAGCGGCAGCCAGATCCCCCGGCCGGGCTCGCCCACCGGCTCCCCGCGCGCCCTCCAGCCCAGCACGATCACCACCGCCAGCGCCACCGCGAAGAGCACGCAGGGCCACAGCCGCAGCGGCGGCTCGGTCAGCGGCAGGCTGACGTGGTACTTGTGCACCGGCCGCTCGAACATGAAGGTGATCGACTCGGTCGGCCGACGCGCCAGCTCCTCCGACACGAAGGTCAGATCCACGCCCCCGCTGACCTCGCGGCCGTCCAGGCCCACCACCCTGTCGCCCTCGTCGATCGTGCTCGGGAAGCCGCGGTCGGCGACCATCTGGCTGTTGAGGACCTCCACGAAGCGGTAATCGTAGCGCTCCAGGATCACCACCACCGAGGGAGGCACCATGCGCGCCGCGCCCTCGGCGCCCAGCGCCAGAGAGAGCCCCACGCTGTCCGCCTCGCCTTCGACCGGCGGGGCGCCCTGATCGCCCGCCTCGCCCTCGACCGGCGGGGCGCCCTGGTCGCCCTCCTCGGCCTCGGCCTCGCCCTGCTCGCCCGAGGGGGCGTTGAAGGGGTCGGGCTCGGGCTCGACGATGGCCTCGGGCACCAGCGCCGGGTCCAGCGAGCGCAGCACCGCGCCGATCTCCGCCACCGAGTTGACCGGCCTGCCCGCAATGGAGATGACCCGATCCTTGCGATCATTGAACTCGATCACCTCGCGCTGGCTGCCCTGGGCCGAGATGTCCGCGTTGACCCCCTCGACGTAGCCGCCCGGCCCGAAATCGATCCCGAGCGTCGCCCCGCAGCCCCCGCGCCCAAGAAAAAGCACCATGCCGGCCAACACCGCCAACGCAATCAAGTTGAAGGCGTCCAACCCCTTGAGGGGCTCCAGCCAGTCCGAGATCTTTGACATGGGCAGGGCTGAGGGTCGGTTGATGGTCCAGGGAAATCAAAAAAACAAGACCGCGCCGAGGGTTGCGAGGCCCGTCGAGGTCTGAAAAGACCCCTCCGTGACCCGAGAGACCCCGCGCGAGGGCGGACCAACATACGCCGTGCCGCCAGACCACACAAGATCGCGCCGCCTCGAAGCCACGGCCATCGCAAGTTGGCGTCGAGGCGGACAAGACCTGGTGATTGCCCTGACCTCGAAGCGCCCTGCCCCTGATCGGGATTCACTCGGAGGAGTTGTCCTCGGGCTGGATATCTCGGGCGAGCAAGGCCGCGCGCAAGGCCGCCAGCTCGGCCTCCAGCGCAGCAGCGCGTCGCTCGGCGGCCTCGGCGCGCTGCTGCTCGGCTTCGGCGCGCTGGTGCTCGGCTTCGGCGCGCTGGTGCTGGGCCTCGGCGCGTTGGTGCTCGGCTTCCTTGAGCCGCTTTTCGCGCTCAGCGCGTTGATCGGCGGCCTCCTCGACGGTGGGGACGAGATCGAGGCTCGCGCGATCGAAGGCCAGACGCGGACGGGGGCCCTGTTCGTTGTCCACGATGACCAGATGAACCTCCAGGACCGACGACCAGCAGGCCCCATCGCCTGCGTGGGTTCTGACCCACGCGCCCTCCTCGTCGCGAGCGAAGCGCTGGATGGCGTATCGCCGCGCCCCTCGCGGGGGCTTGATCCCCGGCAGGGAGGCCCGCCGGGCACCCTCGGGATCGTAGATCAGAAGCTCCTGGACATCGAGCTGCTCGTACTTCGGCGGCAGCTGCTCGTAATCCTTGCGCCAGTCCTCCGACACGAGCTCGATCGCCACGCTCGGGGGGTTGTGACCCGGCCTCCAGGTCTGGATGGACGCTGGTCGAGGCTGACCCTCGGGCCAGGGCATCAAGAAGACATCGGGCGAGATCCGCACCTGGGCCTCCGTCTCGAGCCACGCGAAGAAGATGTCCGTGCCCGCCACCGAGTCGCGCCACTGCCGCCGCTCGACCAGATGTTCGAGGCTGCTCAAGAGCAAGCCAATGCAGTCCATTTGCTCGAAGCTCTGTCCCATGTCGTCCTCGTCCGTGAGGTACCACGACGACCAGTCCCCAGGAACAGGCGGTTGGGGCTGGCTTCGGCGCCGCGAGCGGTGCTGGGGGGGAATGTTGACCAGGGAAGGTGTGGGCGTGTTCGTCATGCGCGTCGTGCTCCGATCCGACGTCCGATCTTCAAAGTAGCAATGCGTCCTTCACTGGTCAACCTTTCAGCACACCGGACCACGGGAAGGGCGCCCGCCGCCCGCCCCGATCCGCCATCCCACCCTCCGCGCCCTCGCCCTCGCCTCCGTCTCCACCCCTCACGATCCCTTCGTTGGGGGGAGCGGTGGCAGGGTCGATCGGGAGATCGGGTGGCCGCCAGCCCAGCACCCCGTCGGCCTCGATCATCTGCGCGCGGATCGGGATCTGATACGCGCAGGCGCTCTCGCACGGCGCCGAGCACCCCACGCAGGCCTGCGCCGGGTTGCCCATCGACGCGTAGAGCTCCATCCCTCGCCGCTCCTCGCCGTAGCGCCCGTAATACATCGCCGCCCGGTCCACGTCCCACACCTTGACCTCGCTCGGGCAGGCCGGCCCGCAGTCGCCGCACCAGCGACACTGGACCTTGTCGTTCAAGGCCGCGTACTGCTCCAGCATCTCCACGTCCCGCGCCGCCAGCTCCTGACCGGCGATCTTGGAGAAGAGGTCCGCGTCGTCGAAGGTCTTCATCGTCAAGACGGCGCTGGCCACGCGCGGGTGCGTCGAGGCCCACCGCAGCGTCGCGCCGACGAAGCCGTCGCCCCGCTGGAACTTCTCCAGGTCGACGTGGCGGGCGCCGTCGCGCGTCTTCATCGCGGTGACGCCGATCCCCTTCTCGTGCATCTTGTCCAGCAAGGGCGCCAGCCTCGGGTAGTCCATGAAGGAGAACTTGATCAGCACCAGCTCGTAGCGCCCGAGCGCGATCCCCCGCTCCAGCACCTCCTGGAGCTTCGGGCCGTGACCCGAAAAACCCAGGTGCGACACCTTGCCGGCCTTCCTGGCCGCCTCGAAGACCTCGAAGACCTCCGCGTTGTCGATCCGGTCAACCTCCTCCACCGCGTGCACCAGGACGCAGTCGACGTGATCGCACTGGAGCCGGGTCAGCGACTCGTCCAGGCTCCGCGTCAGCTCGGCCTTCGTGCGCGCCCTCGGGGAGAACTTCGTCGTCAGCACCACCTCCTTGCGCCGCGCCTTCATGACCTTGCCGACGGCCTTCTCGGACTCGCCGTTGCCGTACATGTGCGCCGTATCGACGTAATTCATCCCCAGATCGATGGCCCGATCGAGCACTGCGGGGCTCGTCGTCGAGGCCGTCCCGATGCCCACCTTGGAGATCTTCAGGCCCGTCTTGCCCAGCGTCTTGTACTTCGACAGCGCCGCCTTGCGGATCGCCTCCGGCGACAGCGCCTCCTGCGCCTCGGCGCCCGTCCCGGCGCCGAGACGATCGCCGATCAACCAGGCCCCCGCCGCAGCCGCCACGCCGCCGGCCCCGATCAAGAACGACCGACGACCCTTTCCTTGCTGCTCAGACATCGCGATCCCCCTGCAAAAATGGCCCAGCCGCCATTATCGCGGACGAAGGGCCTGAATTCCAGCCCTGCCCCGCCGAAAGGAATGGACTTGCACTCCAGAGGACAACACGCGACCATGAGGGTTGGCAGGTCAGAAAGACGCACAACCCGTCGACAGGGCAGACACCCCATGGAAAGCCTCTCCCTCAAAACCAGCAGGAGGCGCGGGCGCGCTGCAAACGCCCTCGGCCTCCTGGCGCTCCTCGTCGCCGTGGCCGCCCTCGGCTGCAGCGATCCGGAATCGGCCCCCCCCGCGCCGGACGACGACGACAGCCTGGTTGACGTCGGAGGCCAGGATCCCGAGGCCGACCCCGAGGCCAACAACGATCCGGGCGACGCCGGCCAGGGCGACGCCGACGACCCCGGCGAGCCAGACGGCGGCCTGCTGGCGGGCTTCGGGCAGGCCTGCCGCTCCAACACGGACTGCGAGAGCGGCTTCTGCATCACCTCCCCGCGGGGCTTCGTCTGCACCCAGAGCTGCCGAGACGACGAGGGCTGCGTCGACATCGACGGCATCCCGACCTCCTGCCGCCTGACCGAGAACTTCGGCCCGGACGGCATCAGGATCTGCACCCCGACGACCTCCTCGCTCTGCCAGCCCTGCTTCCAGGACGCCCACTGCTTCGGCGGCGCCTGCATCACCATCGGCGACGGCGCCGGCGACATCTGCGGCCTGAACTGCCGCAACGGCGGCGACTGCCCCACCGGGACCACCTGCCAGCCCTTCTCCCCCACCGGAGAGGTCCTTGAGCCTGCGCAGTGCCTCCCCGACAACCTCGCCTGCGACTGCAACGCCGAGACGGCCGGCACGACGCGGCCCTGCGTGCGCGCCGAGGAGGGCATCGGGCGCTGCTTCGGCGTCGAGACCTGCGACCCGGCCCTGGGCTGGTTCGGCTGCGACGCGCCCTTCCCCACCCAGGAGCTCTGCGACGGGGAGGACAACGACTGCAACGGCGCCGTCGACGACGGCCTGCCCAGCACCCAGGCCTGCCAGAGCGAGAACGAGGCCGGCGTCTGCAACGGCCTGGCGCTGTGTCAGGGCGAGGCCGGCTGGGTGTGCCTGGCGCAAGAGCCGGCGCTGGAGTCCTGCGATCTCTTCGACAACAACTGCAACGGCAGGATCGACGAGGACTTCCGCGACGACGAAGGCGCCTACTCCACGATCGAGCACTGCGGGGTGTGCAACAACAACTGCAACGGCCGCTTTGATCTGGCCGAGGAGACCGACTGCCAGGTCATCGACGGGGTCGCCCAGTGCGTGATCACGCGATGCCGCCGAGGCTTCGTGCTGGTGGGGCAGACGACCTGCCTGCCGCTGGCCTCGTCGCTGTGCTCTCCTTGCGAGGGCGACGCGCAGTGCAACCGCGACGTCGGCGACGTCTGCCTGGACTACGGCGACGGCCAGCGCTTCTGCGGCCGCGACTGCTCGAACCTGTCGCCCTTCGGCGTCGAGTGCCCCCAGGGCTACGCGTGCGACGACCAGACCCTCCAATGTCGCCTGAGCACCGGCAACTGCCTGTGCGGCCCCAACGACAGCTTCATCCGCCCCTGCTCGATCCCCGACCCCAACGACCCCGACAACAACTGCGTCGGCCAGACGATCTGCGATCAGGGCGAGCTGTCGGCCTGCGTCCCCCCCGAGGACGCCTGCAACGGCCTGGACGACGACTGCGACGGCACCATCGACAACGGCCTGCTCGACGCCGACACCGGCGCCTACTTCACCGACGCCCACTGCGGCCGCTGCTTCAACAACTGCCCGCTGCTCTTTGACAACCCCGCCTTCCACGCCACGGGCGTCTGCAACGGCCTCAACGCCATCCAGCGCGGCGAGCGGGCCCAGTGCGTGCTCAGCTGCGACGTCGGCTTCCGCGACGTCAACAGCCTGACCGTCGACGGCTGCGAGTGCCAGATCCTCACCCCCCAGCAGGACGATCCCGACCCCCAGGGCATCGACTCCGACTGTGACGGCATCGACGGGCAGATCGTCCGCGGGCTCTTCGTCTCCCGGACCGGCGCCGACAGCAACCCCGGGACGATCGATCTGCCGCTTCGCAACATCCAGACCGCGATCAACCGCGGCGGCAGCGGCCGGGATCACGTCTACGTCTCGGCGGGCGTCTACGAGGAGTCCATCGCGCTGCGGCCCGGCATCTCGATCTTCGGCGGCTACAGCTCGAACTTCCGCCAGCGCGACCTGGCCGGCAACGAGACGGCCATCTTCGGGCGAGCGCCCCAGCCTGGGCGCCTGGGCACCGTCAACGGGCTGAACATCAACGCCAGCACCGTCGTGGCCGGCTTCACCGTCGTCGGCTTTGACAACAACACCCCCGGCGGCAGCAGCTACGCCTTCCACCTCGTCGGCTGCGACGGCCGCCTCTCGGTGCGCAACAACGTCGTCCGCGCCGGCAGGGGCGGCAACGGCCTGCCCGGCGCCTCGGGCTCCGCCGGGATCGCGGCGCCCGACAACGCCACCCAGGGCCAGCCTCAGCGGGAGGCCTCGGCCATCCTCTGCCCCAACAACCCCACCGACCGCAGCGAGGGCGGCGCCGGCGGCAGCCACACCTGCACCGATCAAAACAACAACACCATCAACACCAGCGGCGGCGCCGGCGGCAGGGCCGACTGCCCCGTCTTCAACACCCCCGAGCAGACCGGCCGCGTCGGCCAGAGCGGCAACCGGGGCGGCCTCGGCGGCGCCGGCGGCTTCAACCAGCTCCTCGTCACCAACCAGTTCGGCCAGTGCGCCTTCTGCCTGATCCCCGACGTCCCCGGCAGCACCGAGGTCGGCGTCCCGGGCCTCGACGGCGGCAACGGGGCCGGCGGCACCCCCGGCCAGGGCTGCGCGCAGGGCGTCGGGCGCGTCAACAGCGAGTTCGAATGGCTCGCCGGGCCCAGGCGCAACGGCGGCCCTGAGCCGCCCAACAACGGCGCCGGCGGCGACGGCCTCAAGGGCCTGCCCGCGGGCGGCGGCGGCGGCGGCGGCGCAGGCTCC
>SXGT01130069.1_pt1 | contig 36373 bp, 28 predicted proteins | sample 3176221 | NCBI WGS metagenome assembly SXGT01 (sample SAMN11356862, study PRJNA531348) | freshwater metagenome | isolation source: freshwater sample F1-120 | place: China: Fuxian Lake, Yuxi | collected 2017-12-25 | reverse complement strand
GCGCTCGTCGAAGCCGCCCGATGTGGTTGACTCACGCCGGGTCAGCGGCAACCTCGTCCGTCGACTCGAACGCCTCGGTTTCGACGTCTCGATCACTCCCCGCTTTCCCGATGGGCCTCCGATCCAAGCCGCAGCCCTCGGTTAATTCTCATGGCAATGTTGGCATTGACCGAACGCCCTCCTCGCGTCCATGGGTTATTTTTTTTCCTGCTGGTCACCGGTCTTGTCAGGCGCGTCTTGTCAGGCGCGTCTTGTCAGGCGCCACGAGATAGGGATCGTCCGTGGCTGTGCGGCTTCCTTCGCGCAAGGCGCAGGACCGTTATTTGATGTCCAGGATACTGGCCGAGTACGAAGTTGGTTTTCTTCCCCTGGTGATGTGCACGGCGCGAAACTGGCGCACGCTCCCGGGCAAGATGGAGGGGTCGCCGTCCGATACGGCATAGAGATCGAAGGTGTCCATGGTCTTTCCGGCCTCGTCCTGCATGTCGATGCGCACCTGGATGTGGGTGATGGCGACGCATCCGGTGTTCTTGACCTCCAGATCGGCGTCGAAATACCAGTCTTCCTCTGCGTTGGACGAGATACGGAGAGAGCGCTCGGCGATGTTCACCGTGCGGGGTGAGAGCTCCTGGGCCACCCAGCGCACGGACAGGGAGCGCGAGGGGGCGTAGAGGGTGGGCGCCGGCTCCAGGGCGATCTTCTTGACCGAGACCAGGACGCTCGTGGCCACGAAGGACGGCTGGATGACGATCGGGGCTTCCACGTGAGGCCCCTGGTGCCGCCGGGATCGAAGGTGACCGGGAGCGGGGGAGGTGCGGGGCGCTCATGGGGAGCGCGGGCCGGCGCGAGGCGCGGAGGTGGTCCGTCCCTCGCTGGACGTGGCGTTGCGCGTCGGCGTTGGCGGGAGCGCGGTAGTCGCGGGCGTTCATGGCGGAGAACTCTATGGCCCCGAGGTCCATGTGGCTCTCCGGAAGACGCCGTGGTACCGCCAGTGCCCCATCGTGCAGGACCCGCGTGCCTTCAAGAAGAGCTCACTGCGAGGGGAGCTGCTCGCCGTGTACGCCGAGGTGGACGCGCTCCTCTCGCCCTTCTCGTGCGAGGGATCGACCGACTGCTGCCGCTTCGGGATCACCGGGAGAGAGCCCTACCCCACCGCGATCGAGAGGGCCGAGCTCGAGATCGCCGTCAGGGCGAGGGGAGGGCTGCCCCGCCCCAGGAGCTTGCCGGTGGCGGGCGAGAGGCGCTGCCCCTTGCTCACCGACGAAGGGAGGTGCTCGATCTACGAGGCCAGGCCCTTCGGCTGCCGCACGTTCTTCTGCGCGCGGGCCTCCGGGCCCTCCAGGCTGCCCAGGGCCGAGATCCAGCGGCTGGGGCGCAGGGTGCTCACCCTCTCGGAGCGGTACGCCCCCGCCGATCCTCACGCCGCTCCCCTGAGCCGCCTGGCCCTGGGGGGAGGGTAGGTCGTGGGCCTCGCTCGTCGCGCCGCCAGGGCGCTCGCGGCGCCGCCCGTGATGGGTGCAGCTTACATGCTCCTCCTCGTCTGGCGCGCGGGGGGGAGGGCCGAGGACCAGGATCTGGGCGACAAGGCCCAGGCGGTGGGGAAGTTCATCGAGTCGCGCTTCCAGGGCGATATCCATCGTATCGCCGTCGCCATCGGGGCCGCAGCCGTGGCGCTTGGGCTGCTGCTCGGGCTCCTGGCGACGGGGCTGATGCACCTCCGGAGCCGGCGCCGGCGAGGGGCGCTCCAGAGGGCCGCGGAGGGGCTGGGCCTGGTGGTCGCCCTGCACTCTCTGCTGGTCCTCCACGCGATGGCCGAGAGCCCCCAGCTCTACGCGGCCACCTGGTACGCCGAGGGTGGCCTGCCTCGCACGGTGCAGATCCTGGCGAGCGATCTGCTGGGGCCGCGGGGGATCGTGGTCCTGGGGCTGCTGGCTGCGGGGATCTATCTGGTCGGCCCCAGGGGCATCCGAGGGCGCCTGGTCCGGATCGCTGCTGCGCTGGGCAGGCTTGCCCGCGGAGGGAGGGGGAGAGCCGCGGTCATCGGGGGGCTCCTGGTCCTTGGAGCGCTCTTTCTCGGCGAGGGGCTGGGGGCCAGCGCGATGCCCGTGGACGCTCCGGCCGCTCGGGCCGGGGAGTCGGGCCAGGGAGGGGGAAGGGGACAGGGAGGAGAAGGGGGACAGGGAAGGGGACAGGGGGGAAGGGGACAGGGGGGAAGGGAACGGGAGGGGCGAAGGCCCAACGTGCTGATCCTGGCGGCGGATTCGCTGCGCGCCGATAGGTTGGAGGCCCGCACCGCGCCGGTGCTCACCCGGCTCGCCGAGGGGGCAGCTCGCTTCGATCGGGCCTATGTCTCGGTGCCTCGCACCTTCTCGTCGTGGGTGAACATCCTTACCGGGCGGCACGCCCACCACCACGGAGTAAGGTCGATGTTTCCCCGCCGGGAAGATCGGGCCAAGGACTTCGATGCCATGCCCTCTCGCTTTGCCAGGGAGGGGTATCGCACCGCCGTCGTGGGAGATTATGCGGCGGATATCTTTGGCAGGATCGATCTCGGCTTCGAGAGGGTGGATACGCCCAGCTTCGATTTCAGGCAGCTCCTCCGCCAGCGCGCCCTGGAGAGGGAGACGCCCCTCCTCCCCGTGCTCCACTCGCACATGGGACGAAAGCTCTTTCCCGTGCTCAGGGAGCTGTCCAACGCCGCGGACGCCGAGCTCCTCGCCGACGACGCGATCGCCGAGCTGAGGAGGGTCCGCGGCAGCCCATTCTTTCTGACGGTCTTCTTCTCGACGGCGCATTTCCCCTACGCCGCGCCCTCACCCTATTACCGGAGCTTCACGGATCCCGGGTACCGGGGGCGCTTCAAGTACCACAAGCCGGTGGGCCTGGGCTCGGAGGCTCCGCCCGACCAGGACGACATCCGCCAGATACGGGCCCTCTACGACGGCGCCGTCCTGAGCATCGACACAGCCATCGGGCGGGTGCTGCGAGCCCTCCGGGATCTGAAGCTCTCGGACGACACGATCGTGGTGATCACGGCGGATCACGGCGAGACCCTCTACGACAACGGCCATGGCCAGGGGCACGGCGATCATCTCTTCGGCGACGAGGGCACCCACGTCCCCCTGCTGGTGCGCGATCCTCGCAGGCCAGGAGGGCGGAGGATACCGGACGTCGTCAGGGACGTGGATCTGGCGCCCACGCTCTATGCCCTCGCCGGGGTTTCCCCGCCTCCGGATCTGGACGGCCGCTCCCTGGTGAAGCTCATGGAGGGATCGCCCCTGCCTCCCGCCTTCGCCTACGCCGAGACCGAGCTCTGGTTCACCGAGGAGATCCCCTCGCTCCCCGCCTCGCTCCGGCTGCCTTACCCGGGTATCATGCAGCTCACCGAGCTCGACTCCTCCCATGGATCCCTGGAGATCGTCATGCAGAAGGCCGTGCAGCCGGTCACCCTCGTCGCCCGCCACCGCATGGTCAGGGACGCCCGCTGGAAGCTCGTCTACCTGCCCACACGCGCGGGTGTAAAGTACATGCTCTTCGACACGGTGGCCGATCCCGGGGAGACCCTTGACGTGCTCCAGGCCCAGCCCGCCGAGGCCGCCAGGCTGCAGGGCGAGCTATGGCGGTGGATGCTCGAGGATCGTGGCATGACCGAGCAGAACGGCATGCTCGTCCCCAAGGAGACCTCGCCGTGATGCTCAGGCGATCTCTGGGGCCGCTGGCTCCGCTCGGGGCGCCTCTGGCCACCCTGGCGGCCTGCGCCGTGGCGGTCGCGGTCGCGTACCGGGAGGGCGGAGCGGCGGACGCGGAGGTGCCTCCTCCCCGGGCCGAGGCCGGGGTGCCCAGGGACTCGGGGACCCGGGCGTCGGGGGGCGATCTCTCCGTCAAGCTCCGCTTCGTCGAGGCGCTGGGGACCGCAAAGATCGACGCGCCCCGCGCGGCGGAGCTGCGGGGTATCCTCTCTGCTCACTGGAGGAAGCTCCGCCCGCCCTTCGTGTCGCTCCCGCCGGACGCGGGGCGCCTGGTCTCGTCCTTCTCGCTCCGGACCAGCGAGCTCGAGGAGCAGCACTCGGTGGCGACCCACGCCTCCGGGGGATCGGCGGGCGCGTGGAAGCCTGACGTGCGCCTCTGGAACATGAACGAGGGGAGCTTCGATCAGCGCGAGTCCCTGGTGCTGCCCGTGCCCTCGGAGCTGTCGTACGCGGTCGATGTCCCCGAGGGGGCGAGGGTGGTCTTCGGGGCGGGGACGGCCAATTTCGCCCGCACCACCACGGTGTTCCGCGTGCGCTTCGCGGGCCAGGGGCAGCCCCCCGTGGAGGCCTGCGCGATCCGGGTGCCTCCCGCCAAGAGCCGGCGGTGGAGCGAGGCCAGCTGCGATCTCTCGGCGCTGGCCGGGCGCCGAGGAGAGGTGCGCCTCTCGGTGAGCGCCGAGGCGCCCGCGGAGGACGAGCTCGCGCCAAGGAAGCCTGCCCCTCGAGCGGGCGACGGAGGAGTCCACGAGGACTCGCTCATGGATAACCCCGGGCTCCCCGCCGTGGCGCTCCTGGGAAATCCCTTGCTGCTTGGGAGGGGGAGCTCCGTCCCCTACAACGTCCTCTGGGTCGTGATCGACGCCCTGCGGCCCGACGTGATCGCGAGCTTCCACGACCCCGCGCGGGACGAGAAGATCCGGGGCGCAGAGCTCGATCCCCTGGACGCCCTCCTGCCCGGGATACCCGGGCTGATGCCAGGGATGGACGGCCTGGCCGCGAGGGGGGTGCGCTTCGAGTCGGCGTACTCGGCCGCCTCCTGGACCAGGCCTGGCACCCTGGCCATGCTATCGGGCGCTCGCTCGACCGAGCTGGGAATAGAGACCAAGAAATGGATCCTGGACGGCAACGATCTGGCCAGGTTCTATGGCTCCGATCCTCCCCTCTTGCCCCTCGTCCTGCGGCGAGCAGGGATGTCCACCCGGGCCTTCGTCAACAACTACTTCCTCGTTGGATATACCGGTATCGGAATGGATATGGGCTTCGAGCGGGTGTTCGATCACCGCTACCGCACCCGGGACACCAAGGAGATCACGGACAGCGCCGAGGCCTATATGCGCGAGCACAAGGACGAGCGCTTCTTCGCATTCGTCAACTTCAACTCGCCCCACGAGCCCTACGATCCTCCCGAGGCCATGCTGGCTCGCCTGCCCCCCGAAGCCCCCAAGGATCCGACCGTGAGGCGCTACATGGCCGAGGCCGCCAAGGACGACGCGGCGCTGCTGCACCTCCTCGCGGTGCTCGACGAGCTCGCCCTCCGCGAGAGGACGCTGGTGGTCGTCACATCGGATCACGGCGAGACGCTCTCCCTCGCCCACCAGGGCAAATCCCCCGACGGCATCCCCATACGGTTCCACCACTCGGCGAGCAACTTCGAGGAGACGACGCGTATCCCCATCCTGCTCTCGCTCCCCGGCGTCTTGCCCGAGGACGTGGCCATCAAGGCGAGGGTGCGCAGCACCGATATCGCGCCCTCGGTGCTCGATGTCCTGGGCCTCTCCAGGCACCCCAGGATGAGCGGCCGCTCCTTGATCCCTCTGGCGAGAGGGGGGACCGAGCCCGACGAGCGGGTGGTGGTCACCGAGGGGCGCGCGACCCGCTCGCTCCTTCATGGCCGGTGGCACTACCTGGTCTATGACGCCCAGCCCGGCCTCGACGGGGGCGCGGGCTCCGCGGGCTCCGAGCGCCTCTTCGATCTGGAGGTCGATCCCGGGGAGCGCAGGGACATGGCCCATTCGCTCCCGGACATGCTGGCCGAGATGCGGGCACGCCTGGCCGCCGCCCTGCAGAACGTGCAGGCCGCAGGTACCGCCCCCGTGGCCGAGCCCAGGGACGAGAAGCCTCCCCAGGTGCATCTGCGCTTCGCGGGGGGGCGCTCGCCGCGCAGGGTATCGGGGCGTGTTCGCCTCCCCGAGAAGGCGCGCATCGTGGAGCTCCTGCCCTTTGCCCTTCCGCCCGAGGCCGTGAAGGAGGCCAGGCCCGGGGACAAGGGGGAGCAGGCCTTCGATCTCTCGTTTACCACCGCGCCCGACGGGGTGGTGGGCTTCGATCTGGTCACGGATCCGCCGGGCGCGGACCTGTCGTGGGAGATTTACTTCGACGACGTGCGCCTCTCGGACTCGGCCTTCTTCGCGGGGCCGTTTGGCCTGGCGACCCGTGGGCTCGCCCCTGGCCTCGCGGGGGAGGCGCTGCGCGAGGCCGTCCGGGCGGCCCGCCCCCCCGAGATCGATCCTCTGCGCGATCTCGGGGTTTTCGTGACACGCGATCGCAAGGGGGGCGCGCTGGACGAGCGGGACGGAGATCCTGGCGAAGGCGCGGCCGAGATGGCGCGAATGCTCAGGGAGTGGGGCTATGCCCACGGCTCCGGCGGAGGGAAGAAATAGGACCGCCGCGCAACCTCCGTCGGCCCGGTTGCGTCGGGGGGCGATCCTCTCCAGGCTAGCGAGCGTTCGCCTCGACACCCGCCAAAGGAGGCCGTTCCATGACCATCACGACTCCGCCCGCCACCGACCCGTCGTATAGACAAGCACGCGCCCACAAACCAGAGAGGGAGAATTTACAGGGATGGAGAGTGGAGAGGGGAGTGCCCATGCCTCTCTCAAGGACCCGCGGGTCGTCGGTCGCACAGACCATCCTCTCTTGACCGTGCTCGTCATGGCCCTGCTCTCTCCTCCTGCCGGCGCTCCTCCGGTCTCGTGGTTTTGTTCGGCGTCGTGGTGACCCGCTCCACCGGGGAAGACGGGTTCATGCCCGCGGTCATGGGGATGGACACCTGGTACGCCGACCTTCTCCCTTTACCCGCGCGGACGAGGTGGAGGGCGAGGCCATGTCGACGAGCCGTTCGAGGCACGGGACGACGATCTCGCGCACCGCGCCCGAGCGAATGAGGGCGAGGGTGCGGCCGGGCAACACGCCGTGGGGCCGCAGATCGACCGCGTCGTCGCTCGCTTCGATCCGGTCGTCGCGCTTTCGTAGACGTCGTAGCTCGGCTGCGAGGGCTTCCCTCGTGGGTTGGCCGCCCGTCCGCAAGGCCCACGCGAGCGTCGCCCACGCGACCTCGGCGTGACGCGCCTCGTCCTCGATCACCCGGGCGAGGAAGGCGCGCAGCGGCTCCGACGTGACCTGCTCGAGGGCCTCGCTTGCCTGCAGGACCGCGACGGTCTCGCCGATGCATGCGTCGTGGAGCGCCTCGACCGCGAAGGCCGTGACGTCGCGCGGAGGCCTGGCGATGGAGTCGCTCGGCAGAGCCGAAGGTCCCACCGGCTCGCCCGCGAGGCAAGAGGCGAACGCGTAGGCGACGCGCGCGTGCTCGATCTCGTCGAGCGCGGCGAGGTGGTAGCGGGCCAGCAGCTCGGCCGGTGCGCCGAACGCCATGAGCGCGAGCGATGCTCGAGCGAACGACGCCACCGACGCGTGCTCGAGCGCCGCCTCGCGCGCCCAGTGGTCTGCGAGCGATGCGCGCACCGCAGGGCTCGCCGGGACTGGGAGCTCGAGCGCGAGATCGCTCACCCAATCCTCACGCCGCTCGGCGCTCGCCGCTACCCAGTGACCCTCGCCTCGCAGAGCACGCCCTCGGCAATCGGTCTCGTCCCATTTGTAGCAGCAGGCGTCGGGTTTATGAGCTCGCTCCTTGGTCGTGTGGTCGTTCGCGAAGCTGTAGTGAAAGTGCTCGCCGCTGGCCGGTCTGATGGACGTGGCGCAGTTCGAATAGAGCGCCTCGACGCTGTTGGCGGTCATGGGGTCGGCGGTCGCGTGAAAGCATTGAACGCCGTGACTGCAGCCCTTCACATGATCTCTGGGTGGAGCGCTGGCGGGCAGCCAACCATCGCCGTGCTTCACCGCCGTCGGCGCCAGCGTCTTGATCAAGCCTGTGGGCGACGAAGCCATCGCCGTCGGTCGCTCGCTCGGCGTCGTCGCGCTGGGCGCGGGCTGGCTGGGGTCGGGCGTCGTACGCTGATCGGGGGCCGGCGCCACGGAGGTCGACGACGGGCAACCGAGCGAAGCGAGCGAGGGGGCGAGCAGGCCCGCTGCGGCGAGGAGCCGGGCGCGGAGTTGGCGAGTGTTCATGATGTCGCATGGTAGACGGCCAAGACCGGTAGTTCTTTGGTGATGACGAGGACGAGGAACATACCTGGAGTCACGGATCCATCGCGGCAAGGAACACGTCCACGACCCGGCCCTCGCGTGCGTGCCCGTCGGCGTCGCGGAAGGTGAGGCGCGCGACCGCGCCCTCGTACGAGCCCACGGCGCCCGGAAGGCGCGTGTACGAGAGCTCGAACGCGACGACGCCCGCCTGCGACAGCGACTCGAGCTCGCCGGGCGTGCACCGTCGATCCTGGTCGCGGTCGAACCAGAGCCCGAGCCTCGCGAACGCGGCGTCGCGCCCGTCGAGCCGGCCGTCGCGCGTGTCGTCGAGCTCGGCCAGCGACTCGAAGCCGGTCGCGCTCGGCGTGCTTGCCGGTGGACCGAAGAGCTCGCGGACGTCCTCCACGCAGCCGCTCCCGTCGCGGTCGAGCGCGAGCCACGGGGTGCGCTCCGAGACCCATTCGGTGCGCGCGAAGGCCCCGAGCGCGAACGTCCCGGGTGCCCGGGTGAACGCGACCGGGCGCTCGTCGAAGGCCACGACGAGGGGCGTGGAGCAATCGGAGGTCGAGAACCGCCACACCCCCTCGCCGGCCGAGCGACACGCCATGCGCAGCTCCTTGTTGGGGTTGGGCGACCTCCCCGCGGGGCTCCCGCACGACCGCGTCTCGCCCGGCGAGCACTCCGACGCCAACGGGCGCGGGGGCTCGCGCATCTCGAGGGAGCCGAGGTGACGCTCGTCGGGCACCGGAATGAGGGGGGCGGGCTCGGGGGACATCGGCTCGGGGGACATCGGCTCGGGGGCGATGATCGGAGCCTCGGGGCTGCACGCGAGGAGACCAACGAGGGCGAGGGCCAGACAGGTGCGAGAGCGCATACCCATCCTCGTGCACGGGGCTCCTATCGTGACACACTGGCTTGATCGATTCACTGATGGGCCTTGGAGCGCACCTCCCCCAGGGGCGCGAGGAGCTGCGCCGCCGGGCGCGCAACGCTTACCCTGCCCCCTGCGCCCCCTGCGGCTTCTACTCGCTCCTGAACCATGTCGCCTCCAGGCTCGATCGCCGGCGCGTGCCTCGCTCGCCTCGCTCGCTCACCGCGCTGCGTCCACGACGCTCACGGTCTCCCTGGCGAACGGAGCGCCGACGATCGGCTCTGCGGAGGTGAGGTTGCCAATATCCACTTTGAACGCGCGCTCTGCCGCCTTGACGGAGACGTACATCGCGTGCTCGTCGCCTCTCGCCACGACCAGGGGCCTGGACGCGGCATAGGCGCCTGCCGCGAGGAGGCTCACGAACGTCGCGTTCCTGGCGCGCTGCTTGAAGCGCAGCGCGTCCGCCTCCTCCTTCACCTCGTACTTCGTCGAGTACCAGCCGTCGAACGGAGACTTCGAACCTCGGGTGACCGTCGACGTCATCGAGGGCTGTGCGGCCTGCTCGATCCGGAGCACCGGGAGGGTGCTGGCGGTCACCGTCGCGCCGCCCGGGCCGGGCGTGGTCTTGAGCTCGGGCGACAACCTCCAGGTCTGATCGTAGTCATGCTCGCTGTCGCTGGTGAGGCGGTCGACCACCAGCACCAGATCGCGAGCGAGCGTCACGACGGCCCGACGGTGGATGACCCCCGAGTAGAGCCTGTGCCAGCCCGACTGGTAGCAGGACTCGGGGCCCGGCGACGCGGTGAGGCCCGCGAACGCGGAGCCCTCGGCCTGGCTCTCCCCGTCGACCGTGACGGTGTTGTGCGCGCTGGTGCCATGAAAATACGTGCGCTCCACGCCAGGCTCGTAGGAATAGAGCCCGGGGTCGACGAGCAGAGTACGCCCGCCCGCGTACAGATGGACGTTCAGCGCGTCGAGGTCACTGTGCGACGTGCGGTACGGTCCAACGTCGAAGACCACGTGCGACTGTGCCCCGAAGGTCGCCGCGGTCCCCCACGACGAGCGCTGGATCGCGACGCCGGACCTCGGGTACAGCAGACATCGCTCGGGCGGAGCCGTGCCCGACACCCCTGACGTGAACATGAAGCGAAAGGTCGGATCGTAGTCGGCGATCGCCTGCATCGTCTCGGCCTCGCTCGTGCGCGCGTCGCGCGGGAGGCTGGCGCCGAACATGGGGACGTCGCCGTCCGGCGCCGAGACGACCGCCGCGAAGCGGATCATCGCCTCGGTCGTCGAGGCGAGCGAAGGGGTGACGCCGACCGCGAACTCGCGCGCCCATCGCGCGATCTCCCAGAGCTGCGTGAGGGCATAGTAATGGTAATAGAGCGCCTGCTCGTGGATGACGCCGTCGGGCGCGACCGCGTTGCGGAGGATCGTCTCGAGCCGTTCCGACGCCAGCTTCTTCCAAGCAAACGCCTTGCGAAAGCCGGGGAAGTTCTCGGCCACCAGGAGGAGCGCCGCGGACTCGGCAAAGCCATGGTTGTAGTCGTCCTCGAAGTTCTCCGGATCGGCGAGGAAGCGTCCGTTCCTGGCGATGAGCTCGAGGATCATCGTGTCGTTTTCGGGGGAGAGGGCCTGGAGCTTCTTCAGCTGGAAGTAGGTATTCACGAGCACCATGGCGCGATACGCGCTGGCGTGCTTGTCCTCGGTGTACGCCGAGGTCTGGCCGCGCTCGGAGAAACCTCGGAGGATCGAGAGGAGCTTGTCCTTGTAGCGCGCTTCGCCGGTCGTCCTGAACGCCCAGAGGAGATGAGCGGTCGGCTGGAGCCCGTAGAAGATGAAGCGCCAGTAATTCTCGTCGTACGGGTTCTCTTCCCACGTGAGCTCGGACGGGAGCCTGACCGGCCCGAAGCGCTTGACGGGCCATGTGTCGGCCAGGATCATGTCGGCGCTCGCGAGATCGCCTTCGTCCAGGAAGGCGTACATCTTCTCGCGCCCATCGATGTGCGGCTCACCAAAATTGGGAACCTCTGGCGAATCTTCGTAGGAAGTGCAGGCCGCGAGCGAACAGGACAGCCAGGCGGCCACCAGAGACAGCGCCACAATCGAGCGTAGGCAGGACATACATGGGAGGTGTGCACGAGCCGTTCCAGCCATGAGCAGCCTCCAGACGTTCTATCCGGACGAGCGGCGTGCCACGCGACGCCATCGCGATGGCGTCCGGATGTCATCGCGATGACGATCCGAGTCGCACACTCTCCAAAGCTCGCGGCTCGAAGGCTCCAGTCCGTAGCGCCGGAGGAGCTCCTGGGGAGGGTGCAAGCACCAGATCTTCCTCTCCTCTCCCCGTGAATTCCCCTTCTCCGGTTACCCACTACGTTTCGGTGAGCGGAGAGGTAGAAGTATTTTACAGGGAGAGAGCGTGCTCGTCACCCCGCGAGGCCGACGAGCCTCCGGCTCTCCTCGTAGAGCCGCGTAGCGGCGGCGGCGTCGTGGGCGTTCGGGTTCGGCGAGCGCAGCGGCCAGCCTCCGCCCGAGAGCTTCTTGTCCCGGTACATGCCCGTCTGGCTGTAGAACGCGCCCGGCTCGACGTCGTCCGCGAGCAGGGCGTAGAGCGTCGTTTGCGCGCCCTCCCACGGCTCGATCATCCCCGCGACGCGCAGGAACGGCCGCAGGAGCGTATCCTGAAGCCAAGAGGGCATGGTCGAGCGGATCAGGTTCGTCCTGACCCACCCGGGGTGCACGCTCACGGCAGTGACGCCGCGGCCCTCGAGCACCTTCGCGAGCGCCTTGGCGTGGAGCAAATTCGCGAGCTTGGACTGCGCGTACGCCTCCCAGCCGTCGTACTTGCGCTTCTCGAAGTGGAGATCATCGAAGTCGATGCGCCCCTCGCGCCCTTGCGCGACGTCGTGGTAGCAGCTCGAGAGCGCCACGATGCGCGCGGGCTTGCCGCGCTCGAGCGCGCCGAGCAAGAGCTCCGTGAGCAAGAAGTGCCCGAGGTGGTTTACCCCGAGCTGCACCTCGAACCCATCCTTCGTCTTCCCGGCGGGGGTGTTCATCACGCCCGCGTTGTTCACGAGTCCGTGCAGCGTATCGTTCTTTGCGAGGAAGGCCGCCGCAAAGGCGCGCACGCTCGCGAGATCACCGAGATCGAGCTGCGCCACCTCGACCCGGCCGCGGTAGCCCTTCTGCTCGATCTTCGCCTTGGCGGCCTCGCCCTCGGAGACGCGGCGGCAAGCGAGTACGACCTTCGCGCCCTGCTTCGCGAGCTGATCGACCGTGGTAAGGCCGATGCCCGAGTTCGCCCCGGTGACGACGTACGTCTTTCCGTGGAGATCGCGTGAGAGGATAGAGTCGGGGCACATGAGCGGGCGCGGCATCGGGGGCTCCTTGGGGTCGGTGGAACTGAAGACCAGTGGTCTCTAATTAGGTGCCCGATGGTCTCTTTGTCAAGGGCGCGGTAGACTCGCGCCATGTCCGAGTTCGTACGTGCGCGAAAACCCGAACAAAAAGAGGAGCGCCGAGCCCACCTCCTCGCCACGGCGCGCCAGGTGCTCGAGGCCACGCGCGATCTCGACGGCGTCGGGCTGAACGAGCTCGCGCGGCGCGCGGGGATGACCAAGTCCAACGTGTACCGTTACTTCGAAAGCCGCGAGGCCCTCCTCCTCGCGCTGCTCGAGGAGGAGTACACGGCGTGGCTCGTCGAACTCACGGGCGCGCTTCAGCGCATCGAGGCGACGCGCCCTCCCCGCGAGGCCGACCGGATCGCTCGCCTCGCGGACGTCGTCGCGGCGACGGTGGCCGCGCGCCCTCTGCTCGCGCTGCTCACGGCGGCCTTGCCGAGCGTGCTCGAGCGCAACCTCTCCCTCGAGGCTGTCGTCGCGTTCAAGGCGCGCTCCAGCGCATTCTTCGACGAGGTCGCCCGCGCGCTCGCTCCGCTCCTGCCGGCGTCCGTGGCCGCGCCGCTCATGAACGATGTCGTCGTGGCCATAGGCGGCCTCTACCCGCACGCCTACCCGTCGGAGGCTGTCCGAAGGGCCCTCCTGCGCCCGGAGCTCTGCGCGATGGCGCGCGATTTCGAGCGCGATCTCGCCCGGTTCGTGCGGGCGCTCGCGACCGAGCGGCTCCGCGAGGTGGCACAGTCCCCGGCCCTACCTACGGGTCACACGCCATCACGTCCACGTCGAAGGTTCGGCGCATTGATAACGCCCAGGAAAGCTTCGGTCTGACGGCGCAGAGCTCGCCGTCACGAAGGCGCGTGCCTGTGAGCCAGGAACACTACGTTCGGCGCCACCACCTTCGCCACGGCGCTGCCCGCAGCCCGTCCGGGCGATCCGTCACACCCCACGTCTTTCATCGCCCGAGCCGGCCCTACCGGGACGAACGCCCTCCCTCGTCAGGGACTTCCCAGGGTCGTCGCAGCCGCACAGTGGGATGATTCTGTGGTTGGAACCCGTTCTGTAACAGAGACGGTTGCGTCCTGGGGATGCGGGCGAAAATCTCGACCACGACTCAGCCGGCTTCGGGGCTGCCTGGGCTCCTGTGACCGGTCTCCTGGAGTTTACAGGGCTTCGGTGGGCTCCTTTGAGCAGTCCCGCGAAACTGTGAGCGGTCCCCTGGAAATTGACAGGGCCAAAGCAGGCCGAAGAGACAGCGTCTCTGTCCGTTACCAGGCCAAAGCAGGATAAGCGACCCCACCACCCTGGGCGCGCCCTGGGGCGTTTCGATAGAGGTCCGGATCCCTGACTAGTACCCCGTCGCAGGGGAATTGAAGGATTGATGGGCGACCGTTGGGAACGGCGCGGCTTGTGAACGGTGATCGCGGGGCAACCCTTCACATCCCCTGCGACGGGGTACTAGAGCCCAATCCGGATGACGCTCCCCGCGGACACGTAGTAGAGCGAGTTCCCGTCTTCGTGCGCCTCGGAGTCTGGGGTGGGGGCGCTCGGGCTCAGGGTGGCAGGCGCGCAGAGCGCCGTGCCCCACGCGGCGAGAGGGCACGATTTCAGGCTTCCAAGGGCTGGATTGCCGGGGGACGGCTCGTACCAGACGAGCTCGCCGCGGAAGACCCCGAGATATCCCGAGTTTGGCAGCGCGGCGTTCGGGATGAGGCTCGGGGTGGCGCACGAGGCGTCGGCTTCGCAGAGCACCTGCGTGTTCGCCCCGGCGGCGCTTCGGTCCCAGCCCACCCCCCCCAAGCGCTCTCCACGCAGGAACCCGCTCCGGAACGCGCCGTCGTAGAACGGGCTCGCCGTGCCGGCGGCGGGATCGACGAGCAGCGCCCCCGAGGCATATCCTTCACCCACAGCGAAGACCCTCGTGGGGGTGGCCATGGCGCGCGCGCCGCCGAGCTCTTGCCCCGGCGCCACCTCGGTCGCCGTCTGGGCTCCTCCCACGTCGCGAATGACGACGACTCCCCGGTAATTTCCGTGGTTGTGGTGGGTGCGCCTGTCGAGGATCACCGACGCGCCGCGCCGCTGCACGCGGTCGAACGCAGCGGCCGCGCCCTGCGCAGGATCGAGCAAGGGGCCCAGGTTGGTGAGCGCGCCGTCGCCCCCGATGCGAAGCACGTCGCCCGGGGTGTCCAGAGGGCCGGTCTGCAGGCTGAAGGGCTGGGCGCGGCCGTAGACGAGCAGCCCCTCACCCTCGGGGGTGAAGCGCGCCGGAGCGTGCAAATCGAACGAGGGGAGCGCAGCGATCGTGGCCGCGCAACTCGCCACGTCGCACGTTCGCAGCGTGCCGGCCTCCCAGGGGCGCGCTCCCGCGCCCGCGTCGCCCCCGAGGTACAGCTTGCCGCACGCCACGCCAAGCGATCGCACCGCCGAAGCGCCGGTGCCCACGTAGAGCGTCTGGACGACGCCGCGCCCCGGCGAGGCAGGCGCGGCGCACGGCGATGGAGCCACGCGGTCTGGCAAGTTCGCGTCGTTGAGAGACGATGCGTCGACAGGGCTCGAAGGGGCTGCGCTCTCGGCGTTGACGTCCGATGTCGCGTCCAGGCTCCCTCCCGCGTCCAGAGCCGCGCCCGCCTCGGCTCCAGGGTCTCCGCTCGGGATCCCGGCAGAGCCGCCGCACGCGACGAAGAGCCCGACGAAAAGAAGCGCCCCGGGGACGGGCGATGGGCTCCTCATGGGAATTGAGGGTAAGAAATCCTGGCGGGTCTTGTCCAACAAGAAGTTGTCGTCCGATGGTTCGCCCCCCCGCAACGGACACACGCCATCACGTCTACCCCTTCGGGTATTACGAGACGCGCGGCAACTAGGCTTCCGCTCGCGTCCGGTCTCGGCGGAGCAGCCTCGCGGCGGATCGCGAAAGTCGTGTAGCCTGGTGGCCATGCGAACACTCGTGCGCCCGCTCTCGGTCCTCGTCGCAACCCTCCTCGCCGCGCCCTCGCTCTCTGCGTGCGGCCCCGGCGCCGTCGCCGCCGCGGTGCGGCCCGACGCGCCGACGTACGCTCAGGCCGCGGGCGGCGAGGGGGAGTGCCGCCCCACGGAGGGGACCGGAGAGCCGCTCGTCGTCGATTTTCGGCCCGAGGACCGCGTGGATCTCGAGGTGGCGATGCGCGATGGCGTCGCGGTGGTCGCCTACGACTGCAAGGCGTTCCGGCTGCTCAAGGATTGCCACGTCGACGGCACGTACGGGTTCGTGGGGACCACCACCAAGGAGCAGGTCATCCAGCTCGAGAGCTCCGACGAGATCAAGACCAACCTGCCGCTCTCCGGGCTGAAGATCGCTGGCAAATTCGAGGGGGAGCTAAAGCGCGGGGCGTCGCTCGACATCGCTCTCATGATGGTCGGGAAGAAGCGTACGACCTGGGCCTCGGTCGCGCGGGACGATCTGCGCGGGACGTGCGCGGGGGCGACCCATTTCGTGCGCGGGGCCACCGTCGGCGCGTTCGCCATGGAGGCGGGCGCCAAGGCCAAGGTGCGCGCCGCGATCGAGATCTTCGGCGGCTCCGGGGGAGGGACGTCCGAGAGCGGCCGCAACGTCAAGAACCGCGACGGCAGCCTGGAAGCCTGCAAGGGCGCGAGCCCCGAGGCGAGCGCCCCCCCCGCGCAGTGCGGGGCGCTGCTCCGCCTCGAGCTCCTCGCCGTGGGAGCGCAGAAGGCCGACGAGCGAAACGCCGCCGAGAACTCGTGCCCGCGGGGCCTCGTGCTCTCGAAGGGCAAGTGCACGACCCCCACGGCGGCGCTCCCCCACCTCTGCACGTACGGGAGGCTCGAGGAGTGCACCACCCAGTGCAACAAAGGAGACGCCGGGAGCTGCGCCAACCTGGGGACCATGTTCGCCAAGGGCAAGGGCGCCGAGCCGAACGACACGCAGGCCGTGAAGTTCTACAAGCTGGCCTGCGATCAGGGCAGCGCGCACGGGTGCGTCGGGCTCGCCGCCATGTACGATGCAGGGAGCGGCGGCCTGGAGGCCTCGGCGGACAAGGCGTTCGCCCTGAACCGCAAGGCCTGCGACGACGGAAACGCCAATGGGTGCGCGAACCTGGGCGTGGCCTATCAAAAGGGCAACGGAGTGGCGAAGGACTCGGCAAAGGCCCAGAAGCTCTTCAAGGTGGGCTGCGACGCCGGCGACGGAAATGCCTGCTTCAACGCCGGTCTAAGCTACCAGAAGGGCTTCGCGGGGCCTCCGGACATGCCGAAGGCCGTTTCGTTCTACCAGCTCGCGTGCGACGGAGGAGACGTGCGTGCCTGCTCGAACCTTGGCATCATCTACAAAGAAGGCTCGGGCGGTATCCCCAAGAACCCGGCCAAGTCCATGTCGCTCTACCGCCGTACCTGCGAGTCGCAGGAGTCGAAATGGGCGGGCGTAGGCTGCCACAACCTCGCCGAGCTCTACAAAGAAGGCGTCGGCGTACCGAAGAACAAAGACAAGGCCATCGAGTATTACCGGCGCGGCTGCAAGAGCAGCGTGAAGGAGAGCTGCGAAGAGCTCAAGGGCCTGGGCGCGGCGCCCTGAAGCCCCTTGCCGGAGGCTACTTGCCAGAGGTGCGCGCACCTCTTCACTCGGCTCGCGCGCCCTGATCTCTACGTTCAATCCACTATTTACGCTGGATCATGGTGGGCATCGTGAAGGTGGACGCGAAGGGGACGGACGCCTTCGATTATCAGTTCACGTTCATAAAGAAGTGAGAGCGAAGCCTTCATCGAAAGGGAAAATCATCATCTCCGAGAGAAACAAGTTCACGCTTGCTTCGGCTCGACTCTCGCTGTTTTTGTCGTGAGTCGGGTCGTCCTGTTCGTGAGTGCTGAGTCGGGAGCACAGGCCATCCCACTCGTGAGTACTCGCGGGGTCGGCCATGGCACGAGTGGACATCGCCTAAGCGAGAGCGACTTCTCGGCTTCGCCGACTCTCGAGCTCGCAAAGAGGAGGCCGTCCTGCATGCGGCTCGTCGCGCCCTGGATGGCGTGGACGTTTTGGTTCCATTGAAGGATATCAAGAGCTTACAGAAACCCTCGCCCCCCTCACGCGTTCCAAAAAAACCGCCCTCTCGACACCGCTGCATAACGGCGAAAGTCGAGTCAGATCCCGAGAGACGTTGCAGCAAACCCACGCATCGATCCGTCCCCCTTCTACTCTCGGTCGTAAGTGACAGGAGAGGAACCTGGAAAAGTAAGAGTCAGCTTGGTGCCGGAAACGGTCGCGCTGTAGCTCCTCGTGTCCGGCGAGGAGACGTTGTTCTGATGGTTCCCGGACGGGTCAGGACATTCGCGGGTGGCCGCGAAGCCCGTTCTTGTCGTGAGCGCAAGCGTTGCGCCATCGTACGTAAAGGTTCCGCGCAAGTCCGTCACACGTCTGCAATCACGAGCCGGGGTGTGGCGACCGTCCTCCGTGTATTGGTACGTGCCGGAAGCCAGGTCCCCGCAGAAACGGTACACGGTCTTCACAGGAATTGTCGTGACCCCACCCGGTGCGTCACCACCTGCCATGAGCGTTGCAGCCCACGTTCCAAGCAGGCCATTCGCAACTTGGCCCGTGCATCCGGTGCCTCCGTCTTGGCCGCCATCCTGAGCGGGCGGCGCTCCTCCGTCTCCACCATCCTGAGAACCTCCGTTGCCCCCATCCGGCGAAGTGCTTGCGTCGCTGGTACCTCCCGTGCCCGCGCTGCATGCGCTGAGTGCAACGGCAATTGGTAACGCCAAGAAATAACGAGGAATCATGGCAAATCAGTTAACACTCGAGCGAGCGGATGCAAATGCCACTTTCGAACAACTTGCGACATTCGTCGCGCCGGACCATCCTCCGCCGCGTGCCCGCCAAGGTCCCCTCCGCTCGAAAAAGACCTCGCCGAGGTTACGCGGGCGCAGACGGAGACCAGCGCCCTCAAGTACGGGGCGGACGCTACCCTCAAGCCTCACGTTGGCTTCTCGAGCCCCAGCTAGCGCGGGAGGTGTGTTCCCGGGTAGCGTGGTCCCATGGTGCGCGATCCCTTCATCCCGCGGCTCGTCGCTCTCACCACGCTTCCCCTCGCGATCGCTTGCGAGGAGCGGCCGGCGGTCCCCCCGCCGCTCCCGCCCGCCCACGCAGGCGCCCCAGGCTCCGAAGCCCGAGGTCGCGTCGATTCCGGCCGCGCCGAAGCCCACGCTCGCGCCCATCGATCGCCCGGCGAGCGTTTCATGCAGTCTGCAAACGACCGATGAGACGCGAGGCAAGGTCGCGATTCGCCCCGGCAAGCACGTGCTCAGCAGGGATCACGCCGGGAAGGAACCCGTCGCGGATCTGACGTCCGACGAGAAGGCGCCGTACGCGTTGTTGCTGGCGAACAGCGGGAATCGCGCGCGCATCGGCTGGCGCGCCGGCGACGCGGAGGTCGAGGACGCGGGGCGGATCCTCGCGGGAGGCGGCGTTCCTGAGGGCGACGTCCATCGTGGTGTCGCCCGCATCCGACTGCATCACACGGCGTTCACGGAGGTCCCGGGACGTTCACGCGAACCGAATAGAGCCCCGTGCGTGCCGTGACGTAGAGCGTCCTTCGGTCCGCGCCGCCGAAGGCGACGTTCGACGGCTGCTGGGGCACCGAGATGGCCCCGACGCGTGTCCCGTCGGGCCTCCACACCTCGACCCCCGCGCTCGTCGCCGTGTAGAGGTTGCCGGCGTCGTCGACGGCGATCCCGTCGGGGCTGTTGCCTTGCGTCGTGACGAACATGGCGCCCGCGCCGGTCGCTCCGTCGGGCTGGACGGCGTATTTTCGCACGATCTTCGCGCTCGCGACGGCGACGTAGAGCGTCTTCTCGTCCGGAGACAGCGCGATCCCGTTGGGCTTCTCCAGAGTGTCGATCGACGTCAGCGCGCCGCCGGGCGGCAAGCGGAAGACGTTCTGCGCCGGCTGGGTATTGCCCGCGTAATTCGGATCGGTGAAGTAAACCGTGCCGTCGGATCGAACGACGACGTCGTTGGGCGAGTTGAGCGCGGCCCCGCCGAACGTGTCGACCAGCGTCGTGACCGGGCCGCCGGGCGCCATGCGGGCGATCCGCTTGCCCGAGTGCTCGCATGTGTAGAGTACACCGGCCTTGTCCACGGCGTTGCCGTTGGCGTTCGCGCTCGGGTTACGAAAATCGGTCGGCTCGGTGGAGGGGGGCACGAGCTGGAGGATACGGTTGTCCCGGACGTCACTGAAGAGGAGCTTCGCTTGGGCAGGTAGCCACTGGGGTCCTTCGAGGAAGGTAAAGCCACCCTTGACCAGAGTGGCCGCCCCGACCCCGGCGAGGGGATCTGGGAACGCCGCGTCGACTGTGGCATCCGCTGGCGGGCCACCGTCGGGCGACGCCGCATCCCGGACAGCCCCGTCGGGCACGGCCGCGTCGGACGGGCTCGTCGATGTGGGTGTGGGGACGGTCGACGTGGGCGCTGGACCGGGGGAGGCGCTGTCTTCAGTGCCACAAGCCGCTGAGACGATGGTGAAGGGAGCGAGGAGCGCGAGCACCGAGACCGAGAGCGCGAGGCGGACGTGAGCCATGCCCCATCGTGTCACGGGTTTCGTGTGGTTGGCGAAGTACGGTATCAAGCAGCGCGGAAGCTCAGGCTCTGGGTCGCGTGGCCCTCGTCAGCGTGGGGGCCAGCGCTCGCCGAATCGTATCCCGGGCTCGGTCAGCGCGACCGCCGCGGCTTTGCGCACGTCCGGCGGGTGCTCTTCACCCGTGAGGTGGACGAGGCCGTCCCGAGCGTACGGCGAGTGGGGAACGAGCGCCTCGAGAGACGCGACGGCCGTCCTCCGCACCGACTCCTCCGGGTCGTGGGCCCCGGCCGTGACGAGGCACTCGACCCGCGCCGCGGCCTCGTCGCCTCTCCAGCGGAGCGCCCACGCCGCCTGGTCGCGGACCTCGACCGCGTCGTCGGCGAGGGCGCGCTGACACATCCGGGCGACGCTGCCCTTGCCGGCGCGAAACCGTAGGGCGACAGTCGCCGCGCGCCGTATGCCCCACCGAGGATCGACGAGAGCCCTCTCGATCGATGGCCCGCAGGCAACGCAGCCGGCGTTACCCGCGGCTTCGAGGAAGACGGTCCGCTCCTGGCCCTCCCTCGCCGCGGCCAGGCGCGAGGCAAGCTCCCCGTCGATCCGCGTGGCCACCTCGTGCCGCCCGAGCTCGCGCGCGGTCCGCTCGAGCCTGCCGACCGCGAGCCAGCCCTTCATGTGCGGGATTGGATCGGCAGCGGCGCCGCGGGTGGCGTGGAGGAGGGCGTCGATCACGCCCGCGTTCGCGTCGCGGGTCTCGGCCACGGCGTCGAACAGCCGCCGCTGGCACCTCGTGTTGGCCCGGAGCACGCGGGCGACGTCGTCCCCGCCCACGCCGTCCAGCGAGAAGACCGCGCCTGCGAGCGCGTCGAGCGCGTCGTTGCATTCGCCCGCTTCCAGGATCAACGCGAGCCATCGCGCGGCGCACGATGCGTCGGCCACGGCGCGCGGCAGCTCGGCGAGGCGCGCCGTGTCGGCGAGCGACCGCCGCTCGTCCGATGTCTTCAGGGCGGCGCGACCGAGGGCGAGCGCGCTGTCGCACGTCACGGGCGCCGCCGAGGGCACGGCCAGCGCGGGTCCTCCCTCGGTCGGGCTCGCGAGGAGCAACGGAGGCACCGTCACGGCCGGCTCGGCGCCCCGCGGCTCGGACGCCAGGATCGCAAACACGGCGGCTCCGCCAGCGACGATCGCCCCCACCCACGGCCTCCGAGCTGCGAGGCTCGTTCGAGTTACGCGAATTGGCGACATTGGCGTTGAGTGTCAAACCGAGTCCCTGTCGAAGACATGCGATGATCCCGTGTGGTCCGGGGTTGTGTTCCGGGTTGTCCCCCGTACGATACCGAAATGCGCAAGCTCGGATCTCACGGTTGTCGGGAAGGACGGGACCCATGAAAGTCGACCGCGACCGCTTCCTCGAGCTCACCCGCGAGCTCGCGGGGAGCAGCGCTTCAGCGCCTCACGCCCCGAAGCGGTGGCGGATCGTACCTGCCCAGGCGGCCACGTGGGTCCTCGGCCTTGCCTCCCTGGCGTGGGGGACGGACGTCGCTGCGCAGCCACGCGGCGTCCTCCCGCCAGCCTCCCCGCCCGCGCCGCCGGCGCCCGCGGCGGGAATGCTGAGGATGGGCCCCCTCGCGCCCCTACCGTCCCGCGCGACGCGGCCCATCATCCGACCCCGGAGCGGCACGATGGCGAGGCCGCTTGCGCGGTTCAGCGTCAAGCCGGGGTACGACCCGAACCGGAAGGTGCGCATCGGCCAGGTGGACTACACCCTGAAGGACCTTGTCGACGCGCTGAACGGTGTCGAGGGGCTCGCCGCCCAGCGTGGGACGACCATCGCGAACGTGAAGAACAGCCGCGGTACGGTCCTCCGGCCGGCGGCGATCCCGCACAAGCCGGCGACGACCGCGCGCGCAGCGGGCGAGAGGGTCCGACGTGACGCGGCGACGGCCGAGATGCGCGAGGCGATGCGCACGCACTGGCAGACGCGCATCGCACGGCTGCTCGTGGCCAACCACGTGAAGGAGGTCGCTGCCTACGAAGGCTCGCAGCGCGGGGGTGCGGTCCAGGTCGCGGAGACCACGCAACTCGTGGCCCAGCGGATCGCCGCGGAGCGCGCGGCGCAGGCTGCCGGGAGGGCGAGGGCTCAGGCCGAGCGCGAGGCCGCGGAGCGCGCGAGCGCGGCGGCGGGCCGGAGAGCGCGGTCGGTGCCTGCGAACGAGCTGCTCGACGTTCACTGGATCTCGGACGCCAACGGCGATGGCTACTGGGGAGATCGCGAGACGTTCGGCTTTCGCAGCGTCTTCGACACCGAGCTCACCGCAAACGCTTACCGGGTCAGCGCGGCCGCCAGTTACACCGGGACCGCGGCGATCTTCGGTCATGCCGTGGAGCTCATCCGCGCGAGCGCGAACGTGTGGGCGAGAGATGCCGTCGCGCCAACGAGCGAGGGCACCTTCTCTCGCGGATCGTACGGCGTGTACCTGCTCGGGAACGCGACCGCCGCATTCGACGACAGCTTCGCGCTGAACACCGCACCGACAGGGGAGGGGGCGAACGGGGCCTCGTCGGGCAACGGAGCGCTCTGGTCCCATACGTTCGCCAGCACGGGGTACCGCGAGACGTTCCTCATCCCCATTGTGAACATCCCTATTACCGTTGGCGTGGACCTGTCCGCGACCGGTCGCCTGACCCCGTCGCTGACCGGATCGTCGACGCGACGCTCCGCCCGGATCGCCGCGACGCTCACCCCGGGGATCGGGGCGATCACGTCGCCCTACGGAGAGGTCGGCGAGAGGTCGATCTTTGCCTGTGGGCTCCAGGCAAACCTGAACCTCGCGGATCTCAGCTTCCCGGTCACCGGGAGCCTCGCCCTCGACTACTCGGGCTTCGCCGATCCGTCGTGGACGCTGCCGAGCCTCGAGCAGCGCCTCCGCGTCCAGGGCCGAGGGTCGGCGCTGAGCGGCGAGCTCCAGGTGTACTGTCGCTCCGACGCCGCGTCGTCCCTCCTCTCCGGGGTCGACGCCGCATGCGACGGCGCCGCAGCCGGCGCCGACTTCGTGTGCGATGGGATCGGCTCCTTGTTCGGGGAGAGCTGCGACATCCGCAGCTGCGAGGTCCCCGAGCGCGCGGAGTACTACATCGATATTTTCCACTGGGATCCGATCGCGAGCTGGGAGCACGAGTTCGTTGACGCGAGCTCGACGGTCGCGCTGCGCGTGCGCCCATGAGCGCTCTCCGCCTGGGCACCGTGTAGAGCCGCACTGTCCTGGCCCGCCGCGAGGTGGGATCCTCGAGCGTCCTCGCTCCCCATTTGCTCCCCCTCGGTGTCCCCTCCTCGCCCTACGGCGTCCAGGCCGCCGCCCACGCGCGAGTCTTCTCGATGAAGGTGCGAAGCCGCAACCCTCGCTCAAGCGCATGGTATTTTGGGGCATGCGCATCGTCGCCGTCGCGGATACCCACACCCTCGAGAAGAACCTGGGCGCCCTGCCCGACGGGGACGTGTTCGTGCACGCGGGGGACATGCTCTGGGGCGGGACGCTGGAGGAGCTGGAGCGCGTCGCAAAATGGATACGAGGGCTGCCCCACCGACACAAGGTGGTGATCGCTGGCAATCATGACTGGTGCTTCGTCAACGAGCCGGCCGCTGCTCGAGCCCTGCTGGGCGACGTGATCTACCTCCAGGACTCGGGGGTCACGCTCCACGGCCTCAGGCTCTGGGGGAGCCCGTGGCAGCCCGTGTTCCATGACTGGGCGTTCAACCTGCCGAGAGGAGCGGCCATCGCCGAGAGGTGGGCCTGCATTCCCGATGGCGTGGATGTCCTGATCACCCACGGACCCCCGCTGGGCTTCGGGGATCGCGTCCACGACGAGGCGCGGGTGGGCTGCGAGGATCTCCTGGACCGGGTAAGGCAGGTCCAGCCCAGGCTGCACCTCTTCGGACATATCCACCAGGATGGAGGCTCCTGGCGAGAGGGGGCGACCTGCTTCGCCAACGTGACCGCCTGGGAGTGCGAGAGATCGGCGACCGTCCTCGATATCGATCCCTCGTCGAGGGAAGTCCTCGAGGTCGCCGTGCCGCCACGGGACACGTAGCGGCGTCGCCGACAAAGGCGCGCGGGTCGGAGCCGGCGGTCTTGCACGTTGGCGGCGTGATCCAGGTCGAGAAGGTCACCTCGAGCTGAAATCTCGTCTTCTGGATCACGCCGTCCCAGTGCACGATCTCTCCGCGGCGCGTGACGGACCATAGGCCAAGCCCTACCTCGTGGCACATCCGCGCTCGCTCGTCTCGATCCCGCGGAGCTGCCGCTGCTAGCCGTGCGCGAGTCGATGCGCGACTACGGCGTGCTGCCCGCCGCGTTCTTCGCGTCGGCCACGGCCCGCTGAGGGGCGTTCAGCGCCGCCGCGTGGTCGTCCGAAGGTTCGCACGCCCTGCTCCGCCCTCGGGCGCGGCTGCGGCGCGCGGTGGACGCCGGGTGACGAGGCCTCCCTTCGGGCGTGCGACTCTGCCTGTCGATGCGCTAGGCTCGGAGGGTGCGCCACAACGACATGGAACGCGTTGCCCGCTGGATGTGCGGCTGAAACCGTGATTGAGATATCCCATGGACCGCAGCCATGAACCTCACGATCCCTCTCGCCCTTCCACCCCACCCGAGGCGACGCCGACGGCGAACGAAGAACCGAGCAAGAGAGGATACGAGATTACCTTTGGGTTCTTGATCTCGCTCTTCGCGGCCATCCTCGCGCTGAACGAGCTCGCGGCCGGGAAGTATGGCGACGACGAGCTCCAGCTCAATACCGAGAAGACCAGCGCGTACCTCTGGTATCAGTCCAAGGGCATCAAGGCGACGCTCGTCGAGGGCCAGCGAGACCTGCTGCGGGCGCTCGCCGAGGGAGGAGCGGTGGCCGCGGACAAGGCGGCCACCCTGGACAAGCAAGCCAAGCTCCTCGACCAGAAGGTGTCGCGCTACGAAAAAGAGAAGGACGAGATCCTGCGCGGCTCGGCGGCGGTGGGCAAGGACAACTGGCGCCAAGAGGTCGACGGCGAGCTCGGGAAGGTGCTGGGCGTCAAGCCTATCGAGGACAGGCTGGAGCGCCTCGGGAAGGCGGGGGATCGCTTCGATCTTGCCACGCTGTTCCTCCAGCTCGGGCTGGTGCTCGGCGCCATAGGGATTCTCATGTCCCAAAGGCAAATGAAGCGGCTGTTCCTGGCCGGCCTCGTAACCATGGGCGTCGCCGGGACCTTGTGCTCCGCGCTCGCCCTCCGGTTCGCTGGCTTCTTCTGATTCTCCGGAAGGTGCGGCTTACTTGGGAGGATCGGGCAGGGCGCGCGTGGGGAGGCGGTGCAAGCGGTGGGCGAACACCGCAGGCCCAGCCGAGCCTGGCTCCTCGCGCCGGCCCTACCAGGACGGAGGTGGGCCGCTCGGGGCGTGCGAACCGAAGCCGAAAATTTTTTGCCGGGCCAACCACGTTCGGACGCCCTTCTCTCCCTCGCCGAGCACCGCCGCGATCGTCATCGCAGGCGTCTCCGGCTGTGCCGCGCACCAGCCCAGGTACGCCTGGAACGACACGTCGGGATCGCTCGCGTCGGGCTCGGACAGCGAGAGATCCCCCGCATGAGCGCGCTCGGCCGCGGCCAGGAGGTTCTCGTGGTAGCCCTCGAACACGGCCAGATCGCGGAGCCACGTGCCTCGCGGATCGTCGCCGCGGATCACGGCGCGTGTGCGCTCGAGGAGCTCGGCGAGCGCGCCCGGATCGACCGACAGCATCGCCAAATCGTAGGCGAACTGGTTCTGATCGTGGTGCGCGCCCAGGAGGTGCCGTATGACGCGCTCGCGCGGTGAGAGCAGCCCCGAGAGGTCGTGCGGGGCGACGGCGCGCTCCGCGAGCAGAAACGGCAAGCGCAGCGCCCGGACGTGCATCGCACGCGCCCTCCACGTCGCTCGCACCGGGGACGCGGCGCACGTCCCCACCGTCTCGCTGCGGAAGGCCACGCGGTGCACCATGCGGAGGACGCCAAGCGCGATCTGCCAGAGGTTCGGCGTGCGCGGCACCAGGCCGCTCTCGCGAATCGCGGCGAGCCTGGCGTCGATCCGCGCCGGATCGAGCAGCAGGGCGTGCGCCCAGACGGGGTAGCGGCTCATCGCGACGCCCCCTTCCGGGCGAGGCGCGCGAGGGTCGCGCTGTCGCGACGCTCGAGCTCCTGAACGGCCAGCGAGACGGCGCCGATCTCACGCGCCGTTGCCCACGAAACCAGCGCCCGCCAGCCCGCGACGTTCTCGAACGGGCTGGCGAACATCGCGTCGCGGAGCGCGGGCATCCCGCGCAGGATGGTGAGGATCGGGTTCAAGCAGAGCTGGAGCACCGGACTCTTGGTGGCGAGCAGCAAGCGCGCCACGATCTCGACGTCGCCCTCGGCGACCTCTTCGGTGCTCGCGCCCCGTTCGGCGAGTCGCGCCAGATCGTCGATCGCGGCATCGACGTGCGCGAGAGCACGCGGCGTGGCGTGCTCCATCAGGCGCTCGAGCACCGCAGCGGCGAGCTTGCGCCGGACGAGCAGGAGATCGGCGGCGATGCCCACCACGTCACGACCGCGCGCAAGCTCGATCACGCCCGGCAGCAGATCGGGGCCGCCGTCGCGGTGAAAGTCGCGGACGACGTAGCCGCTGCCCTGACGGACCGACAGCAGGTTCGTCTTGGCGAGACGCGCGAGGGCGCTGCGGACGGTGACGCGGGAGGCGCCGAGGGAGGCGGCGAGATCGCGCTCGGGGGGCAGCCGGGTGCCGGCGGGGAGATCGCCCCCGAGGATCTGGCGGCGGAGGGTGCCCTCGCAGACGTCGACGGCGGAGGTTCGAGGAGGGAGCGCGGCGAGCATGATTGGTATCATGGTCCTACCAATTAAGCCCGTCAAGCCCGCCGTCGCTGCTGCCGCGAGCGCTCGTCCACGCCTCGGTGGAGGAGCGGGGTATCAGTCGCGGCAGCAGAGGACCCCGCCGCCTGTGCTCGCGGTCTTCGTGGCATGGGTCTGCTCGTCAGCGCTGTTGGTTCCGCACGCCCAGGTGGGCGGGAGGGCGCTGCAGAGGTTGTTCGAGAAGCGATTGAGCGGCGCGCACGTGGCGGCGTCGGGCGGGTCGCCCACGTCGCCGCAGCCGAACAGATCGTTGGTGCCCGGGCCGCACGCGGCGTTCCCCGAGCCGCTCTGCCGGACGGCGAAGAAGGCGCTCTGGCCGGCGATCCCCGACGAAGCGCAGCCCCCGCCGCCCGACTTGGTCGCGACCGCCGCCGGGGTCTCGCAGATACGCCAGCCGACCTGACAGAGGTCGGCGACGCTGCAGCCCTTGCCCGTCGGGTTCGCGCCGCTGTTGCCGGCCGCGTGATCGCACGCGGGCGTCGTGATGCCCAGGCCGGGGATGGACCAGGCGCCCGCGCACGCGGCGATGGCCGGGAACGCGACCGTGGACACGAAGCCCTCGCGCGTGGCGTCGGAGCACCCCGCGTCGTTGGTGCACTTCCCTTCCGCGCAGACCCCGCTCGCGCAGTCGCGAGGGGCTGCGCACGCTCGCCCGTTGGCGCACGGCGGACAGACCCGGCCTCCACAGTCGACGGCCGTCTCGTCCCCGTCTTTAACACCGTTGGCGCACGACGGGCCGCTCCGGACGCCGCTCTCGCTGGCGGGGGCGGCGTCGACCTCGAGGGAGCCGCAGTCGCCGTCCCCCGGCGGGTACTGCCAGCGTGCCGGGTCGCCGTCGGGGGCGCACGCGGCGCAGAGGCCGGCCACCAAGAGGATCGCGCTGGAGGTCGCGAGGCGTCGGGCTTCGAGGAGGGCGTCCACGTGGGGCTAGACGAGGATGCCGGATGGCCTGCCGGTGCTCTTGTAGGCGCCGCCGCCCAGGCTCGGCACGTTGACGCCGTAGAGCTTCATCAGATCGACGTGCAGATCGGACATGTTCCGGTTCAATCCGGGGTCGGTCACGGCCGCGGGCGTCGTGGTGCCGTAGATCTCCTGCCCTAGCTTCATCTCGCCGCCGATGTTCTCGCTCGCCACGAGGAGCGGGACGTTCGCGGAGTTGTGCGTGCGGCCGTCGGACATGTTGCTGCCGAGGAGGGTCACCGTCTCGCGGAGGATGCCCGCGGCCTTGAGCCCGACGACGAGCTCTCCCCAGAGGCCGACCTGAACCTGGTTGATCTGGATGAGCGTGGCCCAGTTGTTGTGCGCCGAGTCGTGCTGCTCGGCCGCGACGCTCGCCGTCGGGCGGTTGGGGCCGATGCCGTCGTTGTACATGATCGTCGCGGAGCGCGTGAGGTTGCACTGCATCGCCACGATGATGATCTTCTGCATCGTCCGGAAGTTCCGGACGTAGGCCTCGCCCGCGGTCTCGGGCGCTGGCTTCACGCAGGTCGTCGCGCTCGCGGCGCTCGCGAGCTCCACCTCGACCTCTCGGATGCTCTGCGCGTACGCGTCGAGGCGCCGCTTGTCCGAGGGCCCTAGCGTCGACCTGTGGCTATTGTACTGGTCGAGGACGCCGTCGAGGATGCTCTTGCGGCGCTTCAGGAGGTACGCGGCCTGCTCGTTCGAGAGCCTGTCACTCGAGCCGAACACCCGGGTGAACATCTGCAGCGGGTCGTTGATGTTCGAGATCGGGCTCGTCGCGTCCCGCCACGCGATCGAGTTCACGTAGTTGATGGATCCCGCGCGGTCGTGGCCCTGGTCCCAGTTGGGGACCTGGCTAAAGCCCGCGTGCAGGCTCCGGATCGCCGACTTTGGATCCGTGTCCGCGACGAGCTGATCGAGCGATTTCGCGCAAGTCTGGTAGTTGGGATCGGAGCTCGGGTTGGCCGCGCTCGTCGTGCCGACGGGCGTCGACGAGAGGAAGCCCGCCGTCCCCGACCAGTGGACGTCGAAGTTGTTCACGGCCCTGAAGCCGCGCATGACCGCGACGTTCGGAGCGACGCCGAGGTCGGCGAGGGGCCGGAGCGCGCCGCCCCGCGCGCCGGTGTAGCCCCAGTCCCCGTTGGCTGCGTCCGGCATCGGCGCGCCGCTGCCGAAGAAGCAGCCGATGAAGCGCTTCTTCGAGGCCATACCCTGGGCGCGCGCGATTCGGGTGGGGACCGCGGACTCGAGCATCGGGAGCGCGAGGCAGACGCCGAGGCCACGAAGGACGGTACGCCGTGTGAGCCGGGACTTCATGGTCACCTCGCTGCTCCGTGATTTACCCTGCGGAACGCCTTGCTCGTCACGAGGCGCACGATCATCGCGCGCAGGCTCGGCGGCTTCGCGGCGATCGGGAGGGTCAGGTAGGACAGGAGAGGTTCGTCCACCTTCGCGTCGACGATCCTGCGGCTCGAGTAGACGGCGAGCTTCTCCGCCACGCACCGGTGATAGTCGGGGAGCTCCGCGATCATCGCGTTGAGCTCGTCGAAGCGGCTGAAGGGGCGCCCCAGGAAGGTGCTCTCGGTCTCGACCGGCCTGCCCGTATCGGCGTACGCGTTGCGGAGCCGGCCACGCATGTCGAAGCCCTCGAGGCCGAGGCCGATGGGATCCATGTACTCGTGGCAGCTCGCGCAGGCAGGTCCCGCGTTCCGGTGGCTCTCGAGGCGCTCCTTCACGGAGGCGTTCGCGGGGATGGCCTCGGCGACCTTCTTGATCTGCTCGAAGAGCGCGGAGTCCGGGGGCGGGATCGCCTTGCAGAGGAGGCGATCCTGTACGAGCCGCCCGCGGTGGATCGGGCTCGTCTTGAGGGGGGTCGCGCTGAGCGAGAGCCAGCTGCCCTGCTGGAGGACGCCGCCGCGCTCGTTGGTCGCGACGCGCGTGAGCAGGGGCGAAAATTGTCCGACGACGTTGTAGTGCGCGGCGAGCCCCTGATCGAGGTAGGTGAAGCCCGGCTTGACGATCGCCGTCACCGGGAGCCCCTCCTTGATGACGTCCGCCATGACGCGCCAGCTCTCGTTCCACATCGTGTTCTCGAGCGTCCCTGGGGCGGCGGCCTCGTAGGCGCGGAAGTCGAACCACTGCCCCATGAAGCTCTGGACGAACACGTCGGTCCTCGTGTCGAGGAGGCGCTCGGCCTGCGCGCGCAGCACCCCGCGATCGGACGCCAGCGTCCCGTCGACCGCCTTGGACCAGAGCGCGTCGTCGGGGAGCGACGCGGTGAACATGAAGGACAGCCGGCTCGCGAGTTCGTACGCGTCGAGATCGCGCTCCCCGGTGAAGTCGGGGCTCGGCGGCGCCTCGATGCGCGTCATGAACTGCGGCGAGAGGAGGATGGTGCCCAGCGCCGAGCGGACGCCATCGACGAAGATCGCCTTCGGAGCGGCGAGCGATCCCCGCGCGAGCGTGACGCCTTCGGTGTAGCGGCGCGCGAGCGACGCCGCCTCCGCGGGCGAGAGCGGCCGACCGTACGCGCGGCGCGCGAAGGGCTCGACGATGGACCTGGCGCACGCCTCGTAGCCCAGCTCGGCGGCGGACGTCGCCGAGCACGTCATCACCTTGGGTGACGCGACGGCGCGGTCGAGGATGGCCTCGAGCGTCTCCGAGACGTCGCGGATCGCCTTCGTATCGAGGTTGGTCCATGGAACGGCGTCGAAGCCCGAGAACTGCGTCGTCGGGGTCCAGGTCTTCTGCATGTCGAGCGGGAGGCGCTCGCCGATCAGATCGGACGTCGCGTTGAGGTACTCGCGGTTCGAGAGGTTCCGCGCCATCGCGGGGCCCGCGATGAGCTGCTCGCCGGCGTTCGCGACCGCGGGATCCTCGCCCTTGTTCGGATCCGGTTCTGGTCTTGTGAGGAGCGAGTCCGAGAGCTCGTTACACCCGGCCGCAGCGGCCACGGCCAGCGCCAGCAGGAGCGATGGGCGCCTATGGAAAGTCCTATGGCCGCGAATCGCAATCAATGTGCCTCAGTTCACCGACCCTTGGGTACCTGGATTTGTGAGCGGCCCACCCCTCGATCACTCGTAGCAGGCCGCTCCGGGTCTGCCAAGGCCGCGTTCGCCGATTCGCGAAGCGCCGAAGCCTCGGACGTCCTGCTCCACGTCGAGCTGGCGAGCCTGTCCACAGTACGCCGACGGGAGCGTGTGGCTTGACTTTCTTACGAGTCGGCGCAGCACGGATCCCCTCTATGCGCTCCTGCATCTTCACCCATCACACCGCGTCGGCGGCCTCTCGCTGCAGCGCGCGGCGTGCCATGCACTCGTGTGGCTGTTCGCGGCGGATGAGCGGCGGACGACACGCGGCGGTGGGCGAAGCGTAGCGCGAGAAATCATCAGCGATTCGCGGGCCCGCCGAAGCTTCGGAGCGGGCCTCTCTCGTTCCGGAAGCCCGACGGTTCTGAGCGATCGGAGGCCCATCATGTCGAACGAGGCACCGGATTCTTCGGAAACCAAGAAACAATTCAATTCTGTCTCGGACGCGCCGGCGTCGCAGAAGCGCGTGCCCGAGCTCACCTTCGGTACGTACCGCGTAAGCGGTGAGACTGCCGCCCGGGCGGTCATGCGAGCGCTCGAGGCCGGGGTGAGCAGCGTTGACACAGCGCGCCTCTACAGGAACGAGAGCTCTGTATTCGGCGCTGTGCGCGCCTTCGAAGCGGCCCATCCTGAGGCGGGCGCAATCCGGGTGTGCACCAAGATCTTCAAGAACCTTCCCTTTGATCAAACCATCCGCGCCATCGAAACCTCGGCCGAGCGGCCGGGGCGCGCTCGACGTGGTGCTCCTCCATCGCCCACTCCCTGGCTCGATGTGGCGCGCATTGAGCGCCTGCGCCGACCGAGGTCTCGTAAAGGCGATTGGCGTGTCCAACTACTCGCCGACTCGGTTGAAAGCGCTTCTGGCGCTTTGCGACGGGGTCGAAGGTGGGCCGCGGTGCCGCCGTCCGACGGTCCTTCAGGCCGAGCTCCGCCCCGCGCTGGGGTCGCGTGCGCCATTTCTTGCTCGGGAACCATATCGCGTGCGAAGGCGACTCCGTCGGCGGGCGTTACGTGACTGCCTTGCCCTCGGCTGGTCATCGCCATCCTCGTGTTGGCGGCAGCGATCGCGGCTGTTCTCCTGAGGTGAGGAAGCTCGAGGACCGGTGTACCGTGAAGCCGTGAGGGTGCTCCTGGCGACCACGGGCTCGACTGGTGACGTGCAACCGTTCTTCGCGCTTGGACGGCGGCTCCTCGCCGCTGGGCACGAGGTCAGGCTCGCGGCGAGCGACAACTTCGCGGTCCGCTCGGAGGCTCTTGGAGTGCCCTTCGTCGCGGTGGGGCCTCCCTTCGATCCGGAGCAAATCAATCGGGCGTTCGTCCGGATCCTTGCCGAGCGCAACCCGATGCGGCAGCTGGCGCTGGTCATCGACGCGATCGCGGATCTCGAGCGTGAGGCCGTGCCTGCGCTGATGGATCTCTCTCGTCAGGTCGACGTCGTGGTCTATGCGCCCCTCTTCGTCGCCGCGGTCGCGGCCGCGCGGGCGGTCGGGACGAGGCACGTGAGCGCGCACTTCGCGCCGATCCATCGGGCGTCCGGCTACGGACCTACCGGCGCGAACCTCGGCGCCTGGGCCAACCGCGCCGCGTGGTGGCTCGTGGCGAGGATGCTACGTCGCGCGACCGACGCGCCTCTGAACGCCATCGTCGCGGCCGCAGGGCTCCCGTCGTGGCGGGACATCCTGCTCGACGCCTCGCACTCGAGGCTGCTGGATCTCGTCTGCGTCAGCCCCAGCGTCATCGCCAAGGATCCCACATGGGGCGCCGAGACGCGGGTCTCTGGCTTCTGGTTCCTCGACGAGCCGGATTTCAGTCCGGACCCCGAGCTCGAGGACTTCGTACGGGAGCAGGCCCCCGTGGTCATCGGCTTCGGATCGATGACCGGCCTTGACTCCGCCGGTATGACCAGGACCCTCCTGGAAGCTGTCGACGGGCTCGACCGGCATGTTGTTATCCAGTCCGGGTGGGCAGGCCTCGGAGCGACTGATCTCCCCGCGAACGTGCGGGTCGCTGGCTTCGTGCCTCACGCGTGGCTCTTTGATCGCGCGGCGTGCGTCGTGCACCATGGGGGCGCAGGGACGACGGGAGCGGCGATGCGGGCGGGGGTCCCTCAGTGCGTGGTGTGGCACCTCGGCGATCAGCCCGTCTGGGGGCGTATGGTGGCCATGCTCGGTCTTGGCCCGTCGCCGCGCGAGCACCGTAAGCTCACCGCGCGGTGGCTACGAGGGGCGATCGAGCGAATGCTCTCCGACCGCGCGATGGTCGACAGGGCGAGGCTCCTCGGCGCCAAGATCCGCGCGGAAGACGGGCTTGGGGAGGCTGTGCGGGCGATCGAGCAAGCGTGCCAGGCGAGCCCATAGCCGCACTTGTCACCACCGCTCGAGCCTTCGGCCTTCCACCGCACCGGACGAGCGTCGGCTCTAAACGGCGCAGCCGCGACCGCCGACGACGTCGCCTCCAGCGACTACATCGGCCTGTGGGGGTTCATGCGCATGATGTCCGGCACGGCCCGGGCCGCCCGTGACGCCCTCATCCCCGAGTGGGAGCGGGCCCTGAGTCGGCTCAAGGACTCCACCAAGGTGGCCGTCCGGGACGTGGTCGGTCGTCAGCAGGCGCTGTTCGCCGAGCCCGACACCGTGCAGATCCAGGTGCGCCCCAAGGCCAAGAAGGCCAAGAAGGCCACGAAGGCGAAGGCCGACAGCGCTCTCGATGAAGCGAGCGTGACGGGAGTGCCCACGAAGCGGTCTCGTCGCCAGGGATAGAGGGCGTCCCCCCGTCGCCTCCCCCCTATCAAGGCCCGTACCGTCAGGAGAACACGCCCGGCGAGTGAGCCCGAACGGCACCCGCTGACGGGGGATGGTATGCTGCTCCCTCGTCCCAAGAGAGCGAGGACGGGGAGGGAGCACCCATGGAACTTATCGGAATGGCAGGCAAGCCCGTCATCTTCACGCGTCCGACGTCCACAGTGCAGGAGGTCAGCGAGCAAATGGCGAAGGATCGGGTGGGCGCTGTGGTCGTCCTCGACGAGGGGCGGCTCGTCGGCATCCTCTCCGAGCGCGACATCGTGCGGCGCGCCGCGGCGCAGCGCCGGGATCTGGCGACGACCCTGGTCTCCGAGGTGATGACCTCGCCCGTCCAGACGGTGACGGTGACCGGCACGGCCCGAGAGGCGCTGGAGCGCATGCACCGGGGCGGGTTCCGTCACCTCCCGCTGCTCGACGCGCAGGGCAACCTGCTCGGCATGCTCTCGGTGCGCGATCTGCTCCGCGAGCGCCTCGAGGAGCTCGATCGCAAGAACGCCGAGCTCGTGAGCTTCATGTCCGCCGACGCTCTGGGGGGCTGAGCCTCCTCGGGCGTCCCCGCGCGGCGCCTGTTACTTCGGTTGCTGCAAACTCTGAAAGACACCCCATGAACTTCACGACACCTCCCCCCGAGCTCGTCCCCTTCGGACTGCGGGCCGTAAAAATGGTCGCCACGGCGCAGGGGCCGCTGCATCCCACGCAGCGGTCGATGCTCGATCTTGCGCAGCGGCTGGTCCTTGGCACCCAGCTCGATATCGACCAGCTCGAGCCCATCACGCCCGAGGCGCTCGCCACGGCGATCCCGATGCCGGAGGGCCGCGCTCGCGTCATCCGGGGGATGGTCCTGATCTGCATGGGCCGCGGTGAGGTGTCGCAGGGCGACGCCGCCGCCATCGAGCGGTACGCGAGCGTGCTCGGGGTCGAGGAGCACGCCGTCACCAACCTGAGGCAGCTGGCCGAAGGCCGGATCGCGCTGCTTCGCTACGATGTGAACCGCAGGGCCTTCACCGGTCAGGCCATCGCCGAAGCCCGTGAGAAGGATGGCCTGTTCGCGCTTCTCCGCGCGGCCGCTGCGCGCGCCGGCTTCCTCGAGGACGAGCAGACCGCCGCGAAGTACGAGGGGCTCGCTCGGTACCCCGAGCACACGCTCGGACGCGAGCTCTGGGAGTACTACCAGCGAAACAACTTTCCGGTTCCAGGGCGCCTGCACGCCATCCCTGCCTTGGCGACGGTCCACGATCTCTGTCACGTCCTGAGCGGCTACGGCGTCGATCCGATAGGCGAGATCGAGGTGGTCGCGTTCCAGGCTGGCTTTGTCGAGCGCGATCCGCTCAGCACGTTGTTCGTCGCGGTGCTGCAATCCCACATGGACGTGCGACTGGTGGCGATCGCGGGCAGCCGCAAGGGATCGCTCGACGATCCCGCCGTCCTCGAGCGGATGTTTCGAGCGGCGAAGCGCGGCTCGCTGGTGAACCGCGATCTCTTCAATCACTGGGACTACTGGCCTGAGCTCTCGAAAGATGTCTCTTCCGTGCGCGAGGCGCTCGGTGTCGTCCCTGCCGAAGCTCCGGCCAGCGCGGCCCGCTGAGCGCGTATCCGTGGTGCGGCGAAGGTCAGCGGGCCCCCAACCGCCTTCCCTCCCACCGAAAATCCAACATCAAATTCTGGAGCGCCGACCGAAAAGTCACCGGGCGGTCCCCTTGGCCTTCTGCATCCCTGTAAATTACAGGGAGAACCAGGGCAGGGATGGTCACGCTCCGAATTGAAAGTCGGCGCTCCAGGGTGTGATCAAAACTTGCCAGGTAGGGTATCCTTGGCCGGATGAGTACCCCTCGCGCCACGCTTGCCTCGCTCCTCTCGATGATCCCCATCGTCCTGTATACGGCGACCGCCCTCGCCGACATACTGCCCCCGTCCCCGTGCAGCAGCACCGCGCCGAACGTGCAGCCTTGCGCGGGCAAGAAGGTAGGGGACGCCTGCGCGCTCGACGGGCGCTCGGGCCAGTGCCAGGCCCTGCGCTGCACCACGGACGGGGGCGAGACGCTCCTCGCCTGCAACACGTCGGCACCCCCAACGGCGCCCACGTCCAGCGCGGACGGCGGCACGTCCAGCGCGGATGGCGGCACGTCCACTGCGGGCGGTGGTGGGTGCACGCTCGGTGCGGGGAGCGGCTCGACGGGCGCGGGGCTCTCCGTGATCTCGCTCGTCGCTCTCGCGTGGGTCGTGCGTCGAAGACGAGCTGGAGCGCGCCCCTGATTTCCTCTCTCCTCCCGCCTTGTACGGGCGAAAGTAGGGATCTTTCTATTTAGCGAGGAGGGAACGACGCGCTCCTCTCCCGCTCAGGGGACGACGACGATGGCGCCCTTCATGTTGGGGTGGGCCGAGCAGATGTAGCCGAACACTCCGGCCTTGGGGAAGGTGACCGTGTCGGCGTCGGTGATGGGGTTGGGGCTGTCTCCCCCGCTGGCCGCCAGAGGGTGGGTGTTCCGGTTGCCGTTCCACTTGACGGTCTGGCCAACCTTGATCTTCATGCAGTGCTCGGGGGCGCTGGTCACAGGGAAATCCCAGGGAATTTCTCGCTTCGCGGCGTCGGCGGTGAGGTCGACGTAGGTCGTGCAGCCGTTGAGCGGGGGATCGGGTGTGACGGGGGCGTCGGTGCCCGAGTCGCCAGGGGGAGGGG
>SXGT01393020.1_pt1 | contig 36380 bp, 11 predicted proteins | sample 3176221 | NCBI WGS metagenome assembly SXGT01 (sample SAMN11356862, study PRJNA531348) | freshwater metagenome | isolation source: freshwater sample F1-120 | place: China: Fuxian Lake, Yuxi | collected 2017-12-25 | reverse complement strand
GCGCCAGTCTGTTCCGTCTCCCGCGTATCGTTGAACTGGTCTCTTTCCTCAACGAAAGACGACACGAATAGCAGCCTGCTCGTGAATTCCGTCCCAACTCCCCTTCACCCATTTGACAAACCGCCACATAGCAGCGAGTGGGTCCGGTGATGACCACTCGCTGGCGCGTCGTGCTAGATTGCCGCGACGACTTCGCCGTTGATCGCGTCGAGCACATCGCCGGGGGATTGGAAGAAGAAGTCGGAGTCGGCTTCGCCAGAGAGCGTGTCGTTGGCGGAATCGTCTTGGATGCTGGTCGCGTCAAGCTTGAAGACAAAGTTGATGCCGACGCCGCGTTGGAGATTGGCGACTCGTTGAGCGTAGGTGCGGATGCTGGTCCATTCGGCCATGACGGCGGTGATCGCGGCGGCGTTCAACGTGGTCGGGCCACCGATCAGGATGTCATCGCCGGTTCCGCCCGTGATCGCATCGCTGCCGATTCCGCCGATCAGGAAATCGCGCTCAGTTCCCCCAGTGAGGGTGTCTTCGCCGGCTTGTCCGTCGAGCACATCATGTCCGGCTCCGCCATCCAGGGAATCGTCGCCGGTCGCTCCCAGCAGCGTGTCGTTGCCTCCCATTCCGAACAACTGGCTCGCGCCCGGAAACGCGGACGCATCCAATTTGTTATTGGCCGCTCCGCCGGTCAGCGCGGCTTGTTCCACGCTGTCGCTGATGATGCTGTCGGTACCATTGCCGATCAACTGCGTGGCCGTCAGCGTGAAATTCACGTTGCCGGTCTCGGCCACCCGATCGGTGCCTGGGCCGCCGTCGAAGCTGTCGGTTCCCAGCTCGCCGGTGAGCGTGTCGTCGCCCTCGCCGCCCAGAAGCTGATCGTTTCCCGCTTGGCCGTTGAGCGAGTCATTGAGGCCGGTTCCGGTCAGCACGTCGTTGTTGGCTCCACCGAACAGTGTGACGCTGCCGCGAGTGAAGCCGCTGGCATTCAGCGTGTTGATGGCAGCGCCGCCGGTCAACACGGCACCGTCGATGTCTGTCAGTGGATCAGTGACTGCGGCGATCGACAACGAACCGTCGATCAACACGAAGTTGGCATCGGTTGTCTCGATGACGAGATCGGTGCCGTTGCCTCCGTTGAGTTGATCAACTCCCGCGCCGCCGGTCAGCCGGTCGTCCCCTTCTTCGCCCGCGAGCAGATCGTTGCCCGCTCCGCCGCTGAGCATGTCGTTGTCATCGCCGCCATTGAGTTGGTCGGCGGCCGAGCCTCCCGTCAACGAGTCATTTCCACGGCCGCCCGTCAGCGTGACCGACATGGCAAGCGTGCTGGCATTGATCGTGTCGTTGCCGTCACCGCCGGTCAGCGAGAACCGTTCAAACCCGGAGAGCTTGTCGGCCTGACCATTCACTGTCAGCGAAGTGGCCGTCAGCGCGACCGTCCCCTCGACATCTTCCAGAAGGAGGTCAATGCCGGTGCTGTTGCCCGCTGTGAGCACATCCTTGCCCGGACCTCCGGTGAAGGTGTCGCTGCTCGTCGCTCCTGTGAGCGAATCGTCTCCCGCCTCGCCGATCAGGCGATTCGTTCCCGCACTGCCCAGCACTGTGTCGTTGCCATCTCCGCCGAGCACCGTCGTGGCCAGCGTGAGGCTCGTCAGGGTCAACTTGTCGGCCCCGCCTCCGAGGTCCGCGATCAAACCGCCGGTGACCGACGCCACCGGGATGCTGATGCTGTTGGTCGGAGACAATCCATCAGGCGAAAGTTCATTCGTCGGCGACGAGACCACGAACATGTTCGTCGTCGTGTTGCGAGTCACGGTGATGTTGTTGGGCAATGCGCCGAGGTCGTCGATCGTCAGATTGCCATTCGGGTCCACGAAGACTTGCACGACGAACTCATCATTCAAGATGGAACCGATTGCGGTGGTTGTGCCGAGAATCGCGCCGCTCGACGGGCTGGACAGCGTGACCGTGAACTGCTCGTCGGTCTCGACGGTCGTGTCGCCACGGACGTTGATGTTCAGCGGCCTCAAGGATTCGCCCGCCGCGAAATTCACTACGCCGGATGGCAGCGTGCCGCCGAAGTCGGTGGCGTTCGGGCGCATCGCCGTCGGGCCGCTGCCTGTCACCGCGAAGCGGACGCTGGCCGTTCCCGCCGTGCTGCCGGTGCGAGTCACCGTGAACTCGAACGCCGACATCCCGGCGTTGCGTTCGACCCGAATCGCGTTGGTCGCCGCGATCGACAGCAACGCATCGTCATTCAGGATCGTCCCGGTCGCCTCCGCCGCGCTGAGCGTCACGCCGTTCGTCGGATTCGACAACGTGACCGAAAACGTCTCGTTCTCCTCGACCGCCGTGTCTCCTCGGACGTTGACCGTGATCGTCTTCGATGACTCATTCGCGGCGAAGCTCAGTAAGCCGGACGGCAATGTTCCGCCGAAGTCCGCCCCGTTCGCGGCATTCGCGCCGTTGCCGGTGACGGCGAAGTTGACCGCCGTCGCTCCGCTGGTGTTGCCTGACCGAGAGACCGTGAACGTGAACGCCGTGTTGCCCGATTGCCCTTCCGCTCGGCTGGCATTCAGGGCCGAGATCGCCACTGCGGCTTCATCGTTCAAGATCGTGCCGTTGGCAGACGAGGTTCCCAAGATCGAGCCGCTCGACGGATTCGACAGCGTGACCACAAAACCTTCGTCGGATTCAAACTGAGTGTCACCGCTGACGTTGATGGTGATGAGGGCGCTCGTTTCCGTGGCCGCGAAATTGACCGATCCCGTCGGCAGCGACCCGCCGAAGTCAGCCGCGTCCGCCGGACTGCCACCGGTCCCCGTGACCGCGAAGTTGGCCGACGCCGCACCGCTGACGTCGCCCGTCCGAGTCACCGTGAACGTGAGCGGCGTGTTGCCCGAAGCCCCTTCGGTGCGGCTGGCACTCGTCGCCGCGATCGACAGTGACGCATCGTCGTTCAGAATCAGGCCGGTCGTTGTGACGACGTCGAGCACCACGTTGCCGGTCGGATTCGCGAGCGTCACCGTGAACCCCTCATCGCTTTCGACCGACGTGTCGCCACTGACGTTGATCGAGATCAGCTTCGTTGTTTCATTCGCGGCAAAGCTGACCATGCCCGATGGGAACGCCCCGCCGAAATCCGACGCGCTCGCTCCATTTGCGCCGCTGCCGGCGACGGTGAACTCAACCGACGCCGTGCCGCTGAGATTCCCCGCACGGCTCACGGCGAACGTGAAGCCGGTATTCCCTGCGTGCCCTTCCGCGCGGCTGGCGTTTACCGCTGAGATCGACAGCGCCGCGTCATCGTTCAAGATCGTGCCGGTCGCCATCGACGTCCCCAGAATCGAACCGCTCGACGGATTCGACAGCGTCACCAGAAAACCTTCGTCCGTTTCGAGCGCCGTGTCGCCGCGTACCAGAATCGTAATCGTCTTCGACGGCTCGTCCGCCGCGAAGCTCACCGAACCCGACGGCAACGCACCGCCGAAGTCTGCCGCGCTCGCTGGATTTGCTGAGTTCCCCGTGACCGCGAAGCTGACCGACGAGGTGCCGCTCAGATCGCCGCCGCGAGTCACCGTGAAGGTGAACTCGGTGTTGCCGCTGTTCCCTTCCGAGCGCACGGCGTTCGTCGCCCCGATCGACAGCGTCGAACCCACCGCCAGCTCGCCGTCGATCAAGCCAAAGTTCAAACCGCTCACCGTCTGATCGGCGAGCACCGAGATGCGATAGTTGCCCGCCACCGGAGCGTTCCGCTGCACGATCATCTCGCCGCCATCGCGCGTCGGCTGCAAGATGACGAGATCGGCGTCGCCGTCCAACTCGACATCGCTGGCCAGAATCGTCGGAGCCAAACTCTGCACGAGCGACGCGACTCCCGCCGCCGTCGGTGCCTGAAAGCGTCCGCCGCCGAGATTCAGCAACGTCGTGAAGCCTTGCTCGCTGAGCGTGCTGACCGCCAGATCGGGCAGGCCATCGCCATTGAGGTCCGCGATCGACACTGCCGCCGGATTGCCTCCCACCTGAAAGTTCTGAGCGTTCGCGAACGCGCCCGTCGGCACGCCGCTCGACGTCTGCCCGAAGAACACGGAGACGCGCTGATCGAACACATTCGCCGCGACCACATCCCGCGCACCATCCCCATTGAGGTCCGCTGCCGCCAACCGAAACGGCCCGTTCCCCGTCGTCTTCGTGTACAGCCCGCCGGGATTGACGGTCAGAAACGTGTTGTTCGCTTGCAGCAAGAACGTCCGCAGCGTGTCGTCGTCCCGGTTCGCGACCACGACATCCGAGTCCCCATCGTTGTCGAGATCGACCGCCAACACCGCCACCGGCGCATCCCCCGGCGTCAACGTGTCGCGCAACGTGAACCCGCCTGATCCGTTGTTGATGAGCACATACACGCGGTCGCCAAACTCGCTGGCCACGACAAGGTCCGGGAAGTTATCCGCCTGATTGAATTTCCCAACCGCCACCGCGCTGGCGTCCGCCAACCCCAACGCTGGCACATCCACCGGCACGAACAGCCCCGCTCCGTTATTGAGCAACACCGCCGGCCGATTCAAGCTGTTGTTCCCGATCACCAAATCCGAGCGACCGTCTCCATTCAAATCCGCCACCGCCAAACTGCGCGGGTCCACCAGCCGAGCCAACGCCGCCGTCCCCACCACGCTGACCGGCGCTCCGAACGTCCCATCGCCATTGTTCACCCGCACGAGCACATCCGCCCGCGACGCCGTGACAATGACCATATCGAGAAACGCATCCCCATTGAAATCAATCTCCGCCGCCGCCACCGGCCCCTGCCCCGCCCCCGACCCCTGCGCCGCGAACCGCCCCACGCGCGGCGACGTCGCCGTCATCTCCGCCGGAGTCACCATCCGCACCGGATAATCCCGCTCGGTCAACCCCGTGAAGGAATACGCCCCGTTCGCCATCGTGACGAACCGCGGCTCCATGACCGGCGAGTCATCCAGCATTCCGTTCTCGTTCAGATCGACGAAGACCGTTATCCCCGCAATGCCGAGTTCGCCGCCGTCCAACTGCCCACTGCCGTTCACGTCGTTGAAGACCGTACCGCTCAACGCGCCCGTCCCCAAACCCACTCCGCCCGCGACATCGATCAGGCCGAAACCGAGTCCGCCAATCGTTTGTCCGGGTTGTGGGTCGACGTGATGCAAACCCGACTGCGCCGGAGTCGGAAACGTCTGAGTGAATCCCTCCGGCACGATCACGCGCACCTTGTACGCGACAAAACTCGCGACGGAGAAGCTGTACGCGCCGGTCGAATCGGTACGCATCATCGGTTCGCCCGCGGTACGAATGCCGTTTTGATCGAGGTCCAGAAAGACGTCGATCTCCGCAATGCCCGACTCGTCCGCTTGCCGCAACGCATCCTGATTCAAGTCGCGAAATACGTTTCCTGAGAGAGTGGCCAACTGCGGCTGAGACCCAAAGTCGAGGTCGCCGACATCGGCCCCGGATCGCACCGTCACATTCCAAACCCCGTCGCGTGGAAACGCCGCCTCGCGCGGACACCCGAAAACAATGAATGATCGGTTCTCTCTGCCGCTCCAAGCGAAGAAGTCGTCGAAACCATCACCGTTGAAGTCGCCGAGAAATTGAGGCTCACCGACTTGGCTCTCGAAATCGCCGGCAAAGATCGTCGTTGTCATTGCGTCGGTTTCTGGACGATAGGTTTCCAGAAAACTCTCTGGGTGCGCCGGTGCCAGCCCTGTGGGAATTCCAAACGTGACGGCGTTTAACCCGGTGTCCGGAACCGTCAACGTGTTTGCGCCACCTTGTCCCATCAGAAAATCAATCTGACCATCCGCATCGAAGTCTCCGAACGACGAGCCTGCGATGGTGAAAAACTCGCTGTTATCCGCTTCCAGACCAAGCGTCACTCCGGAAGGGGGCAACTCCAAAAACACGGACGGATGGAATCGATCGTTTACGCGGAAGATGAATTCGTCGGCCCCATCATGATCCAGGTCAAACAGCGAGACGAAGACGATGGGTGACGCAAAGAAGGTGGGTGGAGTCAGATTGAGGGCAAAAAACTGGCCCGCCTCGCTGCCGGTTCGAACATCACGAATGTCGATGGCGGACGGCCAGGTTGGTCGTCCGGGAAGAATGAAGATTTCGTTCAGACGAACCCCACCTCGAAAGGCATTGTTGGCCACGGACAACAAGTCTTCGATTCCATCGCCATCGACGTCGCCGACGGCAAGCGGGAATCCCAAACGGTCACCGGCAAACGGTCCTCGGATCGTGATGATTGCATTGGGTGAATCTTGTAAGAGATCGAATCGAGCTCCCAGTAATTCAGGGTGCAGCAGCAGCTTGATGACTCCGGAATCCACTCGACCCAGTGTATCTGCCGTCAATAGTCCGATTACTAAGTCGTCGTGACCATTGCCATCAACGTCCCCGACTCGAACGGAATCTGGAAAGGCAAAGTTATCGTCTCCCTCCTGACCGGGACTGGGATTCGAGTCGAACACCTGAAATCCCTGGCTGCCATCTCCTGACACCAACGCCGCGAGGTGGAATGGCGACGCGAATAAGACGGAAGTGCCATACAAGACGCTAATTGATCGCTCACCGGAACCGTCGACGAAAACAATGTCTGAGAAACCATCTCCATTCACGTCGCCGTGTTGAATCCTGGGACTGCTTCCAATAAATCTCACCGCGAACCCCGTCGAGGAACTCTGGACGATCAGGTCGTCCACGTTCACTTCTGCAGAAATCCCGTTTGATCGACCAAAAAGCACGAATCCAAAGCTCGAATTCTGTGCCTGAATCAAAAACAGATCGTCGAAACCATCGCCGTTGAAGTCGCCGATCGGCGCTGGTGCAACACCTCGGTTCACAACTAACCCCTTCGTGCCATCACCGCCGTTGGCAGCGAAGAGTTGGGCAATCTCAACCAACGCTTCCTCGGGGTCGCGAACGGGAAATGTCGGCGTCCAGTTGGCGTCGGGAACTTCACGAACGTCGTAGTCTCCTGGAGCCAGTTGCAGAAACTCATAGGCACCAGCTTCATCGACGAGTGGCGTGGCGGGATCATCGTCAGCGCTGATCCTCGATGGTTCACCGACATCGAGAACTCCGTTTCGGTTGAGATCCAAGTAAATCGTGAAGCCGGCCACGCCGGGTTCTCCGAAGTCCCGTTGGTGATTGCCATTCGTGTCGCGGTATCGAATGCCGCGAATCTTGCCAAAGAATCGTTCGATGGCCCCAATGTCCGGCTCGGCAAACGCATCCCCATCGGCATTCACGGGTCGAGAAAGACCGCGCTGGTCCACGGTCGGAGCCGCTGCAAGATCGGCCGAGTCGATGGCTGGGCTACCCGTGAGCAGTTCGTGCGTCATTGTCAGACCGGTATTGTCGCTCAGCGGACCCAGCTTGGGATCGAGTGGACTCAGTTGGCTGCCGACGAGGTTGCCGTTGGTGGCGTGCGTGAAGCCGGTCGATCCGTCGGCGATGCCAATCAAGTTGTGGCTGAGGTTGGCGGCGCTGAACGTGCCAGAGACATCGGGACTCGACACGGTCGCGGTGTTCCCGGCGATGATGGTGTTGGTGATGCCGGCCGTGGCGGAGCCGGTGAGTCGCAGGCCGCCAGCAGTGTTGCTGGCGGTGTTGGTGGTGACGGTGCCGTGCAGCAGGGTCACTGAGCCGCCAGTGACGTCGAGGCCCGCGCCGTTCGTGGCGGAGTTGGTCGAGATCGTCGCGTTGACGAGTTCGACGGAGCCGCTGGAACTGGCGATCGCGCCGCCGTCGGTGGCGGAGTTTTGTGAGAGGGTGCTCGATGTGATCGAGACGGAGCTGCCGGTGTTGCGCAGGCCGCCGCCGGTGGTGGCCGAGCCGCCAGTGATGGTCACGTCGCGCAGCGTGAGCGTACCGCTGGCCAGCACATCGAAGACGCGGTCGAGGTTGCCGGTCATCTGAATCGTCGCGCCGTTGCCGAGGATCACAAGCTCAGTCGTGATGTCGAGGTCGCCGGTGGCCGAGGCGTCTTCGTCGGTTCCGGCGAGGTTGAGCACATAGGTTCCCGGTTCGAGCACGATCGTGTTCAAGCCGGCCACGACGTTTGCGGTTTGAATGGCCGAGCGCAGTGTGCTCTGACCGCCTGACGTTTGGCTCACGCCGTCGGCGGTGTTCGAGTCCGCTCCGTCCGCGAAAGTCGTGACTTCGATCTGGCCTTCGTAGGCGATGCTCACCTCGAACGTGCCGAGCATTTGGGCGAGCGTGCGGTTCGGCATTCCCGCGCGGGTGTCGGAGACGGCGTTCGGCAGGAGTTCGATGCGGTAGTCGCCGTTGTCGTCGAGGTTCCACGATCCTCCGGGCGGGACAATGCGATACGTCACGATCGGCTGCGAACCCGGCGTTGTCGGATCGGAATCGAGGACGAGGTTTGAGATCGTCGCCGAGAGCGGCGAATCGGGAAACGCGACTGAGACCACGCGCGCGTCGGCGTTGTCCAGGCTGTTGAAGTCGATGTCCGCGTTGTCTCGATAGCGGACTTGAAACTCGTAGCTGGTGCCCCCGCTGAAGCCGACGTTCGGGGCCGAGTCGAGTGCGGCTTTCGGCGCGAATGTGTCGATCTGAAGTGCCGCCCGCGCATTCAATCGGCCGCCCGTCGCGACCTTGCCTTGCAGCGCGGACTTCACGTCAACGCTTTGCAGCAGCGCCTGACGAACTTCTTGAGCGGTCGCATCGGCCGCTCGAGCGAAGACCAGCGCGGCGGCTCCGGCGACATGCGGCGTCGCCATGCTCGTGCCGCTGCGGAACGAAAAGCCGCCGCCTGGTTCGGTGCTAAGGATCGCGACGCCCGGCGCGGCGAGGTCGATCGACGTGGCTCCGAATTGGCTGAACGACGCCAGCGAGTCGTTCGAGTTCGTCGCGGCCACGGCGACGATGTTTTCCAAGTCGAAGCTCGCGGGGAAAAAACCGAGTCCCTCGGCGTCGAGATTCACACCGCTGCCAGTGCGTCCTTCGCCGTTGCCGGCGGCCGCGACGAACAGCACGCCCGCCGCGCCGTTCTCCGCGATCGCGTCGCGCAGCGATTGGCTGAACGTGTCGAGCGAGCCCCAACTGTTGTTGCTGACGCGCACGTTGACCGCGTCCTGCTCGCGAGTCCGCAGCGCGGTCGAGTAGTTGATCGCGCTGACGGCATCGGACGTTGAGCCGGTCAGCCCCTGCCCGGCCACGGAATCCAAGAACCGCAACGGCATCAGCGAAACGTTCCAGTTCAGCCCGGCCGTGCCGAAAGCGTTGTTGCCGCTGGCTCCGATGATCCCGGCGACGTGCGTGCCGTGTCCGTGATTGTCGAACGGGTCGTTGTCGTTGTTCCGGAAATCCCAGCCAATGAGATCGTCGGTGCGGCCGTTGCCGTCTTCGTCGAGTCCGTTCTCCCAGCGCGCGTCTTGCAGCAAGTCCCCCGCGTCGATGTACGACGTGCTGTTGAAGTCTGTCACGAAGCTCGCGTTGGCCGGCGCATTCAAGTCGCGGAACGTGATCCGCCCATCGGCGTCCGAGTCGATCAAGCTGGCTCGCAGCGACGCGGGAATCTCTTCCGGATTGAGCCAGATGTTGAGGTACAAGTCCGGGTGTGTGTAGTCGATGCCCGAATCAATCACCGAGACGACGACCGAGGAACTGCCGGTGGTGATGTTCCAGGCTTCATCGGCATCGACGTCCGCATCGGACGTGAACCCGTTGGCTCCGAGATTCCGCAGGCCGACTTGATCGCCGAAGAGCGGATCATTCGGCAGCACCTGCCCGGCCACCGACGTGTCCGCCTCGAAGTATGCGACGTGGCGATTCCCGCGCAGCGCGGCCGTCACGCGATTCACTTCCGGGTCGCTCGACGTGACCAGCCACTGCCCCGGCAGGCCGAGGTCGCGGACCACCTGCACATTGGCCCCGCCAGCCGTCAGAAACGACTGGACGGCCGCGGCCGAATCGTGTTGCTCGGCCGCCACAGGAGTCAGCCGTAGCAAGAATCGCGACTCGGCCACGAGACCGCTCATGCCCGCCACATCGAGCACGCAGCGATCCTCCAGGCGTTCGACACGGTCGGCCAAGTGGTGCTGGCGACGCACCTCGGCAACGTTCGGCATGGCGGATCGACCCACGCGCGCCCGACGGCTACGCACACTCGCCAACCAATGCAGCAAGACCATGATGGACTCCTTCACTTTGAGCGCTCAGCCATGACTACCCGCAAACGGCTGGTCGAGTCATGCGTCGCCAGAATAGGCGTGGTACCGAGCCAGCGAAATGGGAAGGCCTCGTGCCGTTCATGAAGCCAATGGTGCGACACTTCACCTGATCGCCCACCAACCTCAGACCAAAGCGACCGCCGAATTCCTCTGCGGCCTCTCTGAATCTGCGGGGATATCCCCAGTCATTCCCGCAGATTCAGAGAGGCCGCTGAGAAACCGCCTTCATTGCGTATTCACGAGAACTACAACACAAAAGTTATCGAGTCGAATCAGATCGCCGCGACGACATCTTGACCGATGATGGCGTCGAGCACGTCGCCGGGGGATTGGAAGAAGAGGTCCAAGTCGGCTTCGCCAGTGACCGTGTCGTTGGCGGAATCGTTTTGGATGGTTGTCGCATCGAGCTTGAAGGCGAAGTTGGTGCCGACGCCGCGTTGGAGATTCGCGACTCGTTGAGCGTTGTTTCGGCCGCTGGTCCATTCGGCCATGATGGCCGTGATCGCGGCAGCGGTCAGGTTCGTGGTGCCGCCGACGAGGATGTCGTCACCGTTCCCTCCAAATAGCAAATCGGCTCCGAGTCCGCCGATGAGGAAGTCGCGTTCGGTGCCACCGGTCAGCGTATCGATGCCGGCTTGGCCATCGAGCACATCGTGGCCGGCACCGCCGTCGAGCGAGTCGTTGCCGGCGCTACCCGTCAGCGTGTCATTGCCGGCGGCACCGCTGAGCGTGACCGAACCGCGCGTTTTTTTTGGCTCACCCACAACTTCCTTAACGGGTCAAGAACCGTTGCCCGGCATTCCGCCGCTGGAGTTTCGCACGGGTGTGCGGTTGAACGGCACCATCGACACTGTGCGTTGGAACGCCGAGTTATCGGCACGGATCATCGACGAACAAAATCGCGTGGCACAAAGTCTCCACGAGACGACGACTCCGGGTTCCACCACCTGGAATCTGCGCACATACTGGCAGCTCACCGATCAACTCTCGCTCGTCGCAGGGGTCGAAAACTTCACCGACAAGAACTACCGCGAGCACTTCGACTTCCGCAGTCAGAATCCCCTCGCGCGGCAAGTCCTGCAACCCGGCCGCAACTTCTACATCGGCACCACGCTGGTGTACTGAGCAAGCAGCGATTTTGAATTCATTGGGTCTCCACCATTCCTGTTGAAAAACGGATTGGCCGAAGAGGACTCACGCAAAGTCGCGAAGACGCAAAGTGTTGAATTCCTGGGATTCGTCCGCTTTGCGTCCTCGCGACTTTGCGTGAGACTTCCGTCAAAACAACACAGTTCGCAGAGAACCAATTAATTGATGGTTTCGCCGATGATCGCGTCCAACACGTCGTTTGCGGACTGGAAGAACCAATCCGAATCCTCGATTCCATTGAGTCGGTCCGCCGCTCCGGAGTCGTTCACAACGACTGCGGTATTGAGCTTGGTGGTGCCGTTGGCTCCGCCGCCAGTCTTCAGTTTGGTGATGCGTACGGCGTAGCTGTTCTCGCTGGTCCATTCGGCCATGAGAGCATTGAGCGCGGCTGCGGTGGAAATCGTCGAACTGATGGTGCCGCCGATCAGAATGTCGTCACCCGCGTGGCCACTCAGTGAGTCGATGCCCAAGCCTCCGACGACGAGATCCCGGCCGTCGCCTCCCAACAGCGAGTCGTTCTTCGAGCCGCCAATCAATACATCGTTTCCACCGCCGCCATCCAGCGTCACGGCTCCCAGTGTGAACGCACTCGCGATCAACCGATTGTCGCCGGCACCGCCGGTCAACTGGGCCGACTCCATGCTGTTCCCCACCAGCGAATCGGAACCGAAGCCACCGGTTAATGATGAATTGGTGAGCGTGAAATCCACGTTGCCGGATTCGATGAGGATGTCGATCCCGCTTCCGCCGTCGAAAGAGTCGTTTCCCAGGCCGCCGGTGAGCAGGTCCACACCGGTGCCCCCCTTGATCGAGTCTTTGCCCGATCCACCGATGATCCGATCGTTGCCGAGTCCGCCCGTCAGCGTGTTCGGTCCCGCTCCCGTGAAGAGCGATGCGTCGATGGAGACGCTGGCCGTCCCGGCCGTCGGGCCGGTCAGCGAAGCCGCTTCCATTCCCGTCAATGAATCCGTCCCCTCACCGCTGAGCGCCGTGTTCGAAAGGACGTAGTTCGTTCCGCCGCTGCCAAACAAGGTGTCGAGTCCCGCTCCGCCATTGAGCACATCGTCTCCCAGTTTCCCGGTGAGCTTGTCGTTGCCGTCTCCGCCATCCAAGAAATCATCTCCGCTGCCGCCGGTGAGCACATCGTTGCCACCATTGCCGACCAGTGTCACTCGGCCTGAAAACCCCGTTGCGTTCATCGTGTTGGCTGTGGTGCCGCCGCCGGACAGAAACAACTCTTCAAAATTCGACAGCGTGTCGGTTCCCAGTCCAGTCAGTTGCGTGTTCGAAACCGTCACGGTCACTGCGGTGATATTGGTTTCGGACAGTCGATCAATGCCCCCTCCACCGTTGAGCAAGTCGTTATCGGTCGTCGTCGTGCCACTGCCGCCCGAAATGGTTTCATCGAAGTCCGATCCCGTGATGGTGTCCTTACCGGCGTTGCCATTCAGCACGATCCGCGTCAGGTTCGAGTACGTCGATCGCAAGAGGCCCGTCAGGTTGATGGTGTCCGCTCCGGTGCCGCCGTTGATCGTCAGCGACTTGACGAAGGCGGGACTGATCGTCGCCGGCGTTGCGATCAAAACTCCGTTCGAGCGGACTTCGAGTTTCGTATTCGTCACTGTGACCAAGCCCCCCGACACCGACGCGGTCAAGCTGCTGGCCGTGGCGATGTAGGTCAGGTCCAACAAGCTGGTGACGCTGAGCGCGAACGTATCGCTGACACTGGCACCCACCGTGTCCGTCGCCCGCACCAGAATGTTCGCCGACCCGATGTCGGAGGCTTGCGGTGTGCCGTGGAATTTCCACTCGCCGTCCGCCAGAGCAAAGCTCAGCCAAGCTGGCAGGCCGGTCGCGGTGATCGTCAATTGATCTCCCAGATCGACGTCCAAGAACGTGTCGGCCGCCAGCGTGAACGAGAATGCCAAACCTTCCACCGCCGACTGATCGGGAATCGGTCGCTGCAGCGTGGGTGCGTCATTGATATTGATGACCGTCAGACTCACAGTCGCGGCGGTACTGGTGATCGCCGATCCGCCCGCCGAGGCGTCGTCGCGCACGGTAAACGTGAAGCTGTCGGAACCGGCGTAGTCCTTGGCCGGCGTGTAGGTGACGGCTCCGGTATTCGCATTGAATCCCGTCAGAGTCCCGTGTGCCGGTGAGCTGGCGATGGCGAAGGTTAGTGCTTGAGACACCTCTGGGTCGTTGTCGCTGCCGGCTAACGAAATCGACTTGCCCACCTCTTCATTCGTCGAGACCGATTGCGGAGTCGCGGTCGGCGGATCATTCACCGCAGTGACGGTGATGGTGAAAGTCTGCGTTGCCGTCTGATTGGCACCACCATTCGCGAAGTCACCGCTGTCGCGCAGCAGCACGTTGACGGTGGCCGAGCCATGTGCATTCTCAGCAGGTGTGAAGGTGAGCGTGCCGTCGGCGGCGACAGCCGGCTGCTCACGGAACAGGTTCTCGTTGTCATTCGACACGTCGAAGCTCAGCACCTGAGCCGATTCATTGGCGGCACCGACGCTTATCGAAGTCGCCCAGCCGGAGACTGTCCGACTGCCCACAACTTCGCTGACCGTTTGGTTGACCCCCTTGGTAAAGGTTGGAATGTCATTCACCGGTCGGACTGTGATTGTGAAGGTCTGAGGCGGACTGAGATCCACTCCCCCAAACGCCGTTCCGCCATTGTCGCGCAGCCGCACCGTCACGGTCGCCAGTCCGTGGGCGTTGCTCGCGGGCGTGAACGTCAACGTGCCGTTGGCCGCCAAGTTGGGCTGCGCGCTGAACAGCCCGCTGTTGTCGTTGCTCACGATGAAGTTCAATGTCTGGCCGCTTTCATTCGTCGCACCGCGACTGATGCCGGTAGCCCAGACTGCTAGAGACTTAGCGCCAACGTCCTCGTTGACCGTTTGATTCGCTCCCACGGAGAAGCTCGGAACGTTATTCACCGCCCGCACTGTCACCAGGAAGCTGAACATGGCCTGCCCGTCATCGAGCGTGTCGAACTGCCCGTCGAAGCCGGCATTCACCAACTCGACACTGATCATCGACGTGCCATTTTCACTGGCGGTTGGAGTGAACGACAACGTCCCGCTCATCCCCGACGTGTAGTCCACCTCCACCGCCGGAATCAGCGTCGTGTTGCCGCTGCTCGCGCGGACTCGCACCGCCTGAGACCCGTCTCCGCCGTCCGTGATGCCCGTCAGGTCGATCGTCTGCAACGCCGCGTCCTCATCCAGAATCAGGTCCGACAGCGCATCGAGCGTCGGCGGATGACTGTTCTGCTGCAACGCGAAGTCCACACCATTGACCTCGCGCAAATCTGTCGTGAACTCGACCTGCAACGCGCCGGAGACGATCGTGTTCTTGCCGATCGTCAAACTACCCGCCGTCGCGCCGATGGTCTGGTCCCGACGATTCGACACGACCACGTCCGGAGTGTCTGCCGAGTTGATCGCGCCATCGCCGTTGTCGTCATTGAACTGACCGACCGCCAACGAGAACGCCAGCGTCCGATTCGACAGATCGGCCAAGCCCGACAACTCCGCCGCCTGAAATAGGCCGCCGCCACGATTCCGCAACACGCCGAACCGATTCGTCGCCTCGCTGTTGGTGAATGCGATGTCCAGATTTCCGTCCAGATCCAAATCGACGATCCGCGCCGAGGCTGGCCCCCGGCCCGCCGTCTTCAACTCCGCCGCCGCGAATGTGCCATTGCCGTTGTTGCGCAGGATCGAGACGTTGTCCGACAGGAAGTTCGTCGTCACCAAATCGAGCGACAGATCATCGGGATCATTCACGCCATCCAAGTCTCCCGCCTGGATGCTCAACGGACTGTTTCCGCCGATCGGGATGCTCGCCCCCAGCTCAAATCGCCCCGCGCCGGCAACTCCCGTGTTGATCAACAGCGTCACCGTGTTGCTGAGGACGTTCGCGACCGCCAGATCGACTCGCGCATCACCGTTCAACTTCGCCGCCACGATCGCCGACGGCGAATTCGATGTCGACTTCGGCAACGTCAGAATCTGTTCGTGAATAAACCCGCTCGCACCGTTGCTGCGGAAGATCGCGACCGCGCCATCACCTCCCCCGTTCGCCGACGCCACCGCGATGTCATCCAGTCCATCACCACTGAAGTCACCGGTCGTCACGACATACGGCCCATCGCCGAGATTCTTGAACACTCCGGTCCCAAACGTCTGCAACGGGTTGACCAACTCCACCGTGCTGACACTCCCATTCGCCTGCGGCAACAACACCCGCACGCTGTTGGAAGTCCGATGCCCGATCACAATCCCCGCACGGTTCGACCCCGTCACAAAGTTTCCAACAGCCAACGAACCGGGAGTGATCCCCACCGTCACCTTCGCTCCCGCCGTGAAATTCCCCTGGCCATCATTCGTGAAGAACTGCACTTGGTTCGTCGCATCAATCGACGTGGCAAGGTCGTCGTCCCCGTCCCCGTCAAAATCTCCCGACACCACTTCGACCGGCGATTCCTTTAGCCCCACCGTCTCCTTCGAGAATTCATTCCCCAACGGCCGAGCCTGCCGCAGTCCCGACGCCGTCGTCACCTCGACTCGCACCGCATGCCGATTCCCACGCAAGTTTTCGAGCACATACGACCCATCGTCGGAAGTAACTGTCGAACGCTCACCACCGTTGAGTTTCCGATCAGGTTCTGCGTTATTCTCGCCCTTCTCATCCACAAACACCCGCAACTCGCCAACGCCAACCTCGCCGTCATCTCGCACGCCGTTGCCGTTCGTGTCAATGAAGACGACGCCTTGCACTCGGCCATCCGCCGCCTGACCACCCGTGAGGCCAAAGCTGCTGCCCAACAACAGGTCCAATGTTTGAGCCGCCCCCAACCGGACCGTCGCTTCCGATAAGTCGCGCGGAGTCGTCTGCACAAACCCATCACGCAACTCTTCGCGAATTGTGTAGTCCGTCAGCGCCGCGAGCTTCGGAAACACAAACACGCCCTCCGAGTTTGTGACGACGCGAATCTCATTCTGGTCCAGCGACTGGTTGAAGTTCTCGTCAATGAACACGGTCCGATCCGCGTTCACCATTTCGTTGGAATCAAGCTGCCGATTGCCGTTCGCGTCCGTGAACGACACGCCGCGAATCGAACCCGGCACGGCATTCGCGCCGAACGACACCTCGTCGACCGTCCGCCCCGATTGAACATTCACGTTGGCTCTCGAATCGGACTCCAGTGTCGCCAAATAGTTGGCCTCGGAACCGTTGCTGAAGTTCACATGAAAGACGATGCGATTGCCGCTGATCGCTTGATGGCCCAAGTCAAAGTCCACCGCCGTTCGTTCACCGAAGTCGGTGGTGCCGAAGTCGGTGGTACGGTCGGCGATCCGCCGCAGTTGTCCGTTGATGCTGGCATAGATGCCGACTTGGCCACCGGAACCTTGGCCGATGAAGACCATGTTTTCGCCGTCAATCGCCACACTGGGGCTGTTGAGGTTGTCGGCCACCGAGCCAAAGCCGGTGAAGCCTCCCGTTCCGTTTGGAATCGTCGTGCCGATATCCGCCACCAACGTCAGACCATCCTGAGGATTGCTGAAATACACGGCATCCGCGATCAGGCCATTCGCGGCTCGAAGCGCGACATTGAGTCCCGACACGGCGACATCCGCGATGCTGGACCGCTCATTCGCATCCACGACGACGCCTGACACCGAACGATAAAAAATCGTCGGCTGCAGCAACTCGTCGCCAGCCCGCGTGCGAATCGTCCAGGCGCTCGGCGAGCCGTATTCCGCCACCAAGGACGACTCCGTCCGAAACACGTCCGCACCGGTCAAAAACACCAACGGAGTCTGATCGATCACGCGATCGACGAGGATTTCGTCGTTCCCCTCCAATGTGACTTGAGCATTCGAAAACGCCAGGAGATTCAGGCCGCCATCACTCAAGTAATAGCGAGTGAAGTTTTCAGAGGTCGCCACGAATCCCACGCTGCTGCCAGAGATGCTCAGCGCGTCGAAGCCGTGAACGCTGTCATCCTCCAAACCGATCAGCGTGTCCACGCCGACGGAACCGTCCGGCCCAATCGCTTGGCGACTGCTACCCGTGATGGCCACCAAGTTGGTGCGCTGATCCAAGTCGATCGTGAAGACGACAGTCGAACCATTCTCCAGATTCGCGGTGAGCGCCACGGCCGCGCCGTCCTGTGCATGAGCGCGTCCCAACGAATGAATCGCAGAGCCCAATGCCTGTGGCGTGATCAACGGAGAGATCAACTCTCGGAGCGGCAAGTCGCCATCTTTGAGCAGCAACGTGTCCGTCGTCAGATCTGCGAAGACAATGTTGTCGCCGACCACTGAAGGAATCGTTAGCCGATCTTCCGGCCCGGCGGCGCTGGCAATCACATCCAATTCGGTCAGCGTCGGCGCGGTCGATTGGATCACCTGTGGCGACGTTTGCACGAAGCCATCCGCCAGCGACTCTCGCAGCCGATGTGGCCCGACGGTCACGGACAAGAACACATAGCTCCCGCTTTCATCGAGCGCTGTCGCGGGATCATCCTCGCGAGTGATCGCGAACGGTTCGGTTGCTTCCCGCCGGCCGTTGTTGTTGAGGTCTTCATAAATGACGACGCCGGCTCGCCCTGGTTCCAAATCATCGCGGCGCCCATCCCCATCCTGGTCGAGAAACGCCACGCCCGAAATGGCTCCGTTGACGACTTCAATCGCGCCGATATCTGACGCCCCCGCGTTCGTGGACAGCTCCCACAAATAATTCGGGGCCAAGTCAGAGCGTCGGCTGTTAAACAGCACCTTCGTTCCCAGGATCGCCGGCCCGCTAGTCACGTCGCTTCCCGCGCGAGCCTCCCGAGTCCGTCCCGTGGCTGGGTCATGCACGAACAAGGACCGCCGCGCGTTGGCGAAACCAGTCTGATGGTCCACGCGATTCGCTAGTGCCGTGAAATACACTCTGCTGCCATCGCTGACGAAGTCTTGAATCTCGGACGGCTCCGGGCCGGGAAACACATCCGCCACCAGACGAAAGCCGTCGAGGACGCTGTACGCACACAGTTCCTGCCCGGCGCGGCTGCCCAGCACTTCGACCGTCAAATACAGGGTCTGTCCGTCCGCAAACAATCGCGATTCCGCAGTGGCGCGAATCGTCAGGTTGCTCTTATTGAGCAGACTACGGGCATCGCCTGTTGACGGATTGATCGCCAGCAATTCATCTGTCTCACTGCCGTCATTCAACCGGACCAGACACACGAGTTCATCCTGAAACATCGCGAGTGCATGAATTTCGTAATCCGACTGAAGCAGGACTCGGTTGCGAGTCTCCACGGAAGAAATGTTGAACACCAATGCCGGGGTGTTGTCGCCTGGATACTTCAGCAGCCGCCCGTCCGATGTCGCGAAGAGGTCGATTCCGGCCACCACCGTCGATTGCGGAAGTTGCCGCATCCATGGGGTATTGATGGAGGCATGAAGCGAACTGCCGACCGACGTTGTCACAAAAGGGTCAGATCGGCCCGACGTTGCTACAAAGTCGTCGTAACCATCTCCATTCAAATCACCAACCGCGAGTTCGAACGCATCGAATCTGGCCGTTCCAAACGTGAAGCTCTCCGGCGGCTCAAACGATCCGTCACCGTTCCCGCGCAGTACGCTGACCGTTGCCGGATGGACGCTGCTCTTATCCTGGTTCGCAATAATCACATCAACGTTGCCGTCCCGGTCGAAGTCGGTCACAGCCAAGTCCAGCGGTCGCGTTCCGGCCGAAAACGACCGCAGCGCTTCGAATTCGCGATTCCCCATGCCAACCAGCACATTCACGGTGGGCACATCCTCTTTGTCCAAGGAATGTCTGATAACGAGCAGATCCGGGATGAGATCGTTGTTGATATCGCGGACAACAACTTTTTTAGGTCTCGCGCCGGCCGCTAAGCCAAATCCAGGTGCTTGGAATTCGGAATTGCCCAGGCCAAAAAGGACAGTCAACGTATTACCCGATTCAGCAGCTGGCTGCGGAATAATCAAGTCGTCATGGCCATTGCGATCGAGATCACTGACCACAATGGAATTACTTGCCCCTGCGACCGTGTACCTCGACGCGAATTGGAAGGTGCCATCTCCATTGCCGCGGAGAATCGTCACCGATTGAGAGGCCACGACCGCCAGATCACGGAAGGTGTCGCCATCGAAGTTTCCAATGGCCACTCGAAGCGGGGACAACCCACTGAGTACAGTGAGTGGTGCCTGAAACGTGCCGTTGTTGCCGCCCAGCAATACCGCCACTTCACCGCTGGAACTTTGAGAGGGAATGACCACATCAAGGCGACCGTCATTATTCAGGTCTCCGACCGCCAGCCGGCCATAGAATTCTCCCGCGGACGAACTCACTTCCGCTTGAAATGTGCCGTCGCCATTTCCCAGCCGCAGATTGACGTCCAAGCCGTCCTTAGACAGCAGGTCGTTCTGCCCGTCTCCATTGAAATCGTGAATAAACAAGTCTCGATGACCGCTTTCCGTTGGCAATTCAAACTGCTGAAATGCGATGTCCGCTGGCCCGTTGAGCAATGCCAAGGTGTTGAATACCGGTTCAAAAACGATCATTCCGAAGTTGGTCACGAATTCCAATCGGCCGTTGCGGACAACTACCTCTCGCGGCAAGTCGCTCCTCGAATTCAAGAAAAATGTTCTTCGGAAACTGACGTCCGATGTCAGCGGATTGTAGGACCATATCTCACGCCGGAAGCCTTCCGTTCCACCGACGAAGAAATAGAGTTGCCCGTCGAGTTCGTGGAATTCATACGGAGGCGTGGGAAATGAATGCAGTGCCGACACGAATCCATTTCGCAGTCGCCCCAGCGTCACGGGATCCTGTGCAAGCAGCACACTCGCGGTGCTGCCGAAGCCGTCCGATCCTGCCACGACGTCATCGCGACCGTCACCGTTGAAATCGTTCACGACCAAAGACCGCGAGGAAACGCCGGCCGAGAAACTCACGGACGCTTGAAACGTTCCATTCGCGTTTCCGAGCACCGCGCTCACCGTGTTATCGGAATTCGATACGACGAGATCCAGGTGCCCGTCGTGGTCGAGATCTCGGACCCGTAATGCGATTGGCAGGGTTCCGGCTTCAATACGAATCTCGTCGCGAAACGATCCATCACCATTTCCCAAACGGAGTCCGACTCCCGCCGTCTGCTGTGTGAAGACCAGATCGACATGCAGGTCACCGTTAAAGTCCGTGGCGATGAGATTGGCCGGATAGGCTTCCGCTGACAGTTCACGCACCGTTTGGAACGACCCGTCGCCGTTGCCCAACAGCACGTCAATTTTGGCGATACTCTTCATGGCCAGATCGAGATGGCCGTCTTCATTGAAATCCGCCGCCACGATCGATTCCGAAGCCGCACCTGCCGCGTAAGTGAATCTCTTCTGAAGTGAGCCAAGGCCATCGCCTTTGAAGATGGCAACCTCTCCCGGACTGAAATCACTGGTCACGGCAACATCAACCTTTGAGTCGCCGTCAAAGTCAGCGGCCACGAGGCCATACACTGTAAAGCCGACTGCAAACGACGTGGACGAAAGAAATGCTCCATTGCCGTCGCCGGGCAGCAGAGTGATAGTCTCAGAAAAACGATTCGCCACGAGTACGTCGTCAAGCCCATCACCAGTGAAATCAGCGATCGCCAACCCGTAAGGGCCGGAGCCCGCCGCAAACGTTGTTGGTGGTTGAAAAGAGCCATCACCGTTCCCGCGTAAGACGCTGATTGTTCCCGAATTGGTGTTCGTGCCAATGAGATCCAGTATCCCATCGCGGTTGATGTCAACCTCCACCATCTCCGTCACAGGATTCCCAGTGGTGAATGTCGGTGGTTGCGTAATTTGTCCGTCAAAGAGTCCATCCGTGCGACGATCGAGCACAAACAAAGTACGCTGATTGGCGACAATGATTTCGCGGTCTTCGTCTTGATCGAAATTGGCAACCAAAACCTTCGACGGGAGCGCGCCAGCCGCCGCGCTGATCGCCGTCTGAAACGTGCCGTTGCCGTTGCCACGCAGCAACAGCATCGTGCCGTTATTCGCATTGCTGGTGAAAACGATGTCCGAGTGGAAGTCGCCGTCCACATCGCTGACCGATGCCCCCGCGTTCGCATTGGTTGCCAATACAATCGGCATCTGAAACGTGCCGTTGCCATTGCCGACCAGCAAGCTCAGCGTGCCGTTGCCGTTGTTCAAATCGCTCGTGACCAGCAGATCGTCGAGGCCATCTTCATTGAAATCTCCAACCGTGACTGCGGTTGGTGCCACGCCTGCCCCAAAACTGATCGCCGTCGCCAATGTTCCGTCCGATTGACCTCGCAGGAGACTCATCGTCCCGTTAACGGCGGTTAGGACGAAGTCTCGGCGACCATCCTCGTCGAAGTCCCCAACCGCGAAACTCGTGGCACCGTCGCCAAGGTCATAATTCACCGGTTCGGCAGCAAAGACCGTCGTGTTATTCCCAAATTGAATGCGCAGAATGCGACCAAAAACATCGATCACTGCAACGTCAGCGTCACCGTCTCCGTTGATGTCATCAACGATCAATGGACGTTCGCCGAATTGCGGTGAGAGTAAGTTGATCTGCACCCTAACATCAAACGTCCCATCGCCGTTGCCTAGCAAGTATTGAGTCCGGCCAAACCCGAATGGAAACTCGTCGGTGATCACGGCCAAATCAAGGTGTCCGTCGTGATTGAAATCACGCACGGCGCTCGACGAAACAGATTCAAAAAATGGGATCGGCAGCATCTCTGACTGTCGAAAAGTTCGATCGCCATTTCCAAGCAATACTCGAGCACCACCGAAATTGCGTCCCACGATTAGGTCGATGTTTCCATCTTCGTCGAAGTCGCCGGCAGCGATCGTGCGAGTCTGGCCGCCACCCGCATCGATCGTGTTGACTGCGCCGGGGAACAGTCGCCCGCTATCGGTCGTGACCAGCAAGTAATCTGAGCCGATCGCCGCGCCCGCGTCCTCCAAACGATTGGTCGGCGTGATGTATTCCTTGGCCACAATCGTTCGCGACGATCCGGCGGTGACGCCATCAGCATCCGTGCCTCGGCTTTGTCCAAACTGGTCCACCATCAGATCGCTTTGGCCGTTGTCGATGACCGGACTGCCCGTCAGCGGAACATGGACCGACAACAAGCCGTCGCGTCGAGTGAGCGAATCGAGTTGCGGGTCGAGCGGCTGCTGGATCGTCCCAATCTGATCGAAATCCGAAGCGTCCTCGCGGAGTTGTCGCCAATCGTTGCGGGTTTCGCTCGGTTGGCCGAACAGGTTGCTGCCGTTGGACAGCACTTGTCCCTCAATGTCGTGAGAGGTTTTCGCGCTGTTCTCCGCGATGATTGAGTTGCTGACTTCAATGAGGTTTTCGTCAGTGTCGGTCGCCAGTCCGCCGCCTCCGCCGCTCGTCGCGCTGTTACTCACGATCGTGGAATTGGAAATGGAGGCGATCGCTCCATCAGGAGTATTGGATATGCGGAGTCCACCGCCATTTCCGCTCAGCGCCGAATTCCCGGAGATCGTGGAATTTGTCACCGTCACCCACGAGACATCGGCACTGATGCCGCCTCCACCCAGGCTGGTGGCGTTGTTGATGATGGAACTGCGATCCACATTCAAGCGTGGGACGTTGAAGGGAGCGAATCCGTGAGAGCTGATCCCGCCGCCCCCTTGGCCAAAGAAGCGTGATGTGGTTTGATTGTTCTCGACGCTGCTGCCAATCAGGTTCAGCGTGCCCATATTGGAGATTCCTCCACCGCCTCCGTTGGCAGTGTTGTTGGCCACGACGACCGAGTCCAACGTCAACGTGCCTACGTTTTGGATGCCGCCACCGAACCCCGCGTTGCCATTTTGGAGCGTGACACCGCGCAACACGACCGGCCCGGTGCCAATCACGTCCAGAACGCGATCGAGTCGTTGAGCGTCAATTCGAGTCATCAAGGCTCCACCGCCCAGAATCGTGATTGGCGCAGACGAGTTGATGTCCAAGTCGCCGGTTTGGCTGATCGCCTCTTCGCGGCCGGGAATCGTCAGCGTGTAGACGCCGTCCGGTACCACGATCACCGTGGAAGTCAGTCGCGCGTTCGCCTGCATGACTGCAGCGCGCAGCGAGACCCGCCCCTGCACGTCTGCCGGAATGCCATCATTCAGATTGGCATCCACCGAATCGACGGTCGTGTTGACGAAGAACACGTTGCCGTCCGAGATCTGAACGCGAAAGCGACCCAATTCCCGCGCGGAGTTGTAAATGCCATTTCCGTCCGCCACTTCGCTGGCTCGCAGGCGGACGATGTACTCGCCGGAGTCGGTCGCATCCCAATGGCCGCCGAGCGCACTGAGTTGATACGTGACTTCGGTCGCGCCGGTCTGGCCTCCCGCAACCACGGCCGGATGCCCTTCGACGGAAATGTTCAAGAGGTAACTGTGATTGGCCAGAGGTGTGTTACCCTCGACCTGATTGCCGTTCGATGTTGAGTAGTACCGTGCGACGGCGATGACGTACCCGCCGCTCGTGGGGAGTGTCACGTCAAGGAACGAATCCAGTCCGGAGATGCTGCCCGCTCCCCCCAAGTTGGTCGATGCGTCGTCGTTTTGCGCGATCAGTTCTCCGTTGGGGCCGAAGAGAAACAATTGGGCGTCCAAACCACTCAGCGTCACTTCGTCGATATCAAACACACCTCGCGCGCCCGCCTGCGAAACTTGAAAGCTGTAATAATCGAACGTGCTGTCTCCCGTACCACGAATACTGAGGTGCGGAATCGTTGTGGATTCGGTGATGTTCTGGTTCACCGATGTGGTCCATTCCGCCGATTCCAGATTCATGGCTTCGGCACGGCTGTTGTTTGGCTCGATTTCGGCCAGCGGCGGCCGATTGAAGGTCGTGGACAACGGAATCAGTCGAGTCGCCGAAAATCCGGCCCGCGCGATTTCCAAATCGCCGGGATCAATGGTGCCCAAATCTACTCCCTCTTCGTCGGTGTAGGTCACCAACAGATTGAGGATCGACCCCCCTGCGGCAGTGATTGGATTCACGGGGGTGAGTGCTGCCACGGGGGCAAACGCCGGTGCCTGGAGTGCTCCCAACGCATTCAAGCGACGGCCGGATCGAACTTCATTGGCCAGCTCTGGACGCGAGTCCGCACCCTGCAACAAAGCGTCTCGAACCTCGGCCGCGCCGGCGCTTGGACGCGACGAAAAGACCAAGGCCGCCGTTCCGGTGACGAACGGTGTGGCCATGCTGGTTCCGTTGCGGGTGATGTAGGTGCCACCGGGGGCGGTGCTGATGATGCCGACTCCCGGGGCGGCGATGTCCACGGTTCGGTCGCCGAAGTTGCTGAAGCTGGCCAACGAACCGTCGGGGCCGAACGCGCCGACGCTGATCACGTTCGGCAGATCGAGGTTGGCCGGATAGAACGGCGTTTGGTCGTTATCGACTCCTCGGCCCAGGATGTCGCCGTTGCCAGCGGCGGCGACGAATAGGATGTCGGCGGCTCCGGTGGCGGCGACCGCGTCGAACAGGTTTTGGCTCAGCGAACCGGAGACGCCCCAACTGTTGTTGCTCACGCGGATGTTCGCGGGAGACGTCGCGCTCGTCCGCAGCAACGTTTGGTAATTGATCGCTTCGATCGCGTCCGACAAGTCGCCGGTGTTGTTCTCGTCGAGGAACCGCAGCGGCAGGATGGTCGTCGTCCAAGCGACTCCCACGACTCCGCCGTCAAATTCTTCTGCTAATGGTGACGCATTGTTGCCTTCCGCTCCCAGGATGCCGGCAACATGCGTGCCGTGGCCGTGTTCGTCGAACGGGCGATTGTCATTGTCCTGAAAATCCCAGCCGACGAGATCGTCTTCGAAGCCGTTGCGATCCGTGTCGATGCCGTCCGACCAGAGCGGGTCATCGAGGATATCTCCCGCGTCGATGTAACCCGTGTGGTTGAGGTCTCGCACAAAGCTGGCATTCGCCGCCGCGTTGAGATCGCGGAACGAGATCGAACCATCGCCGTCCGAGTCAGCCAATTGGGCGCGCAGCGAGCCGGGAATCTCGGCGTTGTTCAACCAGATGTTGCGGTACAAGTCCGGATGCGTGAAATCGACGCCGCTGTCGATCACGCTAACCACGACTTGCAAGCTGCCGGTGGTGATGGCCCAGGCTTCCGGCGCGTCGATGTCGGCGTCCTCGCTTCCGCCGTTCTGGCCGACGTTGTGCAGGCCGTACTGATCCGCGAACAGCGATGACTGAGTCTGCTCATTCGGAAACAGTGTTGTCGCGCCGACGGAAAGATCTTCCTCGAAATGCGCCACGTTCGGATTGTTCTGAAACGCCGCGACCACACGAGCCGAATCACGTTCGCTGGTCGTCACCAGCAGTTGTCCCGGCAGACCGAGTCCGCGCTGGACATGCAGCCCGGCACCGCTGTTCGCGAACAATGCCTGGGCTTGTTGCGGCGAATGGACTTGCTCGACCGCCTCCGGCGTCAGCCGCACCAGGAACTGCCGTTCGGTGATCGCCGCGGCAGGCGAGCCGATTCCCGCGCCACTCAAGCTGCTGCCGCTCGCCGTCGAGGCAACCGAAGCCACGTCAAACCAACTCGCGTCTGCTGACGAGTACGCTGCCGAGACGCCGCTCAACACGCAGCGGTCCTCCAGGCATTCCACACGTTCCCCGATGTGGTGCCGCACCTCAGCCGGTTTGGGCAGAGCCGATTTTCGCGTCAGAGTTCGACAATTCCGCAGACCAACCAACCAATTCAGCAGGATCATGTGTGTGTTCCTGTCTTGAGGAAGAACCCGCCTGCATGCTCGGTGAGGCGGAGACGTCGGAAGCAAAAGTCAGCAGAGCGTTGCGATGAGGTTCTTACAAGCACGATTGCGAATTTTTGATTCAACGGGACTCGTGGGAGACTGATGTCTGAAGAATGCGGACATGCTGAATTCCAATCGGGTTGTGTTGAGCAACACGAATCCCGAAAGGATTGAGCAGAACGTCCGCGGAAGTTTTTATACCTCGCGCGTCCAAATTTGGGACTTCTGAGCGGCACGGCGCTAGCCGTCGGTGTGGCCGAACCGACGAACCGACGGCTAGCGCCGTACCGCTCAGAAACATCTCACCGATGGCCGTGCGAGGTATATCGAGCAATGGATTTGCAGGGCGACTGGATCGTCGCGGAGTTGGAAGGACACTCCGTTTGCCTCGTGGGACACGGTCGCCGAGAACGATCAGCAACGGCTCGGCCGGCCGGAGCTTCAGCACTTGCAGCGGCTGGCGATTGACGAAGTGCCTGCCGGCAAATGGCATCGGTAACTCACGCTGGTGTTCGATCTGAACCGCAGCGCGACCGTGTCGGTCCCCAAAGGTCGAGGCCAGACGGCCTTCGTTTCCCGGCTGAAACGGGCCGGGCGCGCTCTGGCTCTTGCTCAAGAACCCGGAGAACTCGATCCAGACGGTTCGCGTTGAGGAAGGCTCACGCTTGGCCGAATGAATGGCGATCGCAGTCGTAGCCAAGTTCGTCAGAATGTGGGTGATCTGTGGGACTCATCCCACGTTCTGGCGAGCGTGGCGAGCTCGCGAAATGGAGCTTGGTGGGACGTCCGTCATTGCCGGCCCTTGATCGCTGGCGGGGCGGAGAAGCCGAGGTCTGTCTCGCGCGGCGTCATTTCCTTGTCGAAGATCGCGGGAGTTATCAGCGGGGGACTGGTAAAGGCAGCGTTTCTGGTTGCTGTCCTTTTCGGTTGAGGTCGATCGAGGGAGACAAAATGTCCTGTGTCTGCGGCAGAATTCCGGGTCGTGAGACGCCGGAGAATCCCAGTCCTTCGGCTTCGTTGACCATGACCTTGAGCTGGAGCTGAATGATTTCTGCCTTGGCCTCTTTGCGGCGATTCAATTGGTTGCGGAGCTTGGCCAATCGCTCTTCGAGTTTCTTCAGGTCGGTCTCACGCGACTTCAGGTCGTCGTCGAAGGCAGCGACGATGATGGACTCCAATTCTTTCGTGAGCTCGGCTTTTTTCGAATCGTCGTTCGCCTCGCGCAGTTGATCCATCAACTTCTGGATCTTCGATGGAACCGGGAAGCCGAAGAGTGGCTGTGCTGTGTAAGACACGATGGAGCCATCCGGATTCATTTGCGTCGGACCGTAGGTTGAAACAGAGAAGCTGCTACTCGGACGAATCGCGCCGTTGGCATCAGCCAGGGGTCTATTGACCCGTATCGGTTCCTCAAGAGTTGGCTCCGGTCCCTTCGACGTCGCGTTCTGACCTGGGGTAGGAAGCTTCGAATCGGCGATCGGTTGGGGATTGTCATCCTGGCTCCAGGAATGTCCCACGAGACACAGGACGCCGAACAGGCTCAGCGCGATCACAGACAACAATTGCTTTTTCATGGCAACTCACCTTTCGAGAAATCAAGAGTCGAACGGACATCGGGGCCGACGGGCCACGACCTTTCCAAGCGCGTGACTGCGGCATTCGCAGCCTTCAAATCGTTCGTCCACGAATCGATCCTGAAACGTAGCCAGAGAGATTCCGGATCGGGACGACCGGCGAAGTTCGTCAGAGCTTGATCGATCGCGACGAACTCATTGGCAAACGCGGCCGGTCGTGTGAGCGTTTCGAGTGCGACGATGTCGGAACTGGATGGGCTGGGGTTCGTCGAGCGTGCCGCCTCCGGTTTGTCTGGAGCCATTCGCGCATCACTCGCTGGACGGAAAACGCCGGATGACAAGCCGACTCCGACAATGGCCAGCGCGGTCGCGGCAGCCGTCAGTTGCCAGCGATAGCCTCGCCATCTGCGAAGCCAGCGGCGTACTCGCCAGCGGCGCGGTTGTTGGAGGTTACTCAGCGCAGCGGCCAGCGCGTGTTGTGCTTCGTCGGCTGAGGCGAAGCGGCGGCTCGGATTCTTTTCGAGCAGCCGGTCGATCACGTCCGTCAGTTCGTCCGGGATGTGTGGAGCGATCTCGCTCACCGGCCGGTATTGATCGTGGCAAATCCGATGCAGCACGGCCATCGCTCGCTCGGCGCGGAATGGCGGATGGCCGGTCGCCATGAAGTAGAGCACGGCTCCGAGACTGAAGAGGTCCGAGCGTCCGTCGGTCGGCTCACCGCTGGCTTGTTCGGGAGACATGTAGTGCGGCGTGCCGGCGACGATGCCGCTGTGAGTCAGACTCGCATCGTCCGCCGCGCGGGCCAGGCCGAAGTCGGTCAAGAGGACTCGCTCGACGCCGTTCTCCAACAAAATGTTCGCCGGCTTCACGTCGCGATGGATGACCCCCTGCGCGTGAGCCGCCGCCAAGCCCGCCGCCGCCTGCATTCCGATCCGCAGAATCTCCGCCGCCGTCAATGGCCCGTCTTGTTCCACGCGAGCCTGCAACGAACGGCCGGGCACATATTGCATCACGAGAAACGGCGTCTCCTGTTCGGACTCGACGTTGTGGATCGCGACGACATGCTCATGCACGACCGCCGCCGCCGCACGAGCCTCGCGAGCGAACCGCTGCCGCGCGACTCCGCTGTGAGCCAAGTGCGGCGCGAGCACCTTGATCGCCGCCGGCCGGTTCAATTCGGTATCGAAGCCCTTCAGCACGATCCCCATGCCACCGGCTCCGATGACCTGCTCGATCTCATAGCGACCGAGCCGGCCGAGCATCTCCGGGTGCGACGGCGGCGATAGAAAATCCAGTTTCACGCGCCGCCCCGATGAATGGCCACGAGGCCCGGAGTCGCCGAGCACCGCTGTCGATTGCAGCACATCTCGCACGTCGTCCCAATCACCATCGTCGGCCGCCAGCTTCGTGAGCCGATCCTGACAGCGCGAGCAGCTCTCCACATGCACCGCCGACATTCGGAACTCGGCGCTCTCTTCATCGCCGAACAACAGCACTTCGAGTGGCACGTCGTCACAAGCAGATTCGGTCTTCATCGTCTTCATGATTGCACCTCCGTCGGCGCGAGTTCCTGCGCCGCTTGCATCCGTCGCACTTCGTCACGCAGCCGAGCCATCACTCGACTGCGCGCGATGTACACGCTGCCGATCGACATCCCTAATCGCCGAGCCACCTCCAGCGCCGGCAAGTCCTCGACCGAGCTGAGCCAAAATGCCTGCCATGTGTTGGCCTTCACGTCGCCCCGCACTTGCTCCGCCGCACTGCGGAGCATCTCGCGGTGATACTCCACCTCGAACATCTGCGAGAGGGCCGAGCCAGGATCGCACTCCGCTTCGAGCAGCCGCTGCATTCCCGAGTCGCCGGTGCCCCACACCTGATGCTTTCGCCGCGTCAGAAAATTGATCATCAAATTCCGAGCGATCCGCCACAGCCAAACGCGAAACCGCCCGCGCGTCGGGTCCGGCACCCAGCCCTCGACCGCTCTCGCCACGGCCAACATAACCTCCTGAACCAACTCCTCCGCATCCGCATCCTGGAACCCCCGCCGCCGAGCCAACCGATACACCACCGGCTGATACAACCGCGAGAACTCATCCCACGCCCGCGCGTTCCCCGCGTCCGCGATCTTCAGAATCAAGCTGTCTCGCGTGTCCGGAAAGCTCACCATCTCACGCCCTTCGTTGGTCGTCGCCGATCTAAACACACAGCTCGCGGCGAAATCTTTCTCGAACGACTCGTGAAAATCAGTTTTCTCTGGCCACACGCGGTCAGTCGTCCGGCCTCGCGACCACCATTCACACACGATCGAGTTTACGGTGAGGCAGCGGTGACCGTCGGTATCGTTTCGTCGAGCGAGTTCATGTCGAGGCTTCAAGATCGGGCAAGTGTTTGCACAGATCGTTCGCTGTGGAATGCGATGTCAGCGCGACGACAACCACCGGCAACGGATCAGCAAACAGACCGGGGAGGTCCGCTTCACCGGTCGAGTTGAGTTGAAACGCGAGTCGTTCCGATGGCGGAGTGAACTGCGCATCGACGTCGGCTCGGTTGCCGCGAGCATCGACGCGATACCAACCCACGTCCTGCAGGTGAATCGCGTTCAAATCGTGCAAGCAAAACTCCGTCCCGTCGTCATTGCAACTGAGTCGCTGATAACAAAGCGCCGCCGGAATGCCGTTGGCCCGCAGCAACGCCGCCAGAAGATGGCTCTTCGCGTAACAGAATCCGCTGCCGACTTTCAGCACTTCGGACGCCGAACACGTCACCGGTTGCAGGCCATGATCGAGCGAGTGTCTGATCTCATCCCGCACCCATTCAAAGCACCGCCGAGCAATCTCCGTTGGCTCCTTGCAACCGGAAGCCAACGACCGGGCGCGGGCGACGACTTCGGGATGTCTCCAGTCGATGACGTCCGTTGATTTCAGGAACTCATTCACAACCAACTCCTCGTCAAGTCGCACCTGTCAGTACGGCAGGGCATGCCAGTTTGTCGGATTAGGCAATCTGTAGCCCGAAACCTCGTGGGTCGAGTGATTCGTGATTCACCGACGATTCCAATGACAACTCGAATCGTCCGACCCACAAGGGGTCGGGCTACAGTCCGCGCAGCTTCACAAATTGGCTGGCCCTGGTCAGTACGGTATCCGAGTGCGTCTTTAAGTCTAAGAACGCGGGTTCCTGGGTGAGCGGTACGGCGCTAGCCGCCGGTAAAACACACGACCGGCGGCTAGCGCCGTGCCGCTCTCAACTCTCCTTGATGCAGACCATCAGTCTGACTCAACAGCACAAGGTTCGAACCAACCGGCCCCGATCCATGAGAAGTCAACGCTGCTGTCGAGCCGCAGTCGGAGAATCCATTGCGCGGTGTGATGTTGGATGTGCCGGAAGTTGTCGATGTGCAACTCGGCTCGCATGAAGTTGCGACGTGCGAAATTCGCCGGCCCCTCCAAAGTCACTTCGTCTTCGGCCACGACCGTCGCGGCCGCCTTGTTGCGACAGAACTCAAGGCATGACTGGATCTGCGATCGGAGTCGATTGGCAGGGCAAGCTTGGCAAACAAGGGCCTCAGTCACGGACGGACCTATCCGCCGCACTGAACTGCCTGGCGATCGTTGAGGAAGCCTCACGGGGAGGCAACATAGACGAACGCCTTTGCGATTACGGAGTCTCACGCGCCTGAAACAATCTTGGCGGTCCGCCTTTGACTGGGACTCGGAATTCAGAATGCGAGCCAGGGGCGAGGGTGTAGATCTCGCCGTTGCGGCGGTAAGTCAGCGGGTACGAGATGTCGAAGTCGTGCGTCTTGCCCGGTTCGAGTTTGTATTTCGCGTTGCTCCAGTCGGAGTACGGGCCTTTGGTTTCGTAGACGAAATCCTCTTCGGTGAGGTTCGTCACTTTCACGCCGGGCGGAGTGAAGGTGGCGAAGAGATGCGGGGTTGCCCAGCCGGCGCTGGAGAGACGCAGCTTGGTGAGGCCGAAGTCGAGATCGGGGACGGTCGCGGTTGTGACGGGAGCCAGAGCCGTCCAAGCTTTCCAACTCTCCAGCAATCGAGCGTTGATGGCGTCGTTGTTGATCGCGGTGTTTTCGGCCTGATAGCCGTCGGCGAAGCGGCATTTCAGAGTGAACTGCGGATCGCCATCCCAGCCGAAGCGGATCGCTCGCGACTGCGAGTCGGGTTTGGTCAGCTCGGCGAAGCCGGTTTGTTTCAGGTCGATTTCAAAGACGACGACCGGTTGTGCTCGGCGCGGGTCTCCCGACCCCGCCGCTGCGCCAACCGCAGGTCTCCCCGAATCGGCGGTGGGGTCAGGAGACCCACGCCGAGCACCGACGGACTCGCGGGGAATGACCGAGGTGGTGATGAGCAATTTCGGCACATGGAATTGAACGCGCGTCGGGCCGTCTTTCACACCGACGTCTTCGACGTGGATGCCTCCGCCGAGCGACAACTCGGACCAGAGTTCTGAATCGGCGTGCCGTTTCAATTCGGGGATCGCCTCGGTCAAGAACGCGCGGTCGGCGAGTTTGGCAAACGTGTCGCCGGGGATGTCGAGCAGGTGAATTCGGGCCAAGTCCGATCTGACGAGCAATTCGGTCAGCGGATCGAGCACTTCCGGCGCGAGTCCTGCTTGCAAAGCTCTGATGCTGGGCAGGTCCTCTGGCAGCGAGGATTTGATTTCCACGACCTCTGGCTGCTTCGGAGTTTTGCGTGGGTCGATGGCGGCGGCACTCAGTCCGAGCACCACGGTGACACCGTTTTCATCGGTGCTGATCGACTGCGGAAAGATGCGCGAGCGTGGCTTGTAAACCGGGATCGGCCAGAAGCGATCCGCGAACGTACCCGCCTCGCCGAACTCGGCCATTTTCTTTTCGATGGTTTCGAGCATCTTGGGGACCGTCGCCAGAACTTCCTGCTCGATGCGCCCCTTCTGACCGTAGATGCCGCTGACGAGTCCGCTGGAGACCTTGTCGCGCGACATGCCAAATCCTTCCACCGAGACACCGGCTGGCGACGTCACATACCAGTTGTCATTCGGAATGCTGAATCGCGACGCGACAAGCTTGAGCCGAATGCGGCGGTTCTCGACGTAGGGTTGCACGTCGATGTCGATCCACACGGGGCGGCGAAAGCCCAACACCACTTGAATCAGCCCGGCCGTCGCCGAGTGATCTTCGCCCGTCACCCAGGTGGTCCCGATGTTCATCGCCGCGTTGGAGACGCCGACTTGCAGATTCAGACGCTCCTTCGCTGCTCCTTTGATGCGAATCTGGCTCAACTGGCTGTTGTACGAGATGCCGGAGAACTGCACTCGGAAGCCGTAGCCTTCAACGTTTGTGAACTGCACGATGTCGTTGATCCGTCCGCTCAGCAGGTTCTGCGGAATCTGTTTCGGAGCCGAGTACGCGAGCGCTTCGAGCATTTGGTTTCCCAGCCGAGCGTACATTGCTCCAGGAATTTCGAGCGCCGGGACGAACGGTTGCGCGAAGACCTCCTTCGGCGCGAGCGTCTCCTTGGGAGCGGGCAATTTGTCGGGATCGACGTTCTTCGGATCGAGCATCCAGGCGATGAGCCGATCGTCGGCGTAGGCGTTCTTCCAGGAATCGTGGTCGCCACCAGCAATCTCGGAATACCTCGGCGTTGCGCCGGCCGTCTTCAACGCCTCGATCATTTCGCGAGAACGATTCACAACGACCGCGTGGTCCTCGTCTCCGTGCCAAACCCAAATCGGAAGGTCTTTGAGCTTCTCCGCCCATTCCGGCTGACCGCCTCCGGCCAGCGGCGCGAGCGCACTCCAGCGAGACGGATCGGCCGCTGCGATCGACCACGCACCGAAGCCTCCCATCGACCAACCGGTCAGAATTCGCCGCTTCGTGTCAACGCGATAGTCTTTCTCGACTTGTTCGAGGATGCGGAGCGCGCGATCCGCGTCGGACGTCCCAGCCAGCCAGCCTTGCAGCACTCGGCCCCGATCGTTTTCGCACTGCGGAAAGACGACGATCGCCGGGAACGTCGCCTCACGAGCCTTCACCATCGCCCCCAAGCCGACATTGAGATGCACTCGGCCATCGTTGCCACGCTCGCCGGCTCCGTGGAGGAACAGAATCTCCGGCAACGGTTTGCTGGGCGAATAGCTCGGCGGCACGAACACGACGTACTTGTGCTCGCCCGCGTCATCCTTGAAGACCTTCTCGACGAAGCCCCGCTTGCCGTCGTCGGCCGCGTTGGCTTGTCCAGCCATGACCAAAAACGCCGCTGCGATCACCAAACACCACCGACACATGATGCACTCCAAAGTAGGTCAGCCTTTCCAGGCTGACCCGGTCAACGGTTGACGTGTTTTTGCCAATTCGGGTCAGGCTGGAAAGCCTGTCCTACGATTGGAGTCTAACCGCCGCCGATGGCTGGCAGGAAATGAACCTCGTCGTCGGGGCCGACCTTTGACGACAAACCGCGAGCGGACACTCTGGTTCCGATCCCGACGGCCAAGCCGGGTTTCAGGCGATCCCCCTCAACCAACCGCGATTGGAAACCAGGAAACTGCCGATCGAGTTCCGCAACGACTTCGGCCACGGTTTGGCCGACGACGTCGATGATGTCTCGGCCGTCCGTGACGGAACGCAACAGCGGAGGAATGAAGACTCGCGGCATGTTTCGTTTTGTAACTCGATGCGTCAGCGAGGGCGAACGCTTCAAGTCGTTAGGAGTTCCGAGTCGTCTGGAGTGCTCGCCCTTGCTGACGCTCTTAGAAGTTGCGGTATTGGGACACGGATCGCACGGAATGCACGGAAGCGGGCCATCTTTCGTCGAAGCGGTGAGACATCGGATGTCGCGCGACAGAGGTCCGCAATCTTGCGATGTCGGGTCCAGAGGTGGCTTTCTCCGTGACATCCGCGTCTTCCGTGTCCAAATCGCGCAACTTCAAAACGGACGCTTCGGGTGACTTCAGCCCCACCAGTCCTGTCGTTCTACGATTCGATGAATTCATGTTCGGGATGTCGGACGGTCAGCACCGGGCACGACGCATAACGCACGACACTTTCGGCCACACTGCCCATGAGAAAGTGCTTCAACCCCGTGCGTCCGTGAGTGCTCTGCACGATCAAGTCGATCTCGTGCTCTTTGGCGTACTTGACGATTTCGTCGATCGCTCCTCCGACACTGGTGCTCCGGACCACTTTCATGGGCGGTTCCCAATTTGGTCCTGGCAGCTTGGCCAACTTCTCGTGAGCCAGCTTTGTGAATTGCGGCAACCAATCGGTGAACACGGCGAACGATTCGCCCGTGGCGGGTGCCAGCGCGTTGTAATCCTGCATCACATGCAGCAGATGCAACTCCGCGTTGAACGCGCGCGCCAGTTCGCAACCGTACTGGATCGACTTGTGGCTGAACTCACTGAAATCCGTCGGACACAACACGCGCTGCAGCTTGATCATGATGGACTCCCTCACGGCCTGAGTTGGATAGGCATCTTGCCAGTGTGGGACATGCCGACGCCAATGCTGGGCTTCCGTGCGAGTCGGCAGTTGACGATGGCTGGAATTGTACGAGCCTGATCGCAGCCGACAGAGCCAAATGTTTCTACCCCGAGGAAATCCGCAGAATCTGTTCGTAACCCGACACGTCAGCGAGGGCAAACGCTTCACGAAGCTCGGTATTTTTCGTCTCCAGAAACGCCCGCCCTCGCTGACGCACTTAGAAGTTGCGCTCTTGGGACACGGATCGCACGGAATCCACGGAAGAGGACCAAATTGTCGTCGAAGTTGTGAGTCTTCGGTCATCGCGTGACCAATGTCCGAAATCTCACGAGGTCCGTTACAGACAGGTCTTTCTCCGTGGCATCCGCGTCTTCCGTGTCCCAAGAGCGCAACTTCAAAACGGATGCTTCGGGTTACTTCAGCCCCAAGTGTTTCCGCAGAAACATCGCCTCGACCGCGCGCTGGTAGTCGGCGTTTTCTTTCTTCGCGAAGCCGTGTCCTTCGTTGTCGGCGAAGATGGTCCAGACGGAGCGACCGGTGGCACGGACTTTCGCAGCGATTTGTTCGGCCTCGAAGAACGGGACACGCGGATCGTTGCGGCCGTGGATGACCAGCAGCTCGGATTTGATCTTGTCGGTGTTGTGCAGCGGAGCGATCCGTTCAAAGACGGCTCGCATCTCTGGCTTCCGTTCATCGCCGTATTCCGCGCGGCGCAGATCGACTCGGTACGGAGCGGTCTTTTCCAGGAACGTGATGAAGTGGCAGATGCCGACGTTGTCGATGCCCGCTTTGATCCGGTCTCCGAAATTCGTCAGCGTGGCGAGCACCATGTAGCCGCCGTAGCTGCCGCCGATGACGGCGACTCGCGAGGGATCGAGGTCCGGCTGCTGCTTGATCCAATCGAGCAGGCCGCCGATGTCCTTGACGCTGTCCTCTCGCTTCTCAGCGTTGTCGAGTTGCAAGTACGTCTTGCCGTACCCCGCCGACCCGCGCACGTTCGGATGCAGCACGGCCAATCCCAGTTCGTTCACCCAGAACTGCGTCGCGGCCGTGAAGATCGGCCGGTACTGACTCTCCGGCCCGCCATGAATGCTGATGAGCACCGGCAGTTTCTCAG
>SXGT01141854.1_pt1 | contig 36383 bp, 31 predicted proteins | sample 3176221 | NCBI WGS metagenome assembly SXGT01 (sample SAMN11356862, study PRJNA531348) | freshwater metagenome | isolation source: freshwater sample F1-120 | place: China: Fuxian Lake, Yuxi | collected 2017-12-25 | reverse complement strand
TTGTTGACGACCAGCGTGGCAAGTGCCTCGCCTTCAACGTCCTCAGCGATGATCACTATCTCCTTGCGACCGCGCTGGACCAGCTTCTCCAAAAGTGGGAGCAGTTCCTGCACTGCCGAGATCTTCGTCTCGGTGATCAGGATGTATGGCTCCTCCACCTCTGCGGTCATGCGATCCGCATTGGAGACGAAGTAGGGGGAACTGTAACCGCGGTCGAACTGCATGCCTTCGACGTACTGGACCTCGAACTGGATCCCGCGGCTTTCCTCAACCGTGATGACGCCGTCCTTGCCAACCTTGTCCATCACCTCGCCGAGGAGTGTGCCAATCTCTCGGTCGTTCGCTGAGATTGCCGCGATGTTCGCAATCTCTTCGCGCCCTTGGATCGGGGTTGCCAGCTCGCGGATTGCCGCGACGACAGCCGCAGAAGCCTTGTCGAGGCCACGCTTGAGGATCATCGCGTTAGCACCGGCGACGACGTTGCGCATTCCCTCGATGACGATTGCCTCGGCCAGGACGGTCGCAGTGGTAGTGCCGTCACCGGCGACATCGTTGGTCTTGCTCGCAGCTTCCTTGAGAAGCTGAGCGCCCATGTTCTCGAAAGGATCCTTGAGTTCGATTTCCTTGGCCACGGTCACGCCATCATGGGTGACCGTTGGTCCGCCGAACTTCTTGCCGAGGGCGACATTGCGTCCCTTCGGCCCAAGGGTGGTTTTGACACTGCGCGCAACGACCTCAACGCCCTTGGCAAGGGCACGCCGTGCGTCTTCGCGGAAGACAAGTTGCTTGGGCATGGGACTACTCTCCTTGTTGGTGCGGATGGGCGCAGGAACGGCGTCTGCGCGCCACAGGACCCCACGGTTCCGGCGCGGCCCATGGCGGATCAGTATTACTGCAAGTTGCCTCCCGCCTCCGGGACAGCGTTGCATTAGCACTCGGCCATTGCGACTGCTAACCGAGTCTACCAACGGATTAGCAGTCCGTCAATGGGACTGCTAATCGGTTCCTTATACGGTGGTATAGTTGGGGAGTACGAAACTCCTACCAAATGCCGTCGCAGTTCCTGAAACCGGCTGTCTGCCGGAAGTTTCCGCAAGGCGGTTCTCCATGTTTGGCCTCCGCAAGAACAATGGCTCCTCAAGCAAGCCGGCCGTAACTGAAGAGGCCGTTCTCGCGGCTCTGAGCCGCATCCAGGATCCCGACCTCCGCCGCGACATCGTGGCGCTTGGGTTCATAAAAGACCTGGTGGTTGACGGAGGCAAGGTCTCGTTCAAAGTTGAACTGACGACGCCAGCTTGTCCTGTCAAAGGTGAGATGGAGCGTCAATCCCGGGAATTTGTCGGCGCAATCCCTGGCGTTGAGCACGTGGATGTGCAGATGACCGCGCAGGTTCGGTCAATGGGCGCCACGGGTCAAATGCTGCCAGGAGTGCGCAACGTGATCGCGATTGCGAGTGGCAAGGGTGGTGTTGGCAAGTCAACGGTCTCAGCGAACCTTGCAGTTGGCTTGGCAATGACCGGCGCACGTGTTGGCTTGCTGGACGCGGATATCTACGGACCATCGATCCCCGGTTTGCTTGGCATGAGTGGCAAGCCGGCGGTAAAGCCGATGCCGTCGGGTGACCAAATGTTTGAGCCCCCGGTTGCACACGGCGTCAAAGTGATGTCGTTGGGTTTTTTGCTTGATGATCCGAGCCAGCCAGTGATCTGGCGTGGACCGATGGTGGGTTCCGGGATCAGCCAGCTACTCTCCCAAAGTGATTGGGGCGAACTGGACTACCTGTTGGTGGACTTGCCTCCGGGAACCGGAGACGCGACCCTGACCCTTGCGCAACGCATTCCATTATCTGGTGTCGTGATCGTTTCCCAACCGCAGCGGGTAAGCCTAGACATTGCCATCAAGGCACTCAAGGCGTTCCAAAGCCTCAAGGTTCGCGTTCTGGGCGTACTTGAAAACATGAGCACATTCGTGTGCGACGACTGTGGGAAGGAACATCACATCTTCAGCCACGGCGGAGCGAGGTTGGCGGCGGAGCAACTCGAGGTGCCATTCCTCGGCGATATCCCGCTCTCTCTGGACATTTGCGAAGCGAGTGATGCCGGGACCCCGGTCGTGTCGCTGAAGCCAGACTCCGCGCAAGCCCAATCGTTCATGCGCATCGCTGAAGGACTTGCGGCCCAAGTCAGCATCGCCAGTCTGCGCCAACGTACGACAATCCCGTTGCGTGCGGTCTAGTAGTCCGTGGCGCTCGCCCCCAACCGCCATGCGCCGGGGCACGTGGCTGGTCACTCTGGTAGGCAACATCAGCGCGTTAGTGTGGTCGGTTCGATTCTATGCGGATTTCTCTTGCTGTTTGCCTGCCTGGCTGTTTCGACCGGTCGGGCGCTCAGCCAAGGTCCACACCTTGAAAGTGGCACCCTTGCCAACTGCTCCCAACCGACCGATGGCGCTGGCAAATGTGAGCTGTTCGGAGAGGCTTGGGTGTCGTTTCCAACCATAGACGTCCGGGTAGAAGTCGCAGAGACAGGTGTCGACCATGCGCGTGGTCTCGGAGGGCATGCTCCGTTGGGGACGACCGATGGAATGATGTTTGTGTTTGAGACGCCCGACTTCCATGCGTTCTGGATGAAAGGCATGACGTTCAATCTGGACATCATCTGGATTGCAGGTGCTACCGATAGTCTCAGGGTTGTTCACATTGCGAGTGATGTTCCTGCGTTTGCTACCGAAACCGCGGATGGGCGCCTGCCAATCTACTCACCGTCTCGACCAAGCCGGTATGTGCTCGAGGTGAACGCGGGATTTGCCGCGGACCACAGGATAAGCGTTGGGACACCCGTGTCATTCATTCGTGATCCGAACACCCATCCTTGACGACATCCCGTCATAAGCCTCTTGAGGCGCGTTCGGCATGGGCGCCGGCACGGACTGCGGTGACTATTGCATCGAGAGCGGTGCCGGGACCAAAAACCTCAAGAATGCCGAACGATTTCACCTGTGGTACATCTGCCGGAGGGATGATCCCGCCGACGTAGACAGGAATGTCACCCAGACCGCGGCTACTTAGGGCATGCATGATCCGTGGCAACAGATCCAAGTGTGCCCCTGAGTGGATTGACAGGCCGATGGCCTCCACGTCCTCTTGCAAAGCTGCCTCAGCGATTTGATCCGGCGTCTGACGAATCCCCGTGTAGATCACTTCCATGCCGGCATCGCGCAGGGCGCGCGCCACAATCTTTGCACCTCGGTCGTGACCGTCGAGACCGGGCTTGGCCACGAGTACACGGATCGGGTTCGAGTTTGCGGGCGAGCTCGTGTCCAGCTCACCAGTGGTTGGCATCATTTTGAGAAATCTCTTGTCCGCAGGATTACTCGGCCACGTTGGATGTTCCCCTACACCATACCCCCGCATTGGCCCGGGTATCTGCGCGAGCGACTACTCACCGGAAAATGTGGGCGGACGCTTCTCCAGGAACGCCGTGACCCCCTCGCGTGCATCATTCGTTGCGAACGAAGACACGAACCCGTCGATTTCGATGGCGAGCCCGTCCGCCAAGGACATGTCCATGCCTCGTGCGATGGTCGCCTTGGCGACCTTCATGGCGATAGGCGCCGCTAAGGCGAACGACGCAGCAAGCGACGTGGCCGCTGCAAGGGCTTCGCCCGATCCAACAACCAGGTTCGCAAGGCCGAACCGAAAGGCTTCCTCGGCGTGTACCGGGCGCCCGGTGATGATCATATCGGTGGCCCGTGAAGGGCCGATAAGCCGGGTGAGCCTCTGAGTTCCTCCCCAGCCGGGAATGATCCCCAGCTTGATCTCGGGTTGCCCAAACCGTGCCGTATCTCCGGCAATCCGGTAGTCGCACGCAAGCGCAAGTTCGCAGCCGCCCCCAAACGCGATCCCTTCGATTGCGGCGATCGTTGGCTTAGGACAATCCGCCACGGCATTCATTGTCTGGTGTCCACGATGGGCGCGTGAGGCCACTTCCGCGGGACTTGTCGCTGCACCTAACCACTTGAGGTCCGCTCCGGCGGAAAATGCACGGGGCGAGGCACTCGCAATCACGATGGCACGCACATCCGGGTCTCGCCCTGCCTCATGAATGCACGCCTCGAGCGTTGCGAGCGTCCCCTCGTCAAGCGTATTGAGACGGTCAGGCCGATTGAGTGTCAGGAATGCCGTCGCACCTTCAATACGCGACAGAACCGGTCCGTCATGACGTTCGGTGAAGGTCATTCGTGTATCTCCCTCCGGCCTTTTTCGCTGCAAAATATGTTTCGCGCACTCTCGCTCATACGGATGGTCAGGACTGGGAGGGATAATCATAGAAACCGCCGCCGGATTTCCGTCCGAGACGACCGGCGTCGACAAGTCGGCGGAGCATCGGGCATGGCCGGTACTTGGGATCGCCAAGATCCCGATGAAGGACGTCCATGACGGCAAGGCACACGTCGAGACCTATCACGTCCGCGAGTTGGAGGGGTCCCATGGGGTGACCCATGCCGAGGCGCATCACGGTATCGATGTCCTCCCGCGAGGCCACGCCTTCCATGAGGGCGAACATCGCCTCATTGAGGAGTGGCATGAGGAGCCGGTTGGCAGCAAATCCCGGTGTGTCCTGCACGGTGACGGGCGTCTTCCCTAACGTGCGTGCCAGTTCTGTCACCAAGGTAATGGTGGCATCACTGGTGTGGTGCCCGCGGATGACTTCCACAAGCGCCATTGTCGGGACTGGATTGAAGAAGTGCATCCCCACGACCCGTCCGGGGTTGGCCATGCCGGCCGCAATCCGCGTCACGCTGATGCTGGAGGTGTTGGTAGCGAGGATGGCATCGGGTCCGAGATGGTTTGTTGCCCGGACGAATGCATCCCGCTTTGCACCGACCTCTTCAATGATCGCCTCGATCAACACCGAAGCCTGAGGTGCGTCCTCAAGTGCCGAACAGGTCGAGATCCTCCCAACGATTTGATCACGGACCTGAGAGGTCACGTCTCCACGTGCGATCCGACGTGCAAGGCCGGCGGCGATGAGATCTATCGCCCGGGTGCGCGCCACGGGTGAAGGTTCAACGATGTCCACGGGGATCCCGGCGGTCGCAATCACTTGAGCGATCCCCCGACCCATCGTTCCCGCCCCAAGAACCAATACCCGCTCGATCATCGTCATGGCACCGAATCGTACGGTGCAACGGCGTAGGAATTCATTGGGACGTCACGTCCAATCGGGTACTTCCGCTGGACATCAAGCCCCGGAGAGTGGTGCTACGGTCGTTCAACGGCGATGGCAAACGCTTCGCCTCCTCCCAAGCACGCACTCGCAATCCCGCGGGTTCCGCCACGCCGAATGAGCGCGTGGATGAGCGTGGCAAGGATGCGCGAGCCCGAAGCTCCCAGGGGATGACCGAGGGCAATTGCACCGCCGTGGACGTTCACCCGGTCTTCATCCCAACGCAGTGCCCGATTGTCAGCGACCATCTGGGCAGCATACGCCTCGTTGAGTTCGAACAGGTCGAAGTCAGCAAGTCTGGTGCCGGTCTTGGCGAGCAGGCGGTTGACAGTTGGAACTGGCGCTTCAAAAAGCCACTGTGGTGCTACGGCTGCGTTTGCACTTGCCACGTACCGCGCCAATGGCGAGATACCGAGGCCCTGTGCGCGCCCTTCACTCATCACCACCAGTGCGCTGGCTCCATCCGCAAGTTGCGAGGCATTTCCCGCGGTGACCGTGGGTTCGAATGTGTCATCGTGGAGTTTGGTGAAGGCCGGGCGCAGTGAGGCAAGAGCCGACGCTGTAGTGTCACGTCGGGGACACTCATCGGTGTCAAAGATGGTGGTTGGCTTATCCCGCTTGCCCGGAATGGAAATCGGGACGATTTCGTCTCTGAACGCTCCGCCATCAATGGCCGCGATTGCGCGCTGATGGCTTCGCAATGCCCAGTTGTCCTGAGCTTCGCGTGAAACTCCGTCCCTTTTTGCAATCGCCTCGGCTGAATATCCGACGTGTTTGTCATCCCACGGAGACCACAAGCCATCCAGGATCATGGCGTCGCGAAGGGTCGCGTCACCGGCCTTGTGCCCGGACCGCAGGCTTGGGAAAAGGTGGGGTGCGTTGCTCATGCTCTCCATGCCTCCGGCAACGATCACCTCGGCTTCCCCAAGCATGATCTGTTGAGCTGCGAGCGCGACGGCCATGAGGCTGCTTCCGCAAACCTTGTTGATGGTTGCCGCCGGAACGTGTTCTGGGAGGCCCGCGTGCAGCATCGCTTGGCGGGCTGGGGCCATCCCGAGGCCGGCTTGCAGGACGCTTCCCATGTACACGCCGTCGACTGAGCCAGGGTCGATGCGCGCACGTTCGACCGCACCGCGAATGGCAATCCCGCCAAGTTGTGGCGCAGTGAATGACGAGAGACCTCCTAGGAACCGTCCGGTTGGCGTCCGAACCGCGCTTACGATGACAGCTCGTCGCAGCTGTGACTGGGGATTGCTCATGACTGTGCCATCATCGTACCTGTAACCCTTCGGCTTGCGATGGCCCCGGCGTTGGTTAGTTACACTCTGGCCACTCGGGGGGTAGCTCAGCCCGGTAGAGCGCCACGTTTGGGACGTGGAAGTCGGAGGTTCAAGTCCTCTCTCCCCGACCACTTCAATGCGCTGCGCGGATGACCACGGTACCTCGCGTTCACCGCTCCGGATGACTTGGGTGAACCTCCTTGTCTGCGCGCAGATTGCGGCTTACGTGAAGCGTTGGCTAGACGCAAAACCGTTCCCCTGTGCACCCTGCACAGTACTGGCCCCAAAAGATTGGGTAGCCCGTACATGTGAAGGTTGACCGCGCAAACCTACCGTAAGCGTTACGGAGGTTCTGGTAGTTGCGAAGCGCTCCGGAGGTTTACCGAGTTGCATGATGGTGTGCATTCGCGTGGCCATTGGTGAGGTGGCTGCCGAACCTGGTGTACCTCCGCCGATGGCGAAAGTGAGACGCGTTTACGGTCTCTACAACTATTGGTCTTAAGGGGTGCTTGCGTTGTCGTGGACGCTACCAATCGGGAGTGAATAGGGCGTTTGTGGCCGCGCGTTTCGTGTTCGAGCTAGGTTCGCCCGACGATAGGATCCAAATCGCTGACGGCTGGTTCAGGAGATGATTCTTGAACGTGCGGCAGTCTCTCATCCCGGGTTAGTGCGCCCAAGCAACGAAGACGCTGTTGGGTTCGTGATACCTGACCGGCCCGAAACACTTTCAGCGCGAGGCGCGTTGTTTTCGGTCGCTGACGGTGTGGGCGGGCTTGCCGCTGGGGAAGTTGCGAGCCAGACTGCCGTTACGGTCGTGGCTGATGAGTACTTTTCACCGCGTGCGCCGTTCGGCGTTGAGGCTGCGCTTCGACTTGCAGCTGAGGCAGCGAACCGCAGGGTCTATGCGTTGGCTCAGGCTCCATCTCCGGACCTCAACGGCATGCAGACTACCTTGACGACGCTCGTCGTCGCCGGTCGGCAGGCATACATTGCACACGTCGGTGACACGCGCGTTTACCGGTTGCGTCGAGGCGTCCTGACCCAACTCACTGCCGATCACTCAGAAGCGGCTGAGCTTCTCCGCCTTCGTCTGATAACACCTGCACAAGCCGCAAACCACCCCAGAAAGAGTGTTCTCACACGGACATTTGGAGGTTCGTTGCAGTTGCGCCCGGATTTCGGTCGGCACGCGGTTGAAGATGGTGATGTCTACCTCTTGTGTTCAGACGGGCTCTGGGGGGAAGTTTCAGACGCGGATATTGCCCACGAACTTCAAGGGCCTGTCGTCGACGCGTGTTCTCGCCTGGTAGAGATGGCGTGTGAGCACGGTGGAGGCGACAATGTGACTGTTCAATGCATCCGGGTCGTTGATGCCGGAACGGCAAGACCTGCATCACCATCAGGGCGAATTGCAAGGCTTCTATCCGGGCTCCGTGGAGGCTAGGGTGAGGCAATTTCGCGGACGACTGGCAGGTAAGGGCCGTCGGAGTCCTGCCAAGGGGCACGGGGTGTCGTGGGATTGCGGGTGCCGTTCTGGTACTCAATCCGTGGAAGGTGACTATGGACGAACGTGATCCCAGACCAGGGGCGTCGGCCTCGGACAACCCTTCACCCGGGCTTGTCAAATCCGCCCCGGTAGCAGACGCGCTGAGTGACGTCTCATCAGGCCGGTGCCAATTTGTCGAACTGCAGTTCACCGACGTCAGCGGTGCGCTCAAGGGGGTTGTGGTTCCTTCGTCCCAGATTGCCGACGCACTGACCTACGGCCACTGGTTCGATGGATCTTCGCTCGAGGGAGGCGCGCGCACTACCGAAACTGACCTGTTGCTATGGCCGGACCTCCGGACATGGTCACTCGTGCCTTGGGTGCAGTCGGAAGGCCTGGCGCGAGTGCTGTGCGACATCCGAACGCCGGACGGCGACCCATTCCCAGCGGATCCTCGGGCTGTTCTTGCTCGCGCAATCGCTGACGCTGGTGATCTCGGGTTTGAACTCTTCATCGCTCCGGAACTGGAGTTTTTCCTGTTTCAGTCGATGAGCGATGGTCGGCGACTTCCCGCCGATCGGGCAGGTTACTTCGACCTTGCCACTGACACCGGCGTGAGAGTGCGTGAAGAGATTGTCCGGTACCTCAACGCGATGAACGTGGCTGTTGATGCTTCGCATCATGAAATAGCACCGGGTCAGCATGAGATCGACCTGCCACTGATGCCCGCAGCCTTGGCAGCCGATGCGATCGTTGCCGTGAAATACGCGGTGAAGGCGGTTGCTCGACGCCGCGGTCTCGCCCCAACGTTCATGCCGAAACCACTCGCGGGTGTCGCGGGGTCGGGGCTTCACCTTCACCAAGTACTTAGGTCATCCGATGGTGCCGACGCCTTTTCGGATCCCATAGATGAATTTGGGCTTTCGGAGACGGCCCGCGCGTACATCGGTGGTCAGCTGGGTCACGCACGGGCCGCGTGTGCAGTGCTTGCGCCTCAGGTAAATTCCTACAAGCGCCTAGGTCGTGGGTTTGACGCCCCGTCTGTCATCGCGTGGAGCCAACGTGCGTCTCACGCGATGATCCGGGTCCCTCGTCCCGGGTTGGCCGGGAGAACCCCAGACGGACGTCGGAGGCCAACCCGAGTGGAACTTCGGTGTGCTGACCCCTCCTGCAATCCATACCTAGCGATAGCTGTTGCGCTTGGCGCTGGCCTCGACGGCATCCGGCAAGGGCTTTCCGCGCCTGAACCCGTGGGAGTCCTTGAGCATGGGATGCCCGCCGGCAACGTGGACATGCTCCCGGTCTCACTCGGTGAGGCCCTCATCGAACTGGCTTGGGATGGCGTGGTTCGAGACACCCTCGGCAGTCAGGTTCACGATCGGCTGCTGACGGCCAGCGAGCAAGAGTGGCAGACGTACAAGTCTCAAGTGACCGAATGGGAGTTCGGCCGCGCATTCGATGCTTCATAGCCCAGTCCTCGGGCGCGTTTCGTGAAGCGTTGGCCGAAGCGCACTGCAGGGCGGTGCTTGACCCTGGGCGGGAACCGTGCTATCTTTCATTTTAGTCAATAAAGATGACCCACTTAGTTATCATTCTGGAATTCAGGAAGCAATCAACATGGCACTCGAAGCCCCGGTCGCTGGAGGCGGCCTGACCGACGCGGTCGCAACGGCGTTGGTCTCACGGGCGCGCACCCGACTGCTTCAGCGCATCGCCGCTGGCGAACCCGGGCTTGCGCAAATCTGGTTCGGGGCGAATGTGCTGGACCGATACCGAGGCATTCCCGGTTGCCAACTGTTCCGAACGAATACCGTTGGGCGGGTGCGTGGTGCAGATTGGCGCGTCGATTTTGGCATCTCAGGCGATGCGAACGGGCAGGAATTCGAGGTGCTTGTGCATATCTGCGCGCGGGATCTCTTTGAACGGGTTCCGGCGAGTGAACGCGCGCACTGGATAAGCCATGCCGTCACATTGCCTGCCAGTGCGAACTTTCTCGCCATGCAGGCCACCCGCGGGGCCTGCATTGACGATGGTGACCTACGTTCCTGGTAAATCCCGGTGGGTGACACGCTGTTCGTGCCACCCCGCCTGCACGGAGGAGCTGACCAATGTCCACCCCGCACGAGTACGCAAAACCAGCCGCACTTGTTTCGACTGAATGGGTTTCAGCCCACGGAAGTGACGCCCACGTTCGTCTCGTTGAGGTCGATGTTGACGTTGCCGCATACGCGTCGGGACACATCGCCAATGCAGCTGGGTGGAACTGGCAAACCCAACTGGGCGACACAGTCCGCCGTGACATCCCCTCCAAAGTTGCGTGGGAGACACTACTTTCGTCGACTGGTATTGCTAATGACACCCACATTGTGTTCTATGGTGACAACAACAACTGGTTCGCGGCGTTTGCTTACTGGGTTGCGACGCTTTATGGCCACAAGCACGTCAGCCTCATGAATGGTGGGCGCAAGAAATGGGAACTCGAGAACCGTCCGTTGGTGACCGAAGTACCCCATTTCTCGGCGACGACCTACCATGCTCTTGATGCCGACCTGTCAATCCGGGCATTCTCACCGCAGGTGCACGAGTACATTGATGCACCCGGACGTGCCATGGTGGATGTCCGCTCACCTGCCGAGTACAGCGGTCAGGTGATTGCGCCTCCCGGAATGTCTGAGACGGCCCAGCGAGGGGGCCACATCCCAAGCGCGACGAACGTCCCGTGGGCGCAGGCTGCAAACGAGGATGGATCCTTCAAGTCGGCCGAGCAACTCCACGCCCTTTACGGAGGCAAAGGTGTGACCTCGGACAAGGACGTTGTGGCGTATTGCCGGATCGGTGAGCGTTCAAGTCATACGTGGTTCGTGTTGCGAGAGCTCCTCGGCTACAAGAACGTGCGAAATTACGATGGCTCCTGGACTGAATGGGGCAACCTGATCGGTGCGCCGATATCCAACCCCACAGCATCCCACTAGTTGGCTCATCTCGATGTAGCGGAGACGCGGGAACCGATGATCAGCGTGCAATCATCTGGTTGGACACCGCCAGATGATTTCCGCGTTTAGCCGGTTTACTACCTTGAAGTCATGCGTCTTCACCGCTGTCGGCCTGGCCACGTTCATTTGCGCCGTCCAAGGATGTGTCTCTCCTGAACTCCGTGGTGCGACGTCGCAGGAATCGGTTCAACCAACCGCTGCGGGTAAGGTCCCACAGCCAACTCGGGGCGACCTGCCCATGGTTGGAGGGTCAACCGCGCGACCGACCCCCGGTCGAGAACCGTCTTATCCGGAAGGCCGGGGGGCGGGGACGAAGGACGTTGGCCTCAACTTCCGCGCGACCGTGATAGCAGGCCAGTCCAATGGCGAGGTTCCGCCGTCGTGGATGGTCCACATCGGTGACGTCCTGATTGACGGCGACGTTACTGTGGTCGGGACCGACCTGCTTTTCCGCCCCGTCGATCTCGGCGTTGCTGCAAGGGTCTGCCAAGCGATTGGCGCGCAGGTGGTTGACCAGGAAGCCGTCGGGTCGAACGCTCGGGTACGAGTGCTCGATGCAAACGGGCGTGTCCTGATCGAAACCAGCGTCAACGCTGATGGGTTGCCTGATTGTTCCCCCGGGGTTCACCCCGTTCGCTGAACATCCGGAACAGCGCACCCGGTCAGGACTGCGGTATCCCCGCAAGTTCAAGGACGGGACGGAACCGTGCGCAAGCATCGTCGACATCCACCAGCAGGCCTGCCCGATCGGCCAGACGGAAAAGTTCTGCGAGATGAATGATCGATCGCGCACTCTCCTGGCCTCCGATCATCCGGAAGTGTTTCTGACGACCGTTCACATATGACAGGAACACGATTCCGGTCTTGTAGGAGCGGGTAGGGGCGCGGAAAATGTGGCGCGCAAGTGGGACGGTGGGGTCGAAAATCGCGTCATACCGCGCATGGTCGCCGGCATCGAGTGCCGCGAGTGCGGCAGCCGCTGCCGGGGCGATCGCGTCGAAAATGCCGAGAAGAGCATCCGAATGACGGTTCTCGTCTCCCGCGATCAACCGCGGGTAGTTGAAGTCGTCGCCGGTGTACATCCGAACGCTTGCGGGTAGACGATCACGAAGGTGGATTTCCCACGCATCGTCAAGTAACGACAACTTGATACCGTCAATCTTGGCGCGGTTCGCGTTGATAACCGCAACGCAACTGTCCATCGCCGCGGGGATGTCGCGCGAACCCCAGTACCAGGCGAGCGCGGGGTCGACCATGTCCCCCAGCCAATGAAGAATGACTGGTTGTCGGATCTGTGAAAACACGTGGTCGTAGACAGAGGCGTAGTCGTCCGGGCCGCGCGCGCAGGCCGCGAGTGCCCGGCTCGCCATGAGGATCACCCGCCCGCCTTCGCCTTCGACAAATGCACACTGTTCGTCATACGCGCGCTTCACATCGGCGATCGTCACTCCTGGGCCCGGTTTCAGGTGATCAGTCCCAGCTCCACATGCGATGCGGTCGACTGCGCTGATCGCACGTGCATCTGCAAGTGACCGGCGGATAAGTGCCTGGCTCGCTGCCCAGTCGAGACCCATTCCCCGCTGGGCTGTGTCCATTGCCTCCGCAACGGAAAGCCCTAGTGACCAAAGGTGGTGGCGATACGCCATTGTTTCGTCCCAGTCGATGGCTACATCGACGGTTGGGTCTGAAACCGCAGCCAGTGGGTCTGAAACAACGTGGACTGCAGCGTAGGCGACACGCGTCCGAGATGGCGCGAGGGATGCGAGACGTGGGTCGAACGCCGGAGGGTCTCCGTGGCCGGCGTTGTACGGAATGACTGCGCCCGCCACGTCTGGAAGCTTCAGGGATGGACGCGTAGTCATGGTTTTGGTTCCTCCAAGTCACCTGCACACAGCCGCCGAGTGGACGGCCCTGATACTTTCGCTTTAGACACCGGTGGCCTGCTTGATCTTCTTGAGCTGTTCGGCTTCTGGCATCGCCTTGTAGTGTGGATCAAGCGGGTAGCATCCGGATGGCAAGCCGTTCCGGGGTGCCGTGGTGCAATCGGAGAAGGTTCGGCACACCCTTGTTCGTGCGATGTCGCGCCCCCCCACGGCTTCCGTGATGATCTCCGGGTAGGCAAGGACCATGCGACCTAACCCAACACTATCCACCCATCCGTTTCGCACGGTCGCCTGTGCGACGTTTGGCAGGAACTCCTGCAAGTAGGAGTATCCGGTGCCAACGAACACCATTTCCGGCGGTGCCGTTGCCTTGATCGCCCGAACGACGGCGATTTGACGTGCGACCCCGACTAACGGATCCTCCGGCGGCTGATACCCATCGGAAGGTGGGAACGCAGCCGGACGTTGGATATGGGGTATGTAGTAGGGAGAACCGGCGGTGAGGTTGATGAGTGTGATGCCGAGTGTGTGACATAGTTCGATGAACTGTCGTGTCTCGGTCAGGTCCGGAACCAGTGGGTTTGCCGGGTCATGTCCGAAGCCAAAAGGATAGATTTCGAGACCATCGAGCCCGACAGGCATCCCAGGGCCGAGACGTCCATTCCGCGCCCGCGAGGCATCTGGCACGAACGGCAGGAAATCGAATGCCGACAAGCGGACCCCAAGTCCGATGGGGTTCCCGTCCGCGCGGATGCCTGCGACGATTTCGCGGAGCAGCCGTGTGCGGTTTTCAAATGAGCCGCCAAACTCACCGGAACGACCTCGAGCACCAAGGAATTCATGAAGCAGGTAGCCGTGACAGTGCTTGATATCGACGAAATCGGCGCCGCACTCCAGGGCCAACCGTGCCGACTTGACGTAATCCACGATCAGAATTCTTAGTTCTTCATCGGTGAGGAGCTGCGAATCGTTGGTCACCCGGAAGCGCGCGTCGAGCAACGGATGACGGAAAGCCACACGCGGTTCAAAGGCACCTCCCGGATTAGGACGGCAGTATCGCCCGGAATGGGTCAATTGGAACCCGATCACGAGGTCATCCGTCTGGCCGTCCACTTCTGAATGGGCTTCGACGAGGGCGTCGCGCACTTCCCGGATGCCTGCAGCATGCGGCTCATCCAGGATCAACTGGTTGGGGTTCGCTCGACCGTCATGACGTACCGCCATGGCTTCGCAACCCCAAATCAGCTTGGCACCTGAGAGACCGAAACGTTGCCAGCGACGACGTACTGCCGGAGTAATGCTTCCATCGGGCGTTCCGTCCCACCCTTCCATTGGATGGATGGCAACGCGATTGCCGATGCGTCTCCCGTTCCATTCAAGTGATCGGGCCAAGGGAGACGCATCGCCCGTGACTACTTCGTCATCGACTGGCACATCGACGCCAAGGGCCGACAGGTGTGCCCGGAACTCTGAGACTGTCTTGATCGAAGCTACCCGGCGGACAGGGTCGGATCCGCCGGACAGGCGCGACGATGGCACCCCGGTTGGCAAGCGAACGCCCGTTGGGGGATCAACAACCACGCCAGTCGGGTTTGCGCGAAACGGATCGCCATCGTGAAGTTCGAGGTTGGTGGACGTTGTCATGGTCTCGCTCTAGTTCGTGGACGTTTTGCGCAACATCATTGGAAGTCGAGTACGTTGGTCACGTGGGAATGCGTTCGTATCGCGCGAATTCACATGAACTGGGTGGTTGGGCAGTTTCCTGACTTCGGCACAACGCATTTTCCCGTTAGCCAACTCGGAAGTCGGTTAGTCAAGTCGGTTTGCCGTGAAGGTGCAGGGCTGGAGGACGGCGAACCTGTGCATGTTGGCGGATTCGCCCACGCGCAGCCAACCGCGAACCTTTGCGCGAAGCGCATCCGGGTCACTTCGGCGCGTTCCTTGACAAGACCGCTTGCACTTTCGGCATCACTTCCGCGATGGCTGCTTGAACAGTCTTTTTGCCGTCGGCAATCGGTTCCAGTATCTCCTTTTGAACCATGGTGTGCCATTCGATGTAGTCCACCGTCCATGGCACGCCCCGAGCCAACGGTGCCATTTCCGTGTAGACCTTTGGCCACGACTTAGGGGCTGTCTCAGGGATACCCAAATTCTTAAGGTGCTGCTCCTGAAGGCTTCGCCGGGCCGGATCGCGCCCAGTTAGCGCACCGTATCGAAGCATTTGCTCATCTTCCATAAGGAATTTCAGGACTGATGAAACCTGCGCCTGGTTCTTGCTGGCTTTCCACGCGTAGAGGCCGTTGGTGAAAAGGACTGGCACCGGCTTCTTGCCCGCAGGCGCGGGAAACGGAACGATGTCCCAATCGTATGGGGAGTTGTTGTCTTTGACGAATTTCTGGACCGCCCGAATATTCCCGGGGTGGCTTGGCTCCATGCCGAGTCTCCCGCCGTTGAACCCTCCTTGAGGGGGCTTCGTTGGCGAGGTCGAAACTTTGTGTTTTGCTGCCAGATCCGCCCAGAGTTGTAATGCCGTCACGCTTGCACCCTGATCGATCAGTAGCTTGGTACGGTCGGGGTTGAGCATCTCACCGCCGTGAGTACGCATGATTGTGAGATAGTCGCCCTCCCAGGTCTTGACGAGATAGGGAACTCGGGCCTCGTCTGCCGTAGCGGAGCGGGCCATGGCAGTGGAAATTTCTAGGAACGCGTCCCAATTCCACTTGCCGCTTTCCCATAGCTTTCCAGGATCTCCGACGCCTGCTTTTGCGAAAAGTGATCGGTTGTACTGTACGTAGGCGTACCCAATGTCATATGGGAGCGCTAGCAGGGATCCTCTCCAATCAAAATTGTCAAGGACAGGCTTTGAAACGTCTCTGAGATCAATCTTCTCTGTTTTGACAAGGGTATTCATGTCAGACGTGAACCCACGGGCGAAGATGGTAGGACCGTTCCGTGTGACCGAATAAGTGAGGTCGGGTGGAGTTCCACCGGCTGCGAGTGCGGTTGCCTTCTCTACGAAAGCGAGTGGTCCTATGGTCGCGTCCGGCCCCGTGACGTCGAACGTAACGTTCGGGTACTTCTTGGTGAACGGCTCCAGCATTTTGTTCCAATCTGTGACAGATTGCTGGTCCCCACCTTGGTTGAACATTGCAAGACGAACGGGGCTCGTGCCAGGACCGCTCGCCGCCGGGGCCGGAGTAGCTTGGTCGCCGCCACAAGCAGCGTTGACGAGCGCAAGAGACGCCGCTCCAAGCGCTTTGAACTGGAGACGGCGACTATGGCGAGAACCGTCTGAGCCGTAAAACATGCTGCCCATTGTAATCCTCCTTGCTTTAAAGATGTATTTATACTTAATATTATAAAAAAGCGGTAAGTTCCAAAAATAAGTTTGTCGAACGGACGTCCTACCGAAGCCGTAGGGGTTGCCCAGGAAGGGTCTCCCAGAGCGATACCTCACTCCACTCTGCCGGGGTTGCTGGACATCCCGTCGGTGGATTCCACCCGGGCGCATATTTGCGGATGAGTTCGGCAGCATTCCGCCATGCCACGCAATCCTTCGCCTCCTCAGAAATCGGGGCCCGCTCAATTGCTGACTGGATCACTCGGTAGTCGTAATAAGGCGCGTCGCTGCCGAACATGACCCTGTCTGCCGGGAAGTCCCTCACAATCGCCGCAATTCCCCATGACAGTTCATCTGGCGCTGGATGCTGAGCGATGTCCACCCAGACGTTCGCCATTGGTGCGAAAGCCTCTACCGCGTGTCCGTGCCCTTTCTCGTTGCTGCCCACGTGGAGCATCACGAAGTTGACCCCGCTGAACCTGCGCGCAAGAGCCTCAGACGCGGCGATGTACCGGTCTCCGACGTGAAGCATCACCAGACCGCGCCGACTTTCGACAGCTTCCAGGAATGGGTGGAGTTCACCTCTCATGGCGTGACCGGATATCCCAGGATGGATCATGAAGCCAACAAGCCCGTCGTCGTCCATTGATCGGGCGAGTTCGTGGACGCCGGGATCAAGATGCCGAACTTCAACGACGCCTAGTCCAATAGGGAACCGATCTGGAAAGTCTCGACAAGCCTTTGCAACAAGCGCATTCTGGTCACGTGTGTCAAGGACGCCACGCGCCTGCGGACCACCTGGAGCTGCGGATGGCACCGCAGCTACGACCCCGCTCTGCGATGCCCTCGCAAGGATCTTCGTTGCCGATTGACCGCAGACCGGGTCGCGGTTTATGGTGCTACCAAGGTGTGTGTGAATGTCGATGTACGGACGCATCAACCCACGCCCAACTTCTTTACTTCGGACGACCGGCGTGTGTCACTCGCACGTCTGGCGGCGTCGATTACCGCTAGGTTGTGGAAGGCTCTTTCAACAGGAACGGGCATTGCGTCACCCTGTGCGACCGCACGGAAGGCGGTGACAAGGAACGCGCCGTGTCCCGTCTGATCAGGCTCGGTGATTACACCCGAACCTGATCTACCCGCGTGGTCTCTGGTTTCCCACCGCGGTGCTACATCGCGGAATACAGAAAGCGGTTGGGGGTCACCGTAGACGATGCGCACCGCGCCATCCGTGCCGCTTACAGAAACCCACCTGCCCGGGTGGCCGGGTGCGCGGGCACACCATGAGGCAGTTACGTGCGACGCTCCACCGTCTTCATGATCGAAGAGCATCATAGCCGTGTCGTCGACGTCAATTGAGAACTTGAGCGTCCTGAGGTGCGCATCAACCGAGGTGATGGGCGAGCCCATGAGCGCCTCAACCGTGTAAATCTCGTGATACGAACTATCTATGAGGGCACCACCGCCGTGTGCTCGGGATGCACGCCAGTCGAGATGGGTTTGAGTGGTTGACATTGGCTTGCTCGCGAGCATCTCGCCCCGACCGAGAATCGGTCGTCCGATCTGGCCACTCATGACAGTATCCCGCGCGCTTCGTACGGCTTCCGACCACAGAAAGTTGTGTACCACGGTGTAATGGATACCGTGCCTCGTCACAGCGTCCACGATGCGTTGTCCGTCTTCGATCGAAACCGCCATTGGCTTTTCGCATATGACCGAAACTCCGGCCTCAGCTGCATCGATTGTTTGACCCGCGTGAAGATGATGCGGGGTCGCAATGACTACGACGTCAAGATCGATGGAAGACAGCATGTCTCGGTAATCAGCGTAACGATGTTTTTTCTGTACGCCGAATTGTTCGCCCGCTAAAGATTGATTGAATTCGGACGGATCAGCGATTGCCGTAACCTGATAATCTGCCCCAAGGGCGCGATACCCGATTGCATGGGTCTTCTGGACAATTCCCCCGGCACCGATCAACCCGATGCGAAGCATATGACGTCCCCCCTCTCACGCCCGCCTCTGACGCAGTTCGTACCTTAGCATGGAGGATTGCAGGCGTCAACACGTTGCCGTGAATGCAACGATTGTGGTCAGCGGTTGCCAATCACGGCCTTGAGCAGTCAAAATAGGTCACGTGAGTAACCTGGACGCTGCAATCCGTTGTGATCTCGGCAACTTCACTGAAGTTGCTAACAGGTGGAAGTCATGATGTCATCCAGCGACCAGAGCCACTCTCCTGCCGTGCTTGGCGACGGTGATATCGTCGCCGTAGGGCAACAACGCGGTCTCGTGGCAGATCGGACCCTTCTCGCGCTTGAAGTGCTCGGAAGCACGCAAGGAGGGCTTGGAGTGAGTGAGCTTGGTCGACGCCTTGGAGTCGACAAGAGCACCGCGCACCGGTTGCTGGCGACCCTTCTGGGGAGGGGATTTGTACGGTTCAATCCGTCCACGCAGCGGTACCTATTGGGCTTCCGTTTAATGACGTTGGCTGCCGTCGCGGCACGTGATGTCGACGTGGTCGAGGAAGCCCGGCCGATCATGGAAGACTTGCGTAATGCATGTGGTGAATCGGTTTCGCTTGCGATCTTGACCGACGGGGATGCAATGATCGTGTCAAAGTTGTCGGGGACTGGTGTCATTACAGTAAATTTGGGTGTTGGAAGCCGGATGCCCGTTCATGCAAGTGCGCTTGGAAAAGCTCTTGTGGCTTGGCTTCCAGAACCCCTGCAATCCTTGAAGTTTGTATCGCGTGAACTAGAAGTTTTTACGCCCCGGACTATGGCTTCGGTTGACCAGCTCACGGCGCACTTGGAGCTTGTCCGCCTGCGGGGTTGGGCAATCGACGATGAGGAAGTCTCAATCGGCCTTCGATGCGTTGCTGCGCCAGTTCACAATAGCGCGCGTGAAGTTGTTGCATCCCTCGGTATCTCCGGGCCGGTGAATCGCGTAACTCTCGAGGCGGCTCAGGACCTTGCTCAGCGTGCAATGGCGAGCGCGAACGAACTTTCGAGCCTGTTCGGGTGGGTGCCTATAAGTGGTTCAAATGGCCCGGCCGGAACTGTAGGGGTCACCGGCGACTGAGGTGCCTGGAAGTCTGACGATCATTCACGCGGGACATGAGATCGCATGGCCTGACTTAGCTCGCACTGTCGCCGTGCATGCTCAAATTCCATGCCACCGTACACTGAGGGTGTCATGTCATCCTTCTGGGAGCCCCCGCCCCTTCTCGCCGTTGGTGCGGTCGTTGGGAGCGTGATCCTTGCGTACGCTGTCGGGTTTGCGACTTCCCACAAGCCTGCCTCCCCTGACACGTCTGGCGGCGTTGACCATTCGGCGCGGGAGCCCCGGGACGGCGCCAATCCCGCACATTCTGACGAGGGTCCTAGTTCTAACGCTAAGACCCAGACGGCCGAGATGCAGACCGGGCCAGCTCCGGTGGTTCTGGAACCGAAATCGGCGACGGGGTCATGACTTTGCTTCTTAGGAAAGGGATCCCTTGACCGGAACGCGTGGAAGCTTTGAGCCCGTTGATAATGATCGGTATCGGGTCAGGTTTGGCAAGCCGATCGAGGCTGAGGTCGCATTGATGTACTTCGGGTTCTATCCGGATGTTCGCCTCTTCTGGAAGGATGGACGGGTGGTTTCTGTGGTTGCGCCCTCCCGGATTTACGAGCAGATCCTCGCCGATTTCGCCGGAGACGACACAGGGTCACTGGATGCGTCCGAACGCATCAACCGCGCAGTCCTTGACGATCAGGAGTGATCCTTACCACTCGCTTCTCGCCAGTCAAGGGATGCGATTGGCGTCCGGGTGCCAGTTAGATTCGACTCAGGACATTCACTGGTAGTCCCGACTTGGCTGACGCAAGTCCCGCCAAGAGGACTTCGGTTACATGCAGGGCGAACCGCGCATTCGACACTGGTGGCTGATGCCCAGCCGTGATGCAGTCAATCAGGTGTTCGTGCACGTTGCCGGTGGCATACGGAGCGACGTCGATTACTGACGGTGTCGCCGGAATGTCCTCGCGCGTGTAGGACCCGGGCGTCCACTTCGTGAGCGGGTTTCCGGCGTGTCCTGGGGCCACAAGCTTGCCTTGGGTTCCGTGGACGTGAAGGAAGTTCGTGCGTGCCGGGTCGCACCATCCGGTCTCCATCGTACCGAGGGCACCGCTGGTGAACTCGAGCAGGAGGGTGGCCGTGTCCTCGAGTTGGGTTGGCTTGTCAAAAGTTGTAGTGCGCCCGAACACACGCCCGACGGAACCGCCTACGGCAACGAGCTGCGACGTTGCGTAGACCCCCATGTCAAAGAGGGCACCCACAGACGCTTGCGCCGCATCGAAGAACCAGAGATCGTTGGTGTTTTCCTCAAAAGCGTCGCGAACTTCTGAGTAGTACACCTCGGGTCCGCCGTGTGACGAGCGCCCGCTTGCGCCCGAGACCCGTCCGATTGTGCCCAGTGCAATCTGGTCACGTGCTCCATATACGGCTGGCGCAAAATGTGGCATTGCCAAGGTCACGACGCCCCGCTCAAAGGCCGCGTCTGCAGCTTCAACAAAACGGTGGGCGTCTTCGAGCTGATCGCAGAGTGGCTTCTGCATGAGAAGGTGCTTGCCTGCTGCAAGCACTGCCAACCCAGCCGGTACGTGCATCGGATGAGGCAGCGCAACTATCACCGCATCAATTCCGGGATCATCAAGCACGTCATGCCAATCATGGGACCAGTGCGGGATTGACCATCTGTCCGCGAGGATCCGCAAGCGGGATTCCGACCGACCGGTGATGCGCTTGACGGTCGCATTCGGCATGGCATGGATCTGGGGAAGATGAAGCTTATTCGCTATCCCACCTGCGCCAATGATGCCGAATGTGGCCATGATCCATCTCCCTTTGTCAGCCTCTGCGCTGGTTTCGCCGGCCCCGGCTAGGAACCGCGTGCGGAACTTGGCACGAGCACCATCATACTTCGCTGCTACACGGCGCTAATGGTGACCTTGGAACTAGCCGCAACCTGCTTGAACAATGTCGCGTCACCGACGAGTTTGCCCACGATATTCACGGGCGATGCAGGCCGGATCTCATCCCCGCGACTCATCGGGGTTGGGCCGTAAAAGATGCAGAATGCGTTGCCGGGTGGCCAATATCCAATATCTCCCAGACCTACGGTCGACTTCGCATTTTCTTCGTCACGGTGAACCGGAATGGCGAAGTAAATCTCGTCGCCCCAAAGGTTGACGCGAGCCGTGATTGGCAACGCACCCCAGATTTCACATGCAGTCGCAGTGTCGTTTAGCATCGCTTCCATCGTCACGTTGCCTGCGGATATGCGTATCTTCCGTGTCATGGTGCGTCCCGGGCGATATTCGTACAAGGGGAAATGTCACCGCAACCCCACAGGGATGAGAAGTGATCACCGCTTGGCGCATTGGATCACCCGAGGCCTTGGGCAACAACCGCATCCTTGTTCACAGGGGTCTTCGGCGCCTTGTGTGTAAGTACATTGATGATGTTGTCGGCGGCGAGTTCGCTCATGTTATCCCGCGTCTTCATCGAGGCACTCGCGATGTGAGGGACGATCAGGCAGTTGTCTAGGGTAAGCAGGGGGTCGTCCATGTGGATTGGTTCTGGCGACGTCACGTCTAGACCCGCCGCCCAAATCGTCCCGTTGCGCAACGCGTCGTAAAGCGCCTTCGGGTCGACAATCGGGCCACGCGCACTGTTAATGAGAATGGCCGTCGACTTCATCAGTTTGAGCCGGTCGGCGTCGATTAGGTGATGCGTTTCGGGCATGTAGGGCGTGTGGACGCTCACGAAATCGGCCTGGTGGAGGACTTCCTCCACCGAACTGGCGTAGTGGTAGCCGTATTTGTCTTCAAGGTCCTGACGCCGGTACGCGTCGTAGTAGACGACCTTCATCTCAAATCCTGACGCCCGGCGGGCCATTGCTGCACCAATCCTGCCAACACCGATTAGCCCCAGTGTCGCATGGTGGATGTCCTGTCCCCGGAACAAGAGGGGTCCCCAGGTGGTCCACTTACCGTCGTGCACATATTTCTGGGCCTGTGGAAGCATTCGGGCGGTTGCCATTAGTAGCGCCCACGCGAGGTCAGCGGTTGTATCGGTAAGGACGTCCGGGGTATTCGTGCCGATTACGTGTCGCTTGGTCATTTCACCGACGACGAAGTTATCGAACCCAACTGCCAGATTGGCAACCACTTTGAGTTGGGGACCCGCTGCATCGAGCAGTTCTGCGTCGATGCGTTCGGTCAGGAGCGACAGAACCGCGTCCGCCCCGTGAACTTTCTCCAGAAGTGAGGCACGTGGGATGACGTCGTCGGATTGCCATTGGTCAATTTCCCAACCGGTTGCGCGCAACTTGGCTGGCCCGACGTCGGGGATATTCCGTGTAATGAAGACTCTCATTTGTTTCCGTTCTCCCTGAGGATAGGTGAAGCAATGCCCTTTTACCCGTGAACTCGGCCGTCAGGCAAACAACGTCCCGTAACCTACCCGATAAAGCGTGGTGCTTGCTTCGCAGTGCTTGCTTTCCACCCCCTGCATATCATGATCAACACTCGAAGAACCGGGTCAACCTCTGCACCAGGTGGCGTTCCGTTTCACTTGAACGCTGCCTGCAATCCGTCGATCGGTACTCGACGCGCTAGCGATTGAGGCTGTTTCATTCGGCGAAACGGTGTACTCGTCACTCGCCGAGGGACTTCAGGGCGGCACTGTCCCGAAGTAGCGGTCACCGAAATCGCCAAGGCCCGGCATGATGTAGCGGCGGTCATTGAGGCCTCGATCGAGCGTTGCCGTGTAGATGGCGCAATCCGCCATGCGTTCGTGAACCGCGCGAACTCCCTCTGGTGCGGCTACCGCGCAGATGAGGCGGACATCTCGGGCACCATCGGCCTCGGCAATCTCCAGGCTCGCCACGGCCGATCCGCCGGTGGCAAGCATCGGCTCGAGGATCATCACGGCAGCTTGGTCAATTGAGGTGGGCAATTTGCGGTAGTACCCACGAGGGAGAGCGGTGTGTTCGTCGCGTTCTAGACCCACAAACCCAACGCGCGCATCAGGGAACATGTCAGTGGCAGTATCAAGCATTGCGAGACCAGACCGAAGCACTGGCACCAGGACGATGGGGCGTCCAATCCGGTTGACGGTCGTAGCCTCGAGGGGTGTGACAACACTAGTGCCGACCAACGGAAGGTCGCGTGTCGCTTCGAAAAGCAGGAGTTGTGTTAGCAGTCGCGCTGCCCGACGAAACTCCGCCGTAGTGGTTTCGATGTTTCGCAGTCGCGCGAGGCAATCTTCGATCAATGGGTGCGTCACCACGGTTAGGCGTGGCTGGGGATGCGCTCTCGCGTTCACAGGGTCAGGATACTGGTGACGTGCTGCCGGGTGGTGTCATGTACCGTGGTGACCCTTGCCGGGCAAGCGCTGAAAAAGCGCGATCCGAACGCCGTCGGGATCGAGGCAGTATACGTTTCGCGCTCCGGCATTGACCCCGGAGGTCAGGGTGACCGGTTCAGACAGGAAGTGGACCCCGAGGCCGGACAGGTGATTACAAACCGCATCGAGGTCATGGACGTCGAAGGTAAGGTGAATCGCTCCGGGATTGGCTGTCTGAACGTCAAGGGGTTTGCCTTGTGGTTCGATTACTTCGATCAATTCGAGGACCGGTTCGCTGGTTCCGATTGGACGAAGGAACGCCATGCGGATATGCGTTCGTTCGTACCCGAGGATAAGGCCGAGGTCCGCACTGTCACGTTCCTGTTGCCCGAGGAGTTCGAATCCGAGGAGTTCTTTGTAAAAGTGGAGGCTGTTCTCGAGGTTCCGTACGGTAATACCGATATGGTTCCAACTACCAATCGTGGGGGCGAACTCCGAATCGCGTCCTTGCATTTCGCTGGCATTCTAACCCGGAAACCGTTAACTCGATGCGGCTACATGGCTCGCCGGGTATCAGGCTTTGCTGGGGGTTTGGCGCATGGTGCCTCAGAAAACGGCAGGGGCACTTCATGATTTTCCGGTCGACCATCCTCAGCGTTGCGCTGGCAATTGTGGTGACTTCACCCATTTGGCTCGTAGGTTACGTTGTCCGTCCAAACCTCTGGGAGACTGACGACGGCAGCCCCCATCTGTTCCGCACACTGGTGATGATGGAGGCCCAGTCTCGCTATCTGGGCTTCCCTCGGTGGGTGCCGGACTTCTTTCTTGGCTACGGATACCCGGTGTTCAATTACTACGCGTCATTGACGTACGTTGTCGTATCGCTAATTTCCCGGCTAGGCGTCCCGGTCTACGCAGTGTTCGAAGCTCTTGGGGCGCTGTGTGTTCTCGTTGGCGCCATTGGAGTGTCCGAGTGTGTCCGTACATTCTGGCCGGTCTCATCTGGCCGGTTGGGGTCTCTCGCCGGAGTTTCTGGCGGTCTCGTCTATGTCGCGTCCCCGTACCCTTTTGTGACGAACCTCTATCTGCGTGGTGACCTGCCTGAAGCCATCTGCCTCGCCCTTCTTCCGTGGTTTCTCCTTTCGGTTCATTGGGCGTTTCAAGAGTGGTCAGCGTTGCCACGAACGATTGGATTGATCGCCGGCATCTTGGGCGCGCTGCTGCTCCTGACCCACTCGTTGAGCGCCGTCATTGCGGCCGGTTGCGCGACAGTTTGGTCAATTTGTCAACTCGTTTCTTTCCGACAACATGCCGTCAAGTCAATTGGCCAATTGGCATTTGGTGGTGTGCTTGCCCTCGGTCTCACCGCATTCGCGACTGGACCGATGCTTCTCGAAAGGGATGCGGTTCAAGTTGACGTAATCAAATTCCCGGTCGAAGGCATCCTTGAGACGCTGTCTTCGCCGTTCGGCGTTGGAACTGTGATTGCACGCCCGGAACGGTCACCGTACGGCGTCGAACTAAGTGCCGTGGATTGGCAGTTTGCCTATCGGTACCCGTGGGGGCCACCCGGGTGGGACGGACCGGTTAAACCCGGCGCCGTCCAGATCGCGATATTGGCGATTGCATCCCTCGGTGTACTTGCTTGGTGGATCGGTCGGGTCCGGACGGCAGCGAGACTTGATGGGAGTGTGCATCCGGATCGCGCGCCAGTTTCGCGGTCAGAAATTGGTGCGCTTGCCGGTGCCGCATGCCTGATCGCTGTCACTTGGTTCCTGAACACGAATTGGTCAATGACCGTCTGGCAATCCATCGACGCCCTTCGCTGGCTTCAATTTCCATCACGACTCTACGGCCCGTTCTCAATGGGCGTCGGACTTGTCGTCGGGTGTGCCATTTCCCGCGCTCCCGTTCCGTTGGCATTTTCGGCATTCGGCTTTTTGGCTGCAGGGTGTGCATTGATCGCCAGCACGCTAATCGCGGCGCCGTTCCCAAGTCCGGGAGTACCTCCCCACCCGGTAAGTCGAGCAAGCCTTGTGGAGGCCGAGTACGCAAGGGATACTTGGGCGGGTCGCGTGACATCCAGCGGGGAATTCACTCCGCGAATGTTTGACGTCGCAGCAACGCAACGAGACGAAGAAACCCGTTTAGGGTTGATCGGTCGGCCTCGGGGCAATCATGTGCTTGATTGGCAGTACCCGCCTGCAAGTTGGATCGGTGGCACGGTACTCGTATATCAGGGAGAAGCGCGGATCAGATCGGTGCGATCGCGTGGACTAATGAACGAAGTTCAAGTCGACGTTGGTACTGGTGGCGCGGTAATCGCTTGGCACCAATTGGACTTCCCCGGATGGCGTGCGCTTGTTGACGGCGTTCCGGTCCCTATCCGTACCCCGGCGTACCGTGCTGATGAGGACGCCACACTCGGTTTCCAATTGGTCGATGTTCCGCCAGGAAGCCACACGGTCACATCCGTATTTGGCTCCACAACGGTTCGGATTGTCGGAGACGCGATAACTTTTGGAACGGCCTTGGCACTCGCGTGTGCGATGGCTGTCCAAGTGAGGCGAACGAGAGGCCGTTCACTTTATGGCCTGTCCGCGCTGGTGGCTTCGGCAGCAATCGCCGGACTGGCGGGCGGTCAGCTCGGTTCCGAGGTTGCGAACCAACTGACCCGTCACCTTGTCGGGGATGCGCCCAACCGGGTCGTCGTAGATATCGCTGAGGTCGTCAAATCTGGTCAGGCGCGTCTATCGTCGCCAACGGGGACGCGTCTCGGCGCCGACGCATTCCTCGATGTCGGCGTTGTGCAGATTGGCCTCTCTGACATGGTTGGAGACATTCTCGACCCGCATGCCCATGGAGGTAGGCGCCGCCGCTGGGTATTCATGCATCCACCGTCGCGCGCTTCGGTGACCCTCGCCGTTCGCGACACGGGAACGGCTTTTCAATCTGGGGTCGGGATTAGGCCAGACGCTTGGATAGCCGACTACGGCGATGGAATGGTTTTCACTGTCGAGATATCCCCTGCCGTCGGCGACAGTAGTACACAGGCCGTCCAACGGTGCTCGCTTCGGATCAATCCCAGGGCGCTGCAGGACGAGAGACGCTGGATCGAGTTTCGCGTCCCGCTTGATCGCTGGGTTGGACAGACGGTGGACCTCACCCTGCACACGAGCCCGGCAGAGGATGTGCGAAATGACTGGGGTGGTTGGGGGAACCCGGTGGTTGTAGTTGACAAGTCGATCCGACGACCTGCGAATGGTCCCCGCCCGCCCGCATCGGTGGTTCCCTATCCAGACACCGGGTGCGCGCCAGAGAATGGCTAATCGTAGCCCGGTCGCCGACATAACCGCCCGATCTGCGCGTAGCGAATTGCAATCAGGGGCGACCGGGTGGGGTGAGGGCCGATTGCGAACTGTCAGCGGGAAACCGACGCGTATCGGTAACCCCATGTCGCCTTGTCTCCCGTGGTCACTGTGGCGATCCACCATTCGATGCCATCGCCAAGCGACTGCTTCTTCAACATGCCCGGCTGTTCAGCGGTGTTCTGGTCGAGGTCCGGGAAGATGATCGCTGTGATCCCCACGGGAACCACCAGCGTCTGGCGCCGTTCCCAGTACCGGCTCGTGTCGGTGCCTTTGCCGGCGACCGCAACATTGAACAGAAGCTCATGCCGGTAGCCGGGCAGGTAGTAGCGGTACTGACGGGACCGGTCGTATGCCACAAGCATGGTCGAAGCCGGGACGAAGTCATTGCGAAGCGCCGTGACGGTGCGATCAATCGTGCGGTCAACTTCCCTGATTTCACGTAGGCGTCCCTCACCCGGACCGACGAGGAACAGTCCTGCGTTGATGATGCAAATCGTGACGATGACAGCGGTAGTCGTGACGACTTCACTCACGCGAGACTGCGGTCCCTTCAGCGTCGCGAAGAGATCCGCAACGAGGTCGCGCGTCCCGGCAGCAACGAGAAGACACGCGGGTGGCAGGAACGTGAGGATGTAGCCAGGGTTTCCCAGGTGAACCAGCACGTAGAAAGCTAGGGGGGGTGCAAGCCATATGGCCACGAAACGGGTTGCGGGCTCGCTTGCCAAACGAGTTGGGCGGAAGCGCGCGCCCAGATCCAGCGTCAGGGGCAAGATTGCCGGTCCGAGACCCGCGTACGTGAACTCCACGAGGGCACGCAGATTTTCCAGGACGCCGAGCAGTTGCTTGCCGAGACCGGACGTCGACTGGATGAAGTAGGAGTAATAGCCACCGGTCGCTTGCTGATAGACCCCCCAGCCTCCAGTGATGATGACCATCGGCACATACCACGCCGTGATCACGCCCACACCCGTGGCGCCCGCCGTGATCAAGGTTCGGAACCTCGTGGGCCATGACGATGAGTGACTGAGGATTGCCCAAGCCAGAAGCGGAGCGAGGAATGGCGTGATTTCGCTTCGGTAACCCGAACCGACTGCAAGGATGATCGCCCCTACAATCGCCCATCTCCTGGCGCCGGGTTCATCGGATCCTGCCTCAAGGCATGCCCAGGCTCCCGACGTCGAAAATGCCGCTAGGAGTGCGTAAGGGTAGGCAACCTCGCCTTGGCCCCAGAAAAGTGCTGAGGTGGCAAGTACGCACCCTCCAAGAACTCCTGTCGTGCGGTCGAAGAGACGCGCCCCGACCAAGACAAGCATCGTTACCGCCAAGCCACTCGCGACGATACTCAAGGTGACATAGCTTGCGTTCGCGTCACCGATTACCAGTCGTAGCATCCAGGCGGTTGCGACGTACAGCGGATAGCCAGGCGGTTGGGGTTGATGGAAGGCGACGTTGTATTGATCGAGTGCCAGTGCGTAATTCGCACTGTCCCACGCGAATAGGTATTCGCTTCGGAATGGAATGCGTGACAGTGAGGTAGCCAGTCCCATTGCGAGCGCGACGAAGCCAAACAAGGTGTTTCCGGTTGGACGATCACCCCACCCCGTCGCCCCTGATTGCAATACGCGAGTGCCGTCGAACAAGCTTTGTCTGGGTTGGTAGCTGCGTTCCTGGCTCAGCCCCCCATCGCTGCCCACGTTTGCAATACGCTGCGCTTCCATCCCGCCTGGAACGGGGGCCAATCCCATCTCTTTGTGGGGGTTCACTTGGATCACCTTGGGAGGGAGTTTAGCGATCATGTTCCACGGCAAGACGCCCGCTGGCGAGAGAGAGCAGCAGTTGGCGGGTGGCGGGTGGCGGTCGATCTTGTTGTACTGGGTTGACCCCGCTCGCATTGGTAACCTCCCAGCGCAATGGTGCTTTCTCAATGCCTGACGATCGTGGTGCGCGGTGACGACCCGCGAGGTCACGCCCTCCTCGCTGACGCCCACGCGATGGGGTACCAATCGTTGCATTCGGTAACCATCAGCGATCTCATCTTTTTTCGCGGCAGCATCGGCTCCGGGCTCCGCGATGACCTCGTGGCCCTGCTTGTGGATCCACTGCTTCAGACATCCACATGGTCTCGTAACTGCGGGGTGGAGGGTGAAACCGACCTGATGGTCGAGACCGTCCTCCTGCCCGGGGTCACGGATGCCGTTGCGGAACAACTGCTTCGAGTAGCACGGGGCAAGCGTTGGCCTCTCCACGACGTCGTAACTGGACGGCGCATCGAACTTCGGGGCGAAATCCCCCAAGGGTTGCGCGAGACACTTATCCGACGCTTGATGGTCAATCCCGTGATCGAGCACTGGGTCATCGATAGTCTTGTGGAACCCACCTTCGCTCAGGGAGCCGCCGTGGCGGTCGACGGTGACGACGAAAGCTCGGTCACCGGGAATTCACTTGCATCGGGAATGCGGGCGTCCCAAGCCCCTGATCGCCTCCCACGGTTGCAGTACGCTGCGCATCCCGGTCGACCGGATCAGGCGGTTCGGTTGCTTGGTTGTACGGAGACCGATCTCGAAGCGCTCAACATTGCGCGCGGAATGGCGCTCGACCCGGCGGAACTCGAGGCAGTGCGGGCGTACTACGCGGTTCGCGGTGGGGTAGCGCCCGACATCGAACTCGAAATGATTGCGCAAACGTGGTCAGAACACTGCGCCCACAAGACGTTTCGCGCGAGGATTACCACGTCGACCGGGGAAGAAGTTGTCCCGCTCCTCGAGCAACTTCGTCGTGCAACGGCCCGAATTGATGCGCCGTATGTGGTGAGTGCGTTCGTTGGCAACGCTGGAGTCCTCCAGTTCACCCCCGGCACGACGTTCGCTGTCAAGTGCGAGACCCATAACCACCCGAGTGCCATCGAACCGTTCGGTGGTGCGAATACTGGCGTCGGCGGAGTGATCAGGGATGTCCTCGGGGCTTCGCACCGACCGATCGCGTGCACCGACATCCTGTGTTTCGGACCGGCGGACACCGCTGATGCGCTGCTTCCGGATGGGGTGATCCATCCCCGGCGTGTGCGGTCTGGTGTGGTCGCGGGTATCGCTGACTACGGCAACAAGGTTGGCCTGCCGACCCTTGCCGGCGCGGTCCTCTATGACCCCGGGTACATCGCCAACCCGCTCGTTTTCGCCGGTTGCGTTGGCATGGCCAAAGCCCCGTATGTGGCGGAGCGCCCGCTTCCGGGTGACCGGATCGTCGTTCTCGGAGGGGCCACGGGCCGCGATGGCATTCGAGGGGCGACTTTTTCCTCGGCGACAATGGATGCGACCACGGGTGATGTGGCGGGCGCAAGTGTGCAGATTGGTGACCCGATCACTGAGAAGCTCCTCGTGGACCTGTTGGCTGATGGCCGACATCTGTACCGAGCGATCACTGACTGCGGAGCAGGAGGACTTTCATCGGCTATTGGCGAGATGGCCGAGGGGATCGGTGCGGAGGTAGACCTCGATGAATTGCCGATGAAGTATCACGGGCTCGCCCCGTGGGAGGTGTGGCTCTCCGAGGCACAGGAGCGGATGGTCGTGGCGACCGCGGATCCCGAACCACTGTTCGCCGCCTCTGCGATCCTGGGCATTCACTGCACAGATGTCGGAGCATTCACGGGCGCGGGACGCCTGGTGGTCCGTTCATCGGGGCACCGGATTGTTGACATCGACACCGTGTTCCTGCACGACGGTCGTCCGACTCGTCACATGGTTGCCAAGCTCCCTCAGCCCAACCGGATTGCAGCCTTTTCCCACGTCCCGCCCCTATTGGAGGGAGGTTTGACCTCCAAGACATCAAGCGTCGGCGCGAAGCCTCTTGCAATCACGGGGGATGGGTTGGCGATCACCGTTGCCGAACTCGAAGCGATACTGCTCGAGCTGCTTGCCCATCCGAATATTGCCTGCAAGGCATCGGTAATCCGTCGGTACGACCACGAGATCCGCGGCGCGACACTCGTGAGACCACTTGTCGGTGAGCCGATTGGCGGGCACATCATTGGTCATGCCGATGGGACGGTCATTGCGGAACCGCTAGCACCACACGGTATCGCACTCGGCATCGGGGTAAATCCGTGGTTCGGGATTACTGACCCGGAGCGAATGGGGCAGTCCGTCGTGGATGAGGCTGTCCGGAACGTCGTTGCCTGCGGTGGCGACCCTGATCGAACAGCGTTGCTTGACAACTTCTCGTGGGGTGACCCTCGTCGCCACGAGACGCTTGGTGACCTTGTGGCGACCGTAGCTGGCGCTTGCGAAGCTGCCATTGCATTTGCAGCACCCTTCGTCTCAGGCAAGGACTCGCTCAATAACGAGTACTTGGGAGCGGATGGGGGTCGCCACGCAGTGCCGCCAACCCTGGTGATCACTGCAGTTGCGCACGTGCCCGAGGCGTCGCGGACGATAACTCCAGATCTCAAGTTCGCGGGCAACGCGCTGTTGGTAGTCGGCATAACGCCGGTTGCACTCGGAGGAACGCATATCGCGTTGGTGCGCGACCTCGCTCCTTCGTCCGCGCCTCCCTTTGACCAGTCGGCACCGGCGCGATACCGGCGACTGCATGCTGCCATCCGCGACGGTCTCGTTGTTTCGTGTCACGACATCAGCGAAGGCGGCCTTGCCGTCGCCCTATGCGAGATGGCGATTGCTGGAAATCTCGGTTTTGACACGCCCGCCGCGCCTCCCACTTTCCGTGCGGACGCAAGCGGCTCTGATCGAAGCGCCTCTGACGTGGAGGTTCTTTTCGGCGAGGGGAACGGGCGGTTCGTCGTTGAGGTGGATCAGCGTCATGTAGGCGCCTTCATCGCGCGATTGAATGGCGAGGCATCAGTCATCGGCGCTGTTTCCGCCGATCGAGTTGCCCGGTTTCCCGTTCTTGGCGCGGACCGCATGGCCATCCCGGTCGCAGCACTGCGTCAAGCGTGGAGTGGCCGTCCGTGAGCCGCCGCCCCGAGGCGGCGGTCCTCACCGCACCGGGCACGAACCGTGATCCTGACGCATGCCTGGCGCTTGAACTGGCAGGTGCCAATCCGGTCGTGATCCCTGTCGCGTCAATGCTGGACGCCCGGTCCCGGTTGTCTGACAGCGACATGATCGTGATACCCGGAGGGTTTTCCTACGCGGATGCCCTTGGTGCGGGACGCGTGTTCGCAACCGAACTCGATCACGCTCTCGGTGATCACCTTTTCGTAGCCGCCGCTGACCGTCGTCCGGTGATCGGCATCTGCAACGGGTTCCAGACCCTCGTGCGGTTGGGTGTATGGTCCCGCGAGGGCTACCGCTTGGCGCTGGGACACAATGCCAACGGCGTATTCACCTGCGAATGGGTGAACTTGATCCCAGACCCGACGACGCGGTGCATCTGGACGGTTGGCCTGGAAAGTGAAGTTTCATGCCCCGTCGCACATGGTGAGGGTCGCATGGTTTGTGATGATACGACCGCCTCGGCGTTGCTGGATGCCGGGCGGGTGGCCCTGAGATATGGGCGGAACCCAAACGGGTCGCGAGGCGACATCGCAGGGTTGACTGATGCCACGGGTTTCATTCTGGGCCTGATGCCTCATCCAGAGAACCACGTTGTAGCGAGGCAGCATCCGGGCTTTCGGCGTGGGATCGGTGGGGGACTTGGGCTTCGGATCTTCGAGAATGGAGTGCGCCATGCCGGACGCTGAGTCCTCCCACCCCGTAGCTCCTGATTGCAATACGCTGCGCTTAGAAGCACCAATCAGCGGACCCTCGGCAGTTCAGGGAGGGCGTGCGCCGGAGATGGGGTGTGATGACATCCACCTTGATTTGCCCGGACGGCGGGTTGGCAAGGTGCGCGTTTCATACGCACTTCCTGACGGGCGCCGCTTGTTCGTGACGACCGACCGCTTGTCGGCATTCGACCGGGTTGTGGCCGTGGTGCCGTACAAGGGTCAAGTACTCAATGAGTTGGCGGCCTGGTGGTTCGACCAAACCCGGGGGATTGTTGCCAATCACGTAGTCTCTGTCCCCGACCCGAACGCCACCATCGGCGTCGAGGCGCGTCCGATACCGGTAGAGGTGGTTGTCCGGGGCGTGATCACGGGGAACACGTCTACCTCGCTATGGCGGCAATACGATGAGGGCGCAAGGGTCATCTACGGGCACGCGTTCCCGGATGGACTGCGCAAGAACACGCGCCTGCCTGAGGCCATCATTACGCCGACGACAAAGGGGGAAGGCGGTGCGCACGACGAACCACTTACGAGTGCCGAAGTGGTTGAACGCGGGTTGGTTGGGGCAGCGATCTGGGCACAGGTGCAGACGGCAGCGCTGGCGTTGTTCACGTTCGGGCAACGGATTGCTGATCGGGCCGGACTGATCCTGGCTGACACGAAGTACGAGTTCGGCATCTCGCCTGACGGGTCGCTGTTGTTGATCGATGAAGTGCACACGCCAGACTCTTCGCGCTACTGGGAGGCCTCATCGTACGAAGACCGGGTTGGGCGGGGTCTGGAACCCGAAAGTCTCGACAAGGAACCTGTCCGGCTCGCGCTGGATGCGTTGGGATACCGCGGCAACGGCGAGCCTCCGGTACTTGGCCACGACGTGATTTCTGCAACCACGAACCGGTACATCGCTGCGTATGAGAGGATCACGAATACGAGGTTCGTGCCCGGCACCTACCCAGTCGAGGCGCGCGTGTTGGGCGCGCTCAATCAGGTGGGTGTCTGAACCGAAGCGCATCTAGGTCATGGGGCGATGGGGTGGGAAGTAGTAAGCCCGGGAGTGTGCAGGAATGAAGCCGCTTGTCGTGATACTGATGGGTTCGCCGGCTGACCGGGAACACTCCGACCGGATTGCGGATGCATGCAGTCGTTTTGGTCTTGAACCGGTGGTCCGGATTGGTTCGGCGCACCGCACGCCGGAACATGTGCTCGGACTTCTCCGAGCGTACGATGGCCAACCGCGCCCGAAGGTGTTCATCACCGTTGCCGGCCGATCCAATGCGTTATCTGGCTTCACCGATCCGTCGGTCCTCGCGCCAGTGATTGCCTGCCCGCCCCCAGGCGATCAGGTGGATCTTTGGAGTAGCCTTCGCATGCCCCCGGGCGTCGGGTGTGCAACGGTCCTGGAGCCGCTGAACGCGGCGCTGATGGCTGCCAAGATATTCGCGGTCACGGATGACGAGGTTGCCGGCTTGGTGAAGTCTTATCAGGCATCTCAGCGAGATCGAATTCTCAACGCCGACCTTGAGGTGTCTGGGTGACGGGACGCGTCTCGGCCGGTGCTACTGTCACGATGGACGACCGTCCGAGTGAGGAATGTGGCGTCATCGGCGTGACTTCCCCTGCCGAGGAGGTGGGTGAACTCGTCTTCTTCGGCCTGTTCGCGCTTCAGCACCGTGGACAGGAAGCTGCCGGCATTGCTGTTTCTGACGGCGTGCAAGCGCGGTTGCACAAGGCGGATGGATTGGTCGGTCAGGTGTTCAACCCAGCTGCCATGTCACCGCTTCAGGGCATGAACGGGATTGGCCACACCCGTTATTCCACGACCGGTGGGGTTGGAACACGAAATGCCCAGCCATTTCTGGTGGAGACTGTCCATGGGCCATTGGCAGTCGCGCACAACGGCAACCTTGTCAACGCGGGTGAACTGCGCACCGAACTTCTGACAAGGGGCTTCGGACTGACCGCATCGTCGGATACCGAAGTCATGACCTTGATGCTGGCGTCTGCCGGGGGTCCGACGTGGGAAGACCGGGTTGCACGAACGATGCCAGCGTGGACCGGGGCTTACTCGGTCGTGCTTCTCGTGGAGAACCGAGTGATTGCGGCGCGCGACCCGTGGGGTTTCCGGCCGTTGTCGGTCGGTCGTCTTGCAGACGGCGGGTACGTGGTTGCGTCAGAGACCTGCGCGCTTTCAACTTTGGGCTGCCGTGAGATATCCGAGGTTTCACCAGGAGAAATCGTCACCATTCAGGGCGACACGGTTCGGCGACGTCAAGCCTTGGTCCCGGCAGTGACGCCTGCACGATGCACCTTTGAGTTCGTCTATTTCTCGCGCCCTGACTCGGTCTGGGACGGTCGAAGCGTGCACGGCGTACGACAGCGCCTTGGAGAGGAATTGGCACGGGAAGCCGCGGTTTCCGCGGATGTCGTGGTTCCCGTTCCCGACTCCTCAATTCCCGCAGCGGTAGGGTATGCACGCCAAAGCGGCATCCCGTACAACGATGGCCTGATCAAGAACCGGTACATCGGACGGACCTTCATCGAACCAACTCCGGTGATGCGGAAACGCGGCGTGGCGATGAAATTCAATGCCCTTGCCGAGAACCTCGCGGGCAAGCGTGTCGTCCTGATTGACGATTCCCTTGTTCGGGGGACCACCGCTGGACCCTTGGTCCAGCTCTTGCGCGATGCGGGCGCCACCGAAGTACACCTCCGGATCACGTGTCCCCCGATCCGTCACGCTTGCCACTTTGGGGTCGACATGGGACATGACGATGACCTGATTGCAGCGCACCTCACACTCGACGAACTTCGTGGTGTCGTTAAGGCTGACACATTGGGGTTCTTGTCTCTGGAGGGCATGATGCGTGCAGTCGGGCGTGACGGTGGCTATTGCAATGCATGCTTCACTGGTGCCTATCCGTTAGCTGCGGGCGCGTCACGTCGCAAGGATGCCTTTGAACGTGTCCTTGGCGCGGTTTCGGGATGACATCGACCTTGGCAACTCCTGCAATAGGCAAGGTCGTCCTTGTCGTCGGTTCGGGTGGCCGTGAACACGCGATTGCCGAGGCGGTTGCGCGTTCGCCACGCGTCAGCCGACTACTGGTCACGCCGGGAAATGGTGGTACACCGGGAGAAAGGTTTGGGGTTCCTTCGAGTGACGTTGAAGGAATTGTCAATCTCGCCATACGTGAGGGTGTTGACCTCGCGATCATCGGGCCGGAAGGTCCTCTCGAGGCCGGCCTGGTCGATGCCTTGAAGCGGGCTGGTATCGATGCTTTCGGGCCGACGGCGGACCTAGCCCGGATTGAGGCGTCCAAGGCCCACGCGCGGGTTCTTGCTACGCGCCTTGGCATTCCCCAACCGAGGCATGCCGTGTTCTCCCCCGGCAATGAGAACGCGGCGCTCGATTGGGTCAGACAACTGGGTGTGGCCGTCGTTGTGAAGCAATCCGGTCTCGCCGGAGGCAAGGGCGTTAGTCTGCCGGATGATGACCTCTCAGTCGTCTCTGCGGTCCACGATGCTTTGACACACGGAGAAATCGTCATCGAGGAGCGCCTTTCCGGGCCGGAGTACTCGTTGATTGCCTTTTGCGATGGACGGACTGCCCGCGCACTTCCACTCGCGCAGGACCACAAGCGTGTGTTCGATGGAGATCAGGGACCGAACACCGGCGGCATGG
>SXGT01490601.1_pt1 | contig 36389 bp, 33 predicted proteins | sample 3176221 | NCBI WGS metagenome assembly SXGT01 (sample SAMN11356862, study PRJNA531348) | freshwater metagenome | isolation source: freshwater sample F1-120 | place: China: Fuxian Lake, Yuxi | collected 2017-12-25 | reverse complement strand
GTCAAACGGGTCCCCAAGTCCGAGCGGGGTCCGCGCGTCGAACAAGCGCTCGCGAGCGTTCGGCTCGAAGGTTACGGCGGTCGCAAACCAAACCAGCTTTCAGGCGGCCAACGTCAGCGAGTCGCGCTGGCTCGGGCGCTCGTGAACCGGCCGAGCGTGTTGTTGCTCGATGAACCGCTGGGTGCGCTCGATCTCAAACTCCGCGAGGAGATGCAAGTCGAACTGAAGCAAATCCAGCACGAGGTCGGGATCACATTCATCTTCGTCACCCACGATCAAGGCGAAGCGTTGTCGATGAGTGATCGCCTCGCGGTGTTCAACAACGGTCGCATCGAACAGGTCGGCGCGCCGCGCGCGATCTACGAGCAGCCCGCGACCGAGTTCGTAGCGAACTTCGTCGGCACCGCGAACTTGCTACGCGAGGCGGGCGAGCTCGTCACGATTCGCCCCGAGCGCGTGCGGATCGGTGCGGCCTCCAGCGATGAAATCTCCGCGACCGGCACGATTGTCGACGTGCAGTTCCTCGGCGCGACGACTCGGGTCCGCGTCGAACTTGCCGACCATCGCACGATCATCGTCGAAGAACCCAACACGGAGTCCTCGTCCCGCGTCGCCGCGGGTGATTCCGTGAACCTTGCGTGGCGACGCGACGACTGCCGACGGGTCGGCGCAGTCCAACCCGTCGATCGCTAGGGGGAAAACATGAAGAACAAGTATCGGGTCGCCGCAGCAGCGATGGCCTTGGCGCTCGTCGGTGCGGCCTGCGGCGACGACGACAAAGAAGGCGGCGACACCACGGCACCGCCCGCCACACAGGCCGAGATCGGCGAGGGCGAAGGCGCGATTTCGATCCTCGCTTGGCCGTACTACGCGGAGAACGGTTCGAAGGACCCAGCCCTGGATTGGGTCAGTGCGTTCGAGGCAGACACCGGGTGCAAGGCGACGATCAAAGAGTTCGGCACTTCGGACGAGGCGTTCACGCTGTTTGGTTCCGGCGACTACGACGTCGTTTCCGCGTCGGGAGACTCGTCGCTCCGCAGCGTCGCGGCGGGTAACGCCGCAGTCATCAACACCGAACTCGTCGACACGTATGACGACCTCGCCGACTTCCTCAAGGAGCAGGCATGGAATTCAGTCGATGGAATCGTGTATGGAGTTCCTCATGGCTGGGGCGCCAACGTCTTGCAGTACAACACTGAGGTGGTCGACCCTGCGCCTGATAGCTGGGGTGCTGTTTTCGATCCCGAGTCGCCGCACGCAGGCAAGATCGCGGCCTATGACTCGCCGATCTACATCGCCGACGCTGCCGTGTACCTGATGGCAACCGATCCCGACCTCGAGATCACGAATCCGTACGCGCTCGACGAGACCCAGTTCGATGCAGCCGTCGAGCTCCTGAAGGCTCAGAACGCGATTCTGGGCGAGTACTGGGCAGATTACGTGCAGTACGAGGAGCACTACCGGGCGGGAAGCACCGTCATGGGGACGAGTTGGCAGATCATCGTCAACACGTTGACTGCGGAAGACCCGCCCGTCGCGGTCGCGTCGGTACTTCCGAAGGAGGGATCGACTGCGTGGTCTGACAACTGGATGATTCACAGCGAGGCAAAGAATCCCAACTGCGCCTACAAGTGGATCAACTACATCACCTCGCCCGCCGTGCAAGGCACTGTGGCAACCACCTTCGGTGAGGCACCCGCGAACTTGAAGGCGTGCGACGAGATCGCGGACCACTGCGCGGCCTATTTCGCTGAGGACGCCGACTACTACGGTCAGCTGCACTACTGGACGACCCCGACAAAGGAATGCCTCGACGGTCGTACGGATGTCGAGTGCAAGGACTATGCCGAGTGGGTAGCGGCCTGGGACGAAATCAAGGGTTGAACTACAAACGAGGGCGGGGCCGCACTGCGGTTCCGCCCTCTTGTTCATCATGACCGTCGCCAGCTTCACCTCCGTCCGTCGCCAGGTCGCTCGAGCGCTCGCACGTCGACCGAAGTGGAGACTCGCAGGCACCTTGTCTCCGCCGTTGGCCTGGCTGCTTCTCGCTTACATCGGGGCACTGGCCGCTCTCCTCATCACGTCGACCCACCGTGAGTCCACGACAGGACTCATCACCGAACGAATCACGACGCCCGGACTCGACAACTTCCGACGCCTCGTCGAGACGCCGGTGTATCGCGACGTCACCGTACGCACGATCGGCGCAGCGCTTGCTGTCACCATGATCGATCTTGTGATCGCGCTGCCCGTTGCCTTCTTCATGGCCAAGGTCGCGGGTCCTGGACTACGTCGCGCATTGGTCATCCTTGTCACGATGCCTTTGTGGGCTGGGTACCTCGTCAAGGTCTACGCGTGGAGCACGCTGCTCAATCCCGAGAGCGGATTCCTTCGGGAGACGGTTGGCATGACGCCGGGATTCGAGATCGGCGGCTCCATCGTGACGCTGGCCTACCTGTGGCTCCCGTACATGATCCTGCCGATCCACGCGGGGCTCGATCGCCTGCCCACGTCGTTGCTCGAAGCCTCGACCGATCTCGGCGGTCGCGCTGGTCGAACGTTTCGCTCGATCGCGCTTCCGTTGCTCGTTCCGTCGATCGTTGCCGGTTCGATCTTCACCTTCTCATTGACCTTGGGGGACTTCTACGTCAACCGGATCTTCGGTAACAAGACGCAGTTCATCGGTAACACGATCTTCACCAACTTCAGCGCGAACTTGCCGTTTGCAGCGGCGTTCAGCGTGGTCCCGATACTCGTCATGGTCATCTATCTCTTCTTCGCGCGAACCACCGGCGCGCTGGACGAACTCTGATGTACTTCTCTCGCACGACGCGGCTGCTGCTCGGCGGGTTCACGACGCTGGTCGTCGCGGTCCTGTATTTCCCCCTCGGATACGTCGCCCGCCTGTCGGTTGCGCGAAGCCGAGGTTTCGGGCATCCGAGCGGCTTCACCCTCGACGCGTGGCGGAGCGCTGTCGAAGCACCAGGTCCACGAGATGCGCTCAAGAACTCGCTCATCGTCGCCGCCGAGGCGACGTCGATCGCGCTGGTACTGGGAACGCTCGCCGCTTCGGCGCTGACGCGATTCTCGTTCTTCGGTCGTAGCACTGTGAACCTGATGATCGTGCTGCCGATCGCGTTGCCTGGCATCGTGACCGGTATCGCCTTCCACTCCGGCTACGAGCGACTCGGAGTCGACCTCTCCGTCATCACCCTCGTCGCCGCCCACGCAACGTTTTGCATCGTGGTCGTCTTCAACAACGTCGCGGCAAGAATGCGCAATCTGTCAGCGAATCTCGATGAAGCCTCCGCAGACCTCGGGGCCGACCAACTGCAGACGTTCTGGCACGTCCGATTGCCCTTGATGCGATCGGCGCTCCTCGCCGGCGGTCTGCTCAGCTTCGCCCTCTCGTTCGATGAGATCGTCGTTACGACCTTCACCATCGACGGGGGCTTCAAGACGCTGCCCGCGTGGATTCTCGAGAACATGTTCCGTAGCCAAAGCGTGCCCATCGTCAACGCGACCGCGACATTCATCGTCGCGGCGATGACAATTCCGATCTATGTCGCGCAGCGACTCATCGATCGCAGTTCCGCCTGACGATTTGGCATTCGGGCGCCGAAGCGTGCCACGATGCAACCCATGGCAACCACCAACTCCGAAGTGTTCATTGCCCGCACTGCCGACGAGGTCTGGGCCGCGTTCGGCGACTTCCATGGAATCAAGAACTGGTTCCCGGGTCTCGAGGACGTGCGCTCCGACGGCGACGCCCGCTTCATCACGATGGGCCCGGGTATGGAGATCACCGAGACGCTCGTATCCCGTGACGACGGCGCCCGCTCGCTGAGCTACACGGTCGCGGCCGAGGTGCTGCCGACCACGAAGTACGTCACGACCTGCTCCGTCGAAGACGCCGACGGCGGGTGCATCGCTCGCATGACGGCCGAGATCGAACCCGATGAGATCGCACCGATGATCCAGGGCGTCTACGACAACGCGGTCCAGGGCCTGGCATCCAACTTCGCCTGAGCACACGGTGCCGGCTCGCCCATACGAAACGTTGCTCAGCGAGCGTTGAGGCTGGCAAGCACGGCGTCCGCTCCGACGAATCGGCGGACGACGCGGCCGTTCGCAGCCGCTTCGATCACCGTCGGGGCGCTCTTGACGCGATAACCGGCAGCCAGCTGCGGTTCACGTTCGACGTCGACGACGTGCACCGTCGCGCGCTCGTCGGAGCACAGCGCCCGCTCGACCGGACCGCACTGCGCGCAGTAGCGCGTCGTGAACACCACGAACGTCCGATCCGGCCCTCGGAGCCGCGACGGCAGCGCGGGCCACGCGTGTTCGGCGCGTTGGTCGGCGATCCGCCGCATCCGCCAGATTCGGGGCGCGAGCGCAAGTCCGAAGACGATCACGACGACGATCAGGTACTTGGCCATCACGCGACCAATTCGACGCGGCGGCGCCGCGCGACGAACAGCCAGATCTCGCACCCCACGCACAGACCGGTGGTCGCGGCGAGGCCAGCGAGCACAGCAACGATCAGTGCCAAGGCCCAGCCAACCCCGACCACACCCAGAGCGAACGCGATCGTCGCGGCAGCGAGGAAGACGACCCCAACCGCGGCGGCAAAGCGCGGCGGACGCGGGTCTTCGAGGTGTGCCGGGGGTCCAAGCCGCGGGCGAACGACCGCTGCGTAGAAGCGCAGCACCGGGCCGTACCGAGGCCCGAAGGCCGCACCGACAAACAACACGACGGCGAAGACGGGGACCACGAACCGAGCGTCGAGCACGAACGCACCCAGCAAAGCGGCGGTCAGCACCGCCTGGTTGAGGCGAGGTCCCCTCGGATCGATCGGTTGCGGTCGGCGTTCCACTCGGCGCACTCTAATTCCCGACCTCCCAGGTCGGAAATCGGCCCGTCTACCCTCGGGCCTCGTGCCGCGAGTGCTGACCGACGCCCAGGTCGAGGGTTACCACCGGGACGGCTTCGTCTGGGTCAGTCAATTCCTCGACTCGGCTTGGCTCGATCGGCTTCGCAACGTCACCGAGGAGTTCGTCGAACGATCGAGATCGGTATCCGGCCGCAACCCGAGCTTCGACCTCGAGCCGGATCACTCGTCCGACAACCCGCGCCTCCGGCGGCTCAACTCGCCAGTCGATCACCACCCGACCTACTGGGAATTTGCGTCGCGAGCGCCGATCGTCGACGCAGTGTGCGACCTGATCGGGCCCGACATCAAGTTCCACCACAGCAAGCTGAACTTCAAAGCCTCACACGGCGGTGAAGCAGTCAAGTGGCACCAAGACATCGGCTTTTGGCCGCACACGAACTACTCACCGCTCACCGTCGGCGTGTTCTTGGCCGAGGTATCGCCCGGAATGGGCGAGGTCGGATTCGTGCCCGGCAGTCACGACCGTGAGTTGTTCGACCACTACGACGGCGATCGCTGGACCGGCAGTATCCGCGACGCCGAACTCCCCACGGTGGGAGTCGAACGAGCCGTGTATCCGACCGGACCTGCAGGCACGATCACAATCCACAACTGCAGAACAGTGCATGGCAGCGCACCAAACGCTTCCGGTGCACCGCGCCCGTTGTTGCTCAACACCTACACGGCGGCGGATGCATTCGCGTACACCGACATTGTCCGTGGCAGCGCGCACGGCGAGGAGATCATCCGGGGTGAGCCTGCTCGTTGGGCTCGCCACGACTCCCGGCCCTGCCAGGTGGGTCCTGGTCGGTACCGACCCATCTTCGAGGTCCAGCAGGGCGAATAACGGCGCAGTCGGGGCTCAGGACGCCGTCACGTCCCAGAGGTGATGAATCGGGTCGTGGATGAAGTATCGGGCGCACGACTCGACCGTGAAAGCCGCGCCATCGCTTCGGTAGCCGGTGCGAGACCACTGATCGTCGCCAACCCCATCGAATCGGTCGGCGAGCACCCCCGCGATCGCACGCATCTCCACCGCAACCGTCGAAGGAGCCTGTTCGCCGTAACGATCCGCGATGGCCGTCGCGTCTTGATCCCAGTTGTCGTAGCGCGGACCGTCGTCGGTGAGCATTCGGTCGAGCCGCCCGTCGTAGACCCGAAACACGTCACGCACATGGCACGCGTACTCGAGCGTCGACCAGCGATCGTCCCGCGTCCGACGACCGACATCCGGTCCGGCGAGCAACTCGGTCCAGGTCGCCGCGTTGGCGCGGACCATCGCACCGACCTGCTCGCGCCGAAAGCCCTGCGCGTCGAACCCGCACTCGTCACAGCGCCGCTCGAGAACCCAGGTCCAGTTCTTGTCGTCGGGAACGATCGTCATCGCGCCATGGCTAGTCGAACATTTGGAACGGTGGCAGTTCTTTTCGCTGCAGCGCTTCGCTGCGGGTCCGCACGAAGTCGGCCATCGAGTCACGGGTGGGGATCACGAAGTCGCCCCGCTTGATCGCAGCGACGATTTCAGGAGCGATCTCAGCGGGCTGTCTGCCAGCCCCGCAAAAGTCCCGCAAGATGGTCTCGATCGCGGTTGCACTCTCGACGTCGGGTCGAACACCTTCGCGGTTGCGTTCGGACTGGCCAATGCGCGTCGCCACGGCGCTCGGGCACAGCACCGAGACCCCGATCGGCGCGCCAGCAGCCTTGAGGTCGTTCGCGAGCACCTCGGCGAGCGCCAGCGCGGCGAATTTGCTGACCGTGTAGACGCCACTCATTCCCGTCGCGATCAAGCCGGCCATCGAGGACGTGATCTCGATGTGCGCCTCGGAGCCGCGAGCGATCATGCGCGGGACGAAGGCTCGGATCCCGTGGATGATCCCGTACACATTGACGGAGAACACCCAATCCCAGTCCTCGATCGGGCTCTCCCACAGCAGCCCGCCACGGAACACGCCCGCGTTGAGGCACAGCAGGTCGACTCCACCGAACTCGGCGTCGACCTGATCGGCGAGCGCGACCATCTCGTCGGCGCGGCTGACGTCGGTTCGGATCGCAACGGCGCGGCAGCCGGCCTCGTGTACCCCCAGCAACGTCAGGTCGAGGCCGCCAGCGTCGACGTCAACCGCGACGATCGTCATGCCCTCCCGGGCAAGTTCGACGCACAGCGCCTGGCCGATGCCACTCGCGGCACCCGTGACCACCGCAACCTTGTCTTCGAGGGATTCCATCGCACGATTCTTACCCGATCCGGTCAGGTGGTCGTCACTGCGGTCGGTTTGGAGACATCCACATCCGGTTCGAACAGGTCGAAGGAGGGCCAGTCCGCGAACGATGCGACGACGACATACGGGAACACGTCCCGCCGATCGCGTGCCACCGTCACTGCGTCGTTGTAGAACGAGCGCGCCGCCGCGACCCGGTCCTCGCTCATGGTCAAGGCATCTTGCAACGCCCGGAAGTGTTCGGCGGCCCGCAGGTCCGGGAACCTTTCTGCCAACGCCACGAGGTTCGCACGTTGCGCTCGTGCGCCGATCTCGGCCATCCCCGCGCGCGCGAGTTCAGGGGCGGCCGGCAGCACCGCTCGCGACACGACGAGCCCTTCTTGCACCGACGCTTCGTATTCGGTGTACTCGCGAACAACGGTCACGAGGTTCGTGAGCAGATCGTGCCGTCGTTGTAACTCGATCGAGATCAACGACCACGCCCGTTCGGCCTGTCCTCGAACGCGTACAAGCCGGTTGTACGCACGAAAGAACCATGAGAACAGGAGTGTTCCGACGAAGACGAGCACCGCGACAAGCGCGAATCGCCACACGCGCGCCCACGTGTCGACGAAGTGATAGGCAACCGACGGGTCACCGTCGGAGTCGAAGGTCGGCTCGGCGCGCACGACGAACATCAGTCCCGCGGCAATGGCACCAAACGCGCTCGACACCCACGCGGCAAACGCGATCTTGTTGCGAACCTTCCGTTCGGCGTCATCGGAGATGATGAACTCGTCGCTCGACTCCTCCGTCGCGAACTCCACGTCCGCCGACTCCGCGCGAACGCGAGTCGGGCCGATGACGTACACGGGTTCGTCGATATCGAGCCGAGTCTCGACCTGCCGCCACTTCTTCGAACGGCCGGGGACACCGGCGACGTGTTCGTCGACGCCGATGAGTTCAGCATGCCGCGGGTCGACCCACACGGCACCGGTCGAGTCGGTGACCCGAAATGGGGGGTTGCGCAACTCGGACTCGACCGTGACCCATCGCGAGTTCTTGCCGCTCCGGCGATGTTCTTGCAGCTTCCAGCTGTAGTACGCGCATGGCGTCGCGGTTGCGCGCGACGCGAGCGGTGGCTCGAGCTGCGCCCGTCCGTTCACTTCCGCGAACCCCACCGGAACATTGATGCACTCCGACGTCGGCACGTCGTCGAGCCTCCATTGCCTCGCCCGCAACCGGACGGTCCACACCAGCCACGCCAACGCTCCGAGCCCGAGCACGACGCGCGGATAGACCGACCCCTCGGCGCGGATCCATGCTGCGACCGCCAACAAGAGCACCAACTCCGCGCCGAGAATCAGCCACGGTGCCGCGAGCGATGTCTTGCGTCCTCCCATGCGTTCCGATCGGCCAGTCGGCAGCTTGCTAGAGCGCGAGGGCCTCGACGCGGTGCGGTCCGCCCGGTTCGACGAGGATCTTCACGTGCTCCTCGGGCCGGCTGAGCGCATCGAACGCCATCGGAACCCCGTCGATGCCGCACACGCCGGTGACCAGCGGCGTCACGTCGACTTCGCCTTCGGCGATCGATCGCAACGACTCCATGAACTCGAGGGGGTCGTAGCCGAGCGCGAATTGGATGTTGAGTTCCTTGCTGATCCCGACGAACGGGTGCACCGCGTCGGTCTCCATACACACACCGACGACCACAATCCGGCTGTGGACCGGAGCCGCCTTCATCGCTTGGTCGAGGATTCCCGCCACGCCGATCGCTTCGAAGGTCACCAAGGGTTTCGTTCCGCCGGTCAGCCGCCGCCACGCGTCGATCGCCGGTTCGTCGCGGGGATCGACGGACTCGGTCGCGCCCAGGGCGATCGCGGTCGCGCGTCGCATCGGCGAGTAGTCAGCAGTGACGATCGTCTCCACTCCTCGCCGACGAAGATCAGCGATGCACGCGAGCCCGACCGGACCGCAGCCGAGCACAACCGCCGTGTCGCCGGGTTGCAGCTTCGCCTTGCCGACGGCGTGGCGTCCGACGGCGAGCGGCTCGGTGAGCGCAGCGCGACGATGGTCGAGCCCGTTCGGCACTTTCAGGCAGAGTGCCGCGCTCAGTCGCATCCGGTCGGCGTAGCCACCGTTGTAGTTGTTGCTGTATGCGGTTGCCTCGATTCCGTTCGGCGTCAGGACGATCGGCAACGACGTGACGAGATCGCCGACCGCCACGGGAGCCCCATCGGTTTCGGGCCCGAGTTCGAGCACTTCCGCGCTGAACTCGTGCCCCATGATGTAATCGCGTGTCGGATCGAACATGGCCGGCATTCCGGCCTCGACGCTTTGCTCGATCATCTTGTGGGCATGCACCAGCGCATGCAGATCGCTGCCGCAAATCCCGCACGCCTTGACCGCGACCAGCACGTCACCCGGACCTGGTATCGGGTCGTCGACGTCATCGACGCGCAACCGGCCCGAGTTCGCGATCGCTGCTCGCATCGTCAGATCGTACGTCGCAGCCTCGGTTGGGCCGTCGGGACCAGGTTGCCGAACGGCGCGGTGATACCGAGCCCTCGTTCCGGCTCGTTGTTGGGCGCGAACCGATCGGGACCTTCGCCTCATTCTCGGTGTTGTCGTCGGTCATACGGGTGGTGGGATCCTTACACTGGCGGACATGAGTTTCTGGCCCACCCAGGACCACTGGTCGGTGGCGATTCCACTCGACACGCCGCATCCACGGCTCGAGGCGCTCGAACCGACCGGCGTCGTCGCGCTGAGCGACGCACCGTTCACGATCGATGACGACGAGTACCTCGGACTCGAGTACATGGATTGGAAGAGCGGAGGCGACACGAACTTCGCGCCGATCGCGACCGCCGACGGCGAACTCGACTGTCGTGGTTTTTGGGACAAGGACAACGAACACTCCGACAAGGACGCCGTGTTCACGGTGAACGCCGACAAGTGCCCGACGCTGCGCGACTACGTGACGAGCATCGGCGCGAACTTCGGACGAGTCCGCATCATCAAGCTCGAACCCCAAGATCACGAAACAGCACTCCGCAGCTTCCACCGCGACGACAACAACCGCTTCAACCCCGATAACGAGGGCTGGGTCGTGCGAACGTGGGTCGAGCTGACCGACAACCCAGACAGCTACATGCTGCTGATGGACAACGGTGCCGACGGCCTTCCGGATCCGGCAACCGAGGTGCGAATGCCGCTGCAACGCGGCGCACGGTTCGTGGTCGACACCCAACGCCTGTGGCACGTCGTGGTGCACAACGGCACCAAGCCCCGCTACGCGCTGATCACCAGCGTCGAAAGCGGCCCCGAACTCGAGTCGTTCATCGCCACCAACCGATGAAGGCCACCGCATCCTCGCCGCTGCGAGGCCGATACAGTCGCCGGCCGCGTGAGGGAGCGGCAGCGACCGAACACGCGCAGCAAACGAATCCGACCCGCGAAGCGAACGAAGCCGAATGAAGCCAGGCCCGCCAGGGCCACCGCGGAAGTAGGCGAAGAGGAAGCGGAGCAATAGAGATGCGATTTGGGATGTTCATGGCGCCGTTCCACCCCGTTGGGCAGAACCCGACGTTGGCGTTGGAGCGCGACCTCGATCTGATCGTGCACCTCGATCGCCTCAGTTTCGACGAAGTGTGGATCGGCGAGCATCACAGTGGCGGCTACGAGATCATCGCCAGCCCCGAGGTCTTCATCGCGACCGCGGCCGAACGCACGAAGCGGATCATGTTGGGCAGCGGCGTGAACTCGCTCCCCTATCACCATCCGCTCATGCTCATCGATCGTTTCATCCTGCTGGATCACCTGACTCGCGGCCGGGCGATGCTCGGTTGCGGCCCGGGCCAACTCACCTCCGATGCCCACATGTTGGGGATCCCGGCCGACGAACAGCGGCCCCGGATGCACGAGGCGCTCGAAGCGATCATGCACCTGTTGCGCAGCAGCGAGCCGCTCACGATGAAGACCGATTGGTTCGAGATCAACGACGCTCGTCTCCAGCTCGCGAGCTATACGAAACCGCACCTGCCCGTCTGCGTCGCTGCATCGATCTCGCCAACCGGCGCCCTCGCCGCCGGGCGCCACGGCACCGGTCTGCTCTCGATCGCGGCCACCAGCCGCCAGGGATTCGATGCGCTCGGGTCACACTGGAAAACCTGGAACGAGTCCGCGGATCAGCACGGCAATGTCGCGAACCGCGCGGATTGGCGCTTGGTCGGTCCGATGCATCTCGCGGAAACGAAGGACGAGGCGCGGCGTCAGGTCGAATACGGCATCGTCGAGTTCTCGAACTACTTCACCCATGTGCTCCCGGCCGGGCCAGTACGCGGGAACTCAGCCGAGGAAATCGTCACGAACGTCGACGAGGACGGCTTCGCGGTCATCGGCACCCCCGACGACGCGATCCGCAAGATCGAATCACTCGTCGAGGAGTCGGGTGGCTTCGGCACGTTCTTGATGTTCGGTCACGACTGGGCGACGCCGGCGAACACGCTGCGCAGCTTCGAACTGTTCGCGCAGTACGTGATGCCCCACTTCCAGGGCCAGATCGAGGCGCCGACCGCGAGCTGCGATTGGCTCACTGGTAGTGGCGGCGAGTTCGTGAATCGCGCGGCGAACGCAATCTTCAAAGCCATTTCCGACCACGCCGCGACCCAGACAACCTGAGACGCCCTTCCTCACACCACGGGAGCTGACGCAAGTTCGTCAGGTCAGGGCGGCTGCGGCGCGGGTGCGCCAGCCGGGGTAGTCGGCTTTGCCGTTGGGTGCTCGGAGCGTCGATTCGACGAGGAGCAAGTGCTTCGGGGCTTTGTACGCCGCAAGCCGCTCTTTCACGTGATCACGCAACTCGTCGAGCGCGAGCGCGCGATCCGCCTCGACGACCGCAGTGATGGCCTCGCCGAATCGATCATCGGCGACGCCGACCACGATCGCGTCGCGCACATCGGGATGGGTCTTGATTGCCTCTTCGACCTCTTCTGGGAACACCTTCTCGCCACCGGTGTTGATGCACACCGAACCGCGCCCGAGCAGCGTGAGGCTTCCGTCGGCTTCGATGGTTGCGTAGTCGCCCGGCATCGAATAGCGCTCACCGTCGATGATGCGAAACGTGCGAGCGGTCTTCTCGTCGTCCTTGTAGTAACCGAGAGGTTGCGGGCCGCCAACAGCGACGAGTCCGACCTCGCCACTTCCGGGATCGACGTCGCGGCCGTCGTCGGTGATGACGCGTGCCTTGTCGCCCAACGTGAACGTTGCGGTGGTCGCGACATCGCCGCGTTTCGAAGTGCTGCCGCCCATCCCAAACGCCTCGCTGCTGGCGAAGCCATCGCCGAGTGAAGCGTTGGGGAGGAATTCGAGGAGTCCTTGCTTGACTTCGTGGCTCCACATGACACCGGCGCTGGCAACCAGTTGCACGTGTTCGAGGTTCCACCGAGTCGGTGCCGCTTCGAGCGCGCGCAGCATCGGCCGAGCGAACGCATCGCCGACGATCGAGATGCCGTAACACTGTTCGCGTTCGAGGACATCGAGACACTCGATCGCGTCGAATCCATGCCCTTCGAGGAGCACATTCGTTCCACCGATACGGAGCGCCGCGATACCCATCGTCATTCCTGTGCCGTGCATCAACGGACTCGCGGGCAACAATGCGGGCGTGAGTTTGCCCGCGCGACTCCGAACGTGGTCGAGGTCCTGATCATCGGGATCGACCGGCGTTCCCGCGTTCGCGTGCGCGTAGAGATCACGTTGACGCCACATCACGCCCTTCGGCATGCCGGTCGTTCCGCCCGTGTAGATGAAGATCAGATCGTCGGCGCTGCGATCCCACGGCGCGGCCACTCGCAACGGCGACGGCGCGGCCGCCATCGTGTAGGGCGTCGCCCAGTCCGGACACGGATGGGTCCCGTCGTTGACGTGAACCCACAGCCGAATGGCCGAAGCCTGCACGCGTACCCGATCGACGAGCGGCGTGTACTCGCCGTGGAAGACGACCGCGATCGCGTCCGCGTTCGTCCAGAGGTAGGTGAGTTCGTCGGGGCCGTAGCGGTAGTTCGTGTTCACCGGGACGCAGCTGATCTTCAGCGCGGCGAAGAACGTCTCCATGTATTCGGGGACGTTGCGCAGGTAGATCGCGACCTTGTCGTCGCGTTCGGCGCCGACCTCCAGCAGTGACAGCGCGAGTCCGTCGGCGCGTTGATCGAACTGCTGCCAGGTGTCGCGCCGGCTCCCGTGCACCTGGGCAACATGGTCGGGGATCGACTCCGCGATCGCTTCCCAAACGTCGGCATAGTTCCAACCGGTGTTCACATACCGAACCGTAACCGAGTCCGCCGGTTTCGCTGGGCGGATGTTCGCCTCCAGTCGGGAACCGAGCGGCCAGACTGAGCGTCTGAAGCTCGACCCCGGGTGGGCCGGGGCAGGCTGGCATTGACGACGCATCGAATTGCGCCGCATCGGGGAGGAACCTTGACTACACGACTTCGTCGTCTGCTGATGGCTTCGCTCGTCACGACGAGCGCCATCGGACTCGCGACCTTGCCGAACCGCCCGTCCGAGGCAACCACGATGGCGCCGCTGCTCGAGCTTTCGAGCATCAGCGACGAGGGTGAGATCGTGCGATTCGGCCGCGACGGTTGGATCGATTTCAGCGGCCTCGGGCTTGCAGTCGACGCTCCGAACCGCACGTTCGAAATCCGCGCCCGGCGCTCGTACGGCGGATCGATGACCCTCGAGCTCGTGCGCCGCCTGCGCGACGGCCGAGTCATCCGACGTGAGCTTCCCGCGAACCTGGCACGCGGCGGATTCGAAAGCTTGCGGGGCTTCTTCCGCATCCAACTCGTCGAACCCGATGGAGACGTCGCGGTCGACCAACGAATGGACTTCTGCCCGAATCAATATGAGGCCTACCGCATCAACCCCCACGGCCCGACCGACAATCACTTCCCGCAGATGTGTTCCTCCAGCATTTGGACGAAGGGGATGACGTACGGCATCGACCGGGGTTGGTCGGTGCCCGCGCTGTTCGCGTTCGGCGGGAATGCCGAGCAAAACCCACTCGACGTCCCCGACGGTCGCTACCGCCTCAAGATGTGGATCACCCGCGACTGGAAGACCGCACTCGACCTTCCGAGTGCAACCAGCCGCGTCAGCATCGACGTGACGATCCGCACCGAGTCCTTCGAGTGCCCGCCGTTCTGCGAGGGCGATGCTCGACCGGCACCGGGATTGCGTACGACGTTCAGCACCCGTGACCACACGCGCCCGAACGGACGCTCCACCTACACGGCGATCGACCCGAACACACTCCCCGACCTACGCGCCCTGCCGGCGTGGCAGATGTCGACCGCCAACGACAACGGCCGCGACTACTTGAACTTCGCGGCTGACGTGTGGAACGGCGGGCCGTCGCCGCTCGTCGTCGAAGGATTCCGCCGTCGCGGCCAGAACGTGATGGACGCGCACCAGTTCTTCTACCGCAACGGAGGACCGGTCGGATCGCGAGTGGTTGGCGAGATGGCGTACCACGCTGGCGGAGGGCACGATCACTGGCACTTCCGCGACTTCGCCACCTACGAACTCACCGGTGCGGACAAGACCGACATCCAACGCAGCGGCAAGGAGGCGTTCTGCCTCGCTCCGACCGACGCGGTCGACCTCACCATTCGCGGCGCCGAGTTTCGACCCGGCAGCACCGGTCTGGGCAGCGCGTGCGGCGGAACGACTGCGCGGTGGATTCGGGAGGTCCTCCCAGCGGGTTGGGGTGACACCTACGGCCAGTACCTCGCCGGCCAAGCCTTCGACATCACCGATTTGCCCAACGGCACCTATTTCGTCAAGGTCGTTGCGAATCCCGACGGTCGGATCATCGAACGCAACCCTGACAACAACGTGTCGTACCGCAAGGTGATCCTCGGCGGAGTGCCCGGTGAGCGCACCGTGGCCGTCCCTCCCTATCGCGGCGTCGACACCGAGACCTGGTTCGGATACCCCGGCTGAAATCCGCACCGCGCGCCCGAGCTAGGCGGCCTTGAGGTCGTCGATCACCTTCGCCCAACGCTCGGGCGCGCTCTGGTACGGCGCATAGAACGACAGCCGATCGACGATCCCGGCGTAGCGGCGCGCGAGCTCGGCACCGACGCCTTCGGGTTCGGCGACGACCGCGAACGTGTTCAGGATCTCGTCGTCGATCGCGTCGCCCATCTCGGCCCACTTGCCCTGCTTCGACAAGGTGTTGAGTTCGGTCTGGAGTTCACCCCACCCGTGGAGTTCGAGAACACCGCGGTACGCCGGGGTCGATCCGTAGAACGCGATCTGTCGACGGGTACCGACTTTCGCAGCTTCGAGCTCTTCGTCGGTCGTGCCCGTCACCACGAAGAGCGGCCCACTCACCTCGAAATCCGAGCGGGCCCGACCGGCCTTGGTCAAGCCTCGGTCGACCGCCGGCATCGTTACCTCGCGCACGTATCGCTCGGTCGTGAACCCGTGGATCAAGATTCCGTCGCACACCTCGCCGGCGACCTCGGTCATCTTCTCGCCGACCGCGGCGAGATACACCTTCGGGGCTCCGAAGTCGTTCGGACCTGGGTTGAAAAACGGCGTCATCAAGGTGTGGGTATAGAAGTCGCCACGGAAGTCGAGTTGATCACCGGTCTGCCAGCAGCCCCAGATCGCCCGCATCGCCGACACGAACTCCCGCATGCGCGCCGCGGGGTGCGACCACGGCATCGAGAATCGTTTCGTGATGTGCGGCTTGATCTGGCTTCCGAGGCCCAGCATCATCCGTCCACTCGAATAGAGGTTGAGGTCCCAGGCGGTGTTCGCCACCGTCATCGGGCTCCGGGCAAACGCCACGGCAATCGATGTGCCGAGCTGCACTCGTTCGGTGTGTTCCGCGACCGGCACGAGTGGCAGGAACGGATCGTGGCTCGTCTCGGCCGTTTGGATCCCGTCGTAACCGAGATCCTCGAGCTCACGGGCGCGCCGGCCCATCTCGCTCAGCGACGTGCCACCCAGTCCGGTATCGATCTTCATCCGCCGATCCTACGAAGCACCTCAGCCCGGCACCATTTCGCTCGGTCGAGCAAACGCGTGACTGTCCCAGGGGGGCGGTATCGTCGATCGCGTGGAGTCAGGGGTCGCAGCAACAGCCGTCGAGCGGAGCCCGTCGCAAACAGGCCCGGCACGGGAGTGGCCACAGCCGTACGCACTTTCGCCCAGTTCGATGGGCGCGTTCACCACCTGTCCACTGGCCTTTCGATTCTCGTATGTGCAGCGCCTGCCCGAACCGCCGTCGGCCGCGGCCAGCAAGGGGACCCTCGTCCACCGCGCCCTCGAACGGCTGCACGATCGTCCGTCCGCCGAGCGGACCATCGAGGCCGCGCTCGGCGACCTCGCCGTCGCAGCCAACGAATTGGAGTCTCACCCCGAGTTCGCCGGACTCGAACTCACCGATGACGAATGGGGCGCGTTCATCGAAGAAGCCGAACGGCACGTGCGGCGTTACTTCGAACTCGAAGATCCAACGACCGTTCGTTCGATCGGTCTCGAACTGAAGCTCGAAGCCGATCTCGGATCCGTGCGACTTCGGGGAATCATCGACCGTCTCGACCTCGCCGACGACGGCGGGCTGATCGTCACCGACTACAAGACGGGCTCGGCGCCGAGCGAGCGATGGGAACAAAAAAGTCTCGCGGGCGTCCACCTGTATGCGGTGCTCTGCGAACAGAACTTCGGCGTCCGGCCAACCCAAGTGCAGCTCTTGTACCTCTCGAAACCCGAAGCGATCATTGCGATCCCAACGGACTCGACGGTACGCGGCGTCGAAGTGAAGAGCGCGGCGGTCATGAAGGCGGTTCGAACCGCGTGCGACCGCAACGACTTCCGGCCTCGACCCTCGAACCTTTGCGACTGGTGCAGCTTCAAGGAGTTCTGCCCGTCGTTCGGGGGCGATCCCGACATCGCGCACGCTGTGCTCGCCGATCGGGCCAGCGCAGCCGCAGGACGACCGACCCTTCCCTTGGGTTTGTCGTGACCCGCCCCGAACCCGGTGTCGCCGCCGAATCGGCGAACGACGGTCCCCTCGCGCACCACCTCGACCGGTTTTCGAGTTTCGACGAACGGGTCGACGCCGCATTCGACACGATACGAACGCCCGCGCTCGATCACGTGTTCTACGCGTTGTCGAGCGCCGCAGATCACAGCGTCTTGTGGCATTGCCTCGGTGCGGCGCAAAGTGTCCGACACCTGTCGCTGGCCCCCGCTCGACGGATGTCGAAGATCTTGGCCACCGAAAGCGCGCTCACCAACGGGGCCATCAAGTCGTTGTTCCGCCGTGATCGTCCGGACCGCGAGGATCGCAACGAACCCCTGCCGTACGGGATGCGCGTCCCGATCACGAGCAGCTTCCCTTCGGGCCACGCGACGGCCGCGTTCTGCGCCGCCGCGGTGCTCTCCGAAGACGGTGGCGCCCCGGCCTGGTACGCGTTGGCCGCCCTCGTCGCAGGATCTCGGATCTATGTGCGGATGCATCACGCTTCCGATGTGATCGGCGGCGCCGTTCTCGGTGTGGCCTTGGGAGCTGCGCTCCGCCGCGTGTTTCGCTGATCCCTGCGCCTAGCCTGCGAACGTGACCAGCAACGACCCGCACCGCCGCATCGGCATCACCTTCGATTACCGCTGACCGTTCGCGCGCAATGCGCACGAAGCCGTGGTCACGGCGATCCGCCAATCGATCCTCCCCGACGTCGAATGGGACTTCCTCGCGTTCTCGCTCGATCAGGTGCATGTCGACGAACTCGAAACGCCGGTCTGGAATCGGCCGGCCCACGAGCGGGGCACCGGCGTGCTCGCGCTCGAGTGGGGTGTCGCCATCCGCGACGCATTCCCCGATCACTTCTTCGACGCCCACGACGCGCTGTTCGCGATCCGCCATGACCACGGCAAGCGCCTCCATGAGGAAGCGAACATCCGTGACGCGGTCGCCGGTGTGGGTCTCGACCCCGACACCGTCGCCGCCGAAGTCGAGACCGGTCGGCCTATGGCCACGATCGCCAAGGAACACGCCGATGCGGTCGATCGATACCAAGTGTTCGGCGTGCCGACCTTCATCGAGAACGGCGTTGCGACCTTCATTCGGTTCATGGAGCGCAACGACACCGACGACCTCGTCCGAGCGTTGGAGTTGCTTGACTGGACGCGCCTGAACGAGTTCAAGCGGACGCAATTGCCGCGCTGAGAACGATGAGGACAGCGACGCCTTGACCGAGACCGAGCTACGCGAGGAGCACACACCGGAGCCTGCTACGGCCTCGGGCCATCAGCACGACCGGATGTCGGACACCGAAGCGATCATGTGGGCGGTCGAGAAGGACCCGGCGCTGCGGTCCGACTTCTGCAATCTGACTGTCCTCGGGCACGATCCCGATCCGGATCGGCTGCGGGCGAAGATCGAAGTCGCGATCGAAGCGATCGAGCGACTCGGTCAACGGGTCGTGAGCGCACCCCTCCGTATCTCGCCGCCCGAGTGGGTGTACGACCCGAGTCTCGACATCGACTACCACGTTCGGCGCGTGTCGGTGCCCACAGCGAAGCGCAATCGCGCCAGTGGCGGCACCGATCGCGAGCTGCTCGACCTTTGCGCCCATCTCGCCGAGACGCCGTTCGATCGTGGGCGACCGCTCTGGGAATTCACGGTGATCGACGGCTTGCGCGACGGCCGAGTGGCCATGCTCCAAAAGGTGCATCACACCATCACCGATGGTGTTGGGGGCCTGAAGCTGTCGCTCGCGCTCGTCGACTTCGAGCCCGACGCGCCGATCCCGCTGCGACCAGAACCTCTGACGACCGTCGCCGCGACGTCGTCCTCCCCTATCCAGGTAACACGGGATGCGCTGGTCGACGCAGCAAACCGCGGCCTCGACACTGCACGCGCCACCGTCGGCGCCGCCGCGCACCTCGCAACCCATCCGCTCGATCTTCCCGGTGCGATCGGCGACGTCGCCCGCGTTGCGAGTTCGGTGCGTCGTCAGGTGCTCATCACCGATGCCGCGCGCAGCGACATCATGACGATGCGATCGTTGCGTCGTCATTTCGAGTGGCTCGACGTCCCGCTCGATGAGGTGCGCGGCGCGGCAACCGCGCTCGGCGGCAGTATCAACGACGTGTTCGTCACCGCGGTCGCGGGCGCGTTGGGCGAGTACCACGCCGCACGCGGCAGCGAGGTGGCTGACTTGCGGATGGCGATGCCGGTCAGCACTCGTGAACGTGGCGACGCGGGCGCGAATCGCTTCGCTCCGATGCGCGTCGTCGTGCCGATCCGCCCGGCTGATCCGAGGGCACGCTTCGCCGCGACGAGCGCAATCTTGCGAGCTGCGAAAGGCGAGCGCGCCATCGACACGATCGATCGGTTGGCTGGGCTGGCGTCGGGTCTTCCCACGTCGATTCTCGTCAACTTCGCCCGTGCTCAAACTCGAACCATCGACTTCGCGACCTCGAACCTGCGCGGCAGCCCAGTCGAGTTGTTCCTCGCGGGAGCACCGATTCTCGGAAACTACGGATTCGGTCCGCGAACCGGCTGCGCGGTCAACATCACCATGATGAGCTACCGCGGTCTGTGCCAGCTCGGAGTCAATCTCGACCCGGCCGCGATCGAATCCCCCTCCGAATTCATGACCGCGCTCGAGCAATCGTTCGGGGCGCTCTTCGCCGTCGCGTGAGGTCCTGGCGTCGTCGGTCGCCGGTTCAGCGGATCGGTCGGCGCGGCGGGCCTTCGACGACGTCCGCCCACTCTTCAGCCAGCGGATCGAGCCAGCCGCGATGAGCGCAGCCGGTGTCGACGTCCGCGACATAGACGTGCAACGTTGGCGCGTCGTCGGCGAGTTCGGTGAGCCGGCCGCTCACCGGATGCGGCAGCGAACGATCGAGCAGGTCCACGACGGCGACGGCGGCTAGGACACGAGAACGACAGTGCGAACACGCCGACACGGTTGCGTCCTCGAATCCGGCGACGATGCTCCACAGCGTGGCCGCGTCCGGTCCCGGGACAATGACCTCTCCGCCCGCGTCGTCACAGAACCGCAACGATGCCACGAGTCCAGCCGCCATGCGTCGCGAGGGTATCGGGCGGTTCACGGAACGGCGTGGGAACCAGATTCGCGTTGGTTCCGTCTCAGGGAGGTCGATTCCGAGGAGGAACCATGAACGACCGCAACACCGATCTCTCGCCCGAAGCCGTCGACCTCGACACTGTTGGAGTCTCGACGGCACGAACGCAGAAACGCACCGCCTTCATCGCCGGTCTCGCGGCCTTGGCGGTCGCCGCAACCGCGATCGGGATCACCGCGACGAGCGGACCCGGCGGACCCGACCCGATCCCGCTGTCGCTGCAATCCCCCGGCTCGCCCGAAGCAGCCGGCGCCGACAACGCAGACCGCATGATGATGCCCATCAACGAGTTTCGCTACGTGCTCGGCGGCGCGCTGCCCGACCTCGGCGCCAGCGCGAAGGTGTACCGCCTCGTCGGTCAGTCGGTGACCCCAGACGACGTCGCGCGCATGGCCGAGGCGCTCGGAATCGACAGCGAGGTCGTCGACCTCGACGGGTACGGCTGGGAAGTCAGCAACGACTCCCGGACGCTGTCCGTGAGCGGCGATGGCGCCAGTTGGTACGTGTCGATGTGGAACGGTCCGAGTGGCCGGAGCAGCGACGGGAGCCGAGGCAGCGACGGAGTTTCGACCGGGAACGGGATCGACCCAGAGCGGCCGGTCGACGAACCGGTCGTCATCGACGACCCCGACGTCATCGACGACCAGAAACCGATCGATCAGCCGACTCCCGAACCGATGCCAGAGCCGATCGGCGAGCAGATCGACGGCGACTGCGAGGTGACCGAGCCGGCTCCCGGTTCACCCGACACGCCGGTCTCGTCGGATGACAAGCCGAGCGATGAGGTCGCCGAAGGCGACGGCGTGGCCCAACCCCTCCCGGACGGCGAGTGCGTCCTGATCGATCCGATGCCGCTGCCCGAGCCCGAGCCGGTACCTGCGCCGGAGAACCTCCCCGACGCGAACGAAGCGGAACGGATCGCGCGCTACACGCTGAACGCCCTCGGTGTGCTCGCGAGTGGTGACTGGCAGTTCGAACAGTTCGATGGCGCCGTCCAGGTCGCCAGCTGCGCCGCCGATGCCGGATGCGACGAGCCGAGCGAACCAATCTTGTACTCCCGGACCGTCATCGCACACCGCGTCATCGACGGGCGAGTGGTGATGGGACTCGACTGGTATGTCGACATCGGCGACCAAGGTGTCGTCCAGAGCCTGAGCGGCATGCTCGCCGACGTCGAGGTCCTCGCCGACTATCCCCTGCGGTCCACGAGCGACGTCTTCGCCGACCTGCAGTCCGGCAAGAGCTGGTACGGCGGTGGGGTCGTTGCCCTCGCTGACGACACTCCGGCTGGCGCGCCCGACATTGCCATCGCACCCGACTGCATCGACGAAACGTGTGAGCTTCCCGAGCCCGAGATCATCGACGTGACGGTCACCGACGTCAGCCTGGGCCTGCAGCTCTGGTACGGCGTCGACGCCGACGGCAACTCGGTGCAGTACGTGGTGCCGAGTTACCACTTCACCGGCAGCTTTGCGGACGGTACCGATTGGGTCGTTGATCTCATCGCCGTGAGCGACGAGTACATCAATCCTGCACCGGCCGATGACGGCGCAGCGCCTCCGCCCGACGCAATCGAGCCGGCGATCGTCGAGGAGGTCGACGCCGCAGCCCGATGATCCGCCCACGCTGACGACGCCTGATGTGCAGCGGCGGCCACAATGTCGACATGCCTCGTCGTGTCTGCATCGTGGCCGCCGCCGCACTCGTCGTCGCTGGCTCGATCGCGGGTTGCTCCTCCGACGACACGACGCCGTCGCAGTCGACCCACGACCAGTCGACCACCACCGAAGCGGACACGACAACGACCATCGATGGGATCGAGGCGGACGACAGCCTGGGCGACGAGCTACTGCCTGGGCTCGGCAACGCCGGCTACGACGTCGAGCACTACGCCATCTCGCTCACGGTTCGACGGCGTACGGCCACCATCGTGGGATCGACCACGATCACAGCCCGCGCAACCGACGACCTCGAGAGTTTCGCGCTCGACCTGCACCACCTCACGGTGGCCGCAGTGAGCGTGGATGGCGAGGGCGCCGATTTCGACCTCGACGGCGATGAACTGCGAATCGAGCCGGTTGCCCCGATCGCATTGGGTTCACGGTTCCAGGTATCGGTTCGTTACCGCGGCGTTCCCGAGCCGATTGCCGACCCGGTGATTCCAATCGAGAACGGCTGGAATCGAACGAAGACCGGAACGTTCGTGATCAACGAGCCCGACGGGGCCAAGACCTGGTTCCCGAGCAACGACCATCCGTCGGACAAGGCGACGTTCTCGTTCGAAGTGCGCGTCGACGGAGACCGTGACGTCGTCGCGAACGGCGAACGGGTGAGCGACGAACGCGACGGCACGGATCGCATCGTCCGATACGAGATGCGAGACCCGATGGCGACCTACCTCGCGTTGGTCGCAACGGGAACGTTCGCGTTCGCCGATCCCGTCACAACGCCATCGGGAGTCATCGTGCAACACGTGGTCGACACCGATGTGACCAGCCGATTGACCGACCAAGTCGATTCCGTCGACGAGATGATCACGTTCTTCGAAGCGCGATTCGGGCCGTACCCATTCGACCGCTACGGGGTCTTGGTCACTCGGGCCGCGAGTGGCGTAGCGCTCGAAACCCAGACGTTGCCGATCTTCGATGTGAGCGAACTCGCGCCTGCGGTGCCGTTCACCGACGACGCAATCGTCGGTGCCCAGAACTTCCTCGCCCATGAACTCGCACACCAATGGTTCGGCAACAGCGTGTCGCCGCAGCGTTGGGAAGACATTTGGCTGAACGAGGGGTTCGCCACCTACGCCGCCTACCTGTGGTTGGACGGACAGGATCCCGGGTATCTCGAGCGGGCAATGGACTTCGCCTACGACGCCATCGTGGTGCAGCGCGACCGGTTCGGTATTCCTGGGGCTCCCACACTCGATTCGCTGTTCGGACCCTCCAGCTACGACGGTTCCGCGTACGTGCTGCACGCGCTGCGCGCCGAGGTCGGCGATGCGACGTTCTTCGCCATCTTGCGCCGGTGGCTCCAGGACTTCGGCGGAGCGTCCGCGTCGACCGAGCACTTCATCGCGGTTGCCGAGACCGTTGCGGGCGTCGAACTCGAGGACTTCCTCGACGGTTGGCTCTTCGCCGAGACCGCGCCGCCGAAGGTTGTCGACACGACAGTGCCGTAAGGTCGCACCATGCGCGCCGTCACCACCATCGGCCACAACGCTCTCGAGATCCGCGAACACGCGGTCCCAACCCCGGGGCCCGACGAGGTTCGGGTTCGGGTCCACGGCGCGGGTCTGAACCGAGCGGACCTGCTGCAGCGGGCCGGTCTGTACCCGGCGCCACCCGGATCTCCCGCCGACATCCCTGGACTCGAGTTCGCCGGGGTGATCGAAGCAATCGGCGCCGACGTGACCAGCCGCAGCGTTGGGGACCGGGTGTTCGGCATCTGCGGCGGTGGCGGCCAAGCCGAATGCATCGTCGTACCCGTCGAACACTGTGTGACCGTCGCCGAATCGCTCGACCTCGTCGAGATGGGCGGCGTTCCCGAAGCGTTCGTCACTGCCCACGACGCGCTGGTCACCCAGTGTCGCGTCCAAGCGGACGACTGGGTCCTGATCCACGCGGCTGGGTCGGGCGTCGGTACCGCTGCAATCCAAATCGCCAAGGCGTTCGGCTGTCAGGTCATCGGCACCGTTCGGAACGCCGACAAACTCGAACGGTGTCGATCGTTGGGCCTCGATGTCGGCATCGTCCCGACACTCGATCCCGACGGGCGAATCGACGCCGTTGCGCTGGGCGAGGCCGTGCGTTCGGCGACCGGCGGCGGCGCCGACGTGATCCTCGACCTCGTCGGCGGCGACTACGTGACGGCCGACGTCTTCGCGGCCGCACCCCTGGCTCGCATCTCCCTCATCGGCACGCTCGCCGGGTCGCAGGCCTCCCTTCCGATCCTGTCGGTGATGCAGAAGCGGTTGCAGCTCACCGGCACGGTGCTGCGGCCGAGAACGAGGGCACACAAGGCCGCGGCGATGGCCGACTTCGCCCGTGATCTGTCGCCCCTCATCGAATCGGGCCAGATCGCCCCGCCGATCGAAGCGTTGCTCCCGCTCGCCGACGCCACGACCGGATACGACCTGCTCGCCAGCGACGCGACGTTCGGCAAGGTTGTGTTCGACTGCCGCTGACCGGGACATCAGTGCAACAATGCGCCCAGTTGCCCACCCGACCAGGAGCATCTCCATGGAAGACGTCGTCATCGTCGAAGCAGTACGCACGCCACTCGGCCGCCGCAATGGCGGCCTGTCAACCGTGCACCCGGCCGACCTGTTGAGCGCCGCACAACGCGCGTGCATCGAACGATCGGGAATCGATCCCGGCGCCGTCGGACAAGTGGTTGGCGGATGTGTGAGCCAGGTCGGCGAACAAACGTTCAACATCGCCCGTACCGCATGGCTCACCGCGGGATTCCCGCTGACCGTCGCGGCGACGACGGTCGACGCCCAATGCGGTTCGAGTCAGCAAGCCACGAACCTCGCCTACTCCATGGTCAAGGCCGGGGTGGTCGACGTCGCCCTGGCTTGCGGAGTCGAGAGCATGTCGCGGATCCCGCTCGGAGCGGCGATGCGGGGCGACTTGGGTCGGCCGACACCGAAGAGTTACTTCTCGCAGTACGAGGTGACGAGCCAGTTCGAAGGCGCGGAACGTATCGCCGAGAAGTGGGCGATCACCCGTGACGATTGCGATCGGTTCGGATTGCAGAGCCAGACGCGCGCCCAACTTGCGTGGACGGAAGGCCGATTCGAACGCGAGGTTGTCGCCATCGACGCGCCGGATCTGGGAGAGGACGGCAAGCCGACTGGCACCACCCATCGGGTTGCTCGCGACGAAGGTCTGCGCGAGACGAGCCTCGAAAAGTTGGCGCAGCTGAAACCCGTCGCGCGCGAGGACGGTGTACACACCGCCGGCACCTCGTCACAGATCACCGACGGCGCCGCCGCGGTTCTCATCATGACCGCGTCTCGCGCTGATCAGCTCGGACTTCGCCCGCGTGCGCGCATCGTGGACACCTGTCTCGTCGGAGTCGATCCCGTGCTCATGCTCACCGGACCGATCGACGCAACGCAGGCCATCGTGGATCGGACGGGCGTCGCGCTCGACGCGATCGATACTGTCGAAATCAACGAAGCGTTCGCGTCGGTCGTCCTCGCCTGGGCAAAGGAACTCGCTGCCGACATGAGCAAGGTCAACCCGAACGGTGGCGCCATCGCACTCGGGCATCCGGTTGGCGGCACCGGCGCCCGGCTCGTCACGACGGCGCTCCACGAACTCGAACGCACCGACGGCCGCTATGGGCTCGTCACGATGTGTTGTGGCGGAGGCCTCGGCACCGGAACGCTGATCGAACGAGTCTGAGGCCTCGACCGCGGTATGCGATTCGCCGGAATCGACGACGACGAAGCGATCGTTCGGTGGATGCCACTCAGCTTCGCGGGATCAGCGGGGGCGAGTGTGCGAGGCGTGTTCACACCGATGCCGAGCCGAGCGCGCCGCTCGGCAGTTGCCGAGTGGTCTCGTGTGGCGGAGCAGTGCGGTTTCCCCGTCGCCGGCGGTGACTTCGTCGCCGGGGTGAGCACGAGCCGACGACTCCACGTGTGGCGACCGCAGTTTTGGATCGCCCGACCCGGCCGTCATGCGGGGTGGTTTCCATTGGCTCGCGTACTCCAGGTCGGCGTGACCCGCCACGGGCTCACGACCCGCGTCACCTTGCTCATCGACGACGGGACGATGCTCGGCTTCGAGTCGATGCGAAGCCAACGACTTCGAGGCTTCGTCGACACCCTTCGCGGCGAAGGAATCATCCCGGTAGCCTGACCACCGATGGAGCACCTCGCCCAGCGACTCGGATACCCGGCCGAAGCCAAGTTGTTGATCATCAACTGCGATGACCTCGGCAGCACCCGGTCGGCAAACGCTTCGGTGTATCACGCGCTCCGGGGCGGAACCGCGACGAGCGCCACGCTCATGGTGCCGTGTCCGTGGGCTCGCGATGCGGCCCGGATGTACATGGGCGAAGACATCGGCGTTCATCTCACCCTGACCTCGGAGTGGGATACCTATCGTTGGGCGCCGATCACGCACGCTCCCAGCCTCTACGACGGCGACGGCGGATTCCCGCGCACCATCACGGACGTTTGGGAGCACGCAGATCTCGACGAAGTTCGCAAAGAGTGTCGCGCTCAGATCGAGCGGGCGATCTTGTGGGGCTTCGACATCACGCATCTGGATTCGCACATGGGCACCCTGCAACTGCGTCCCGAGTTCTTCGACGTCTACCTCGATCTGGCGATCGAGTTCGGATTGCCGCTTCGCATGGCTGGCGCGTCCGCCGAGCGGATCATCGGGTTTCCGTATCGAAAACTCGCTTCGGCAGAAGGCGTCATCTTCACCGACCACTTCGTGAATTGCCCGGTGGGTGCACGCAAGACGATCGAAAAGACCTTGTTCGATCTTCGGCCGGGTGTCACCGAGGTGTTCTTGCATCCAGCGGTCGATTCCGACGAGCTCCGACGCGCGCATCCCGATTGGAACAAGCGCGTCGACGACGACGCGCTCTTGCGCGATCCGTTGTTCGAACAGCTCCTCAAACGCGCCGGAGCCCAGCTGATCAGCTTCCGTGCACTACGAGAACTGCAACGGAGCGCGTAGGCGCGGCAACACGCGCAGCAGAGCCGCGAAATCGCCAGCCATCTTGGCGTGTCCGCGCATGAACTCGACCGAGAGCTCCACCTCGCCCGCCCGCAACGCGGCAGCATCGGTTGGGCTCACCGTGAAGGTGACCGACGGCTCTGCCGGAACTTCCGCGAGCTGAGTCACCTCGTCGCCGTCGACGGCACAGGCCCACTGGTCGAGCACCGACTTGCCTTTCGAGACGACGAACACCACCGAATCAGCCATGGCGCACATCGCGAAGCCCGGCAAACAGGTCGGTCTCGTATCCCCCTTCGGGATAGGTCGGCCCGACGCGACTTTCGGCCAGGATGAAGTCCTCCCACGGGTAGGTGTCCCGGACGACGTGATCGGGAAGCTTCATCCAAAACCCGTCGGGAGCGACCTGCGTGGCGTGCGCGAGCAGCGCACCGCGTCGCTGGGCCATGTACTCGCCGACGTCGACACGTGTCGTGAATCGCTCGTCACGATCGGGGAACTGACCCTCGAACCAGCGCGCGAACGGCGACTCGATCCCGTGATCGAGATGAGCCTGATGGAGCGCTTTGACCCTGGAGAAGGACCACGCGACGTAATAGAGCTTGCTGGGTTGCCACGGTTCGCCGGCATCGGGGAACTGCGAGGGGTCGCCGGCTGCGGCAAACGCCGGGCCGGAGATCTCGAATACTCGAATGTGGTCCGGGTGCGGATACCACTCACGATCTTCGTGATAGGTGATGATCACTTGGGGTCGTTCGGCACGGATGATCCGAACGAAGCGTTCGACTGCTTCGTCCAGCGGAGCGTTCCAGAAGTTGTCGGGTCGTGCGTTCGCCTCGGTCTCGGGCATGCCGGAGTCCCGGTATCCGAGGAAATGGAACGTGTCGTAGCCCAGGATCCGACAGCTTTCGGCGAGTTCGTCCATGCGGACCTGGTGCAGATCGTCACGAACCTCCGGTCGATCGAGCGCCGGGTTGAGGATGTCGCCTTCCTCGCCGCCGGTGCAGCAGACCAAGACGTTGCGGACACCCTGCGCTGCATAATGCGCGGTCGTGCCCGCTCCCTTCGATGCCTCGTCGTCGGGGTGCGCGTGAATCTGGAGCAACGTGAGCGGGGCCATGGCGTTCAGGCTATGACCTCAGCTCGTCGGGGCGGGCAGAGGCCCACGCAACGCGAACAGCCGGACCGGACCAATGCCACGAATTCGACGGGACGCAAGCGGACGGAACGAGAAGCGCTCGTCACCGTCGAGCAGATCGTGCAGCGACTCCGAGGCAAGAATCGAACCCGGCCGGGCCCGGTCCGTGACGCGACTCGCCAAGTTGACGACGGGGCCGAAGTAGTCACCACCGCGAGCGAGGACCGGGCCGAAGGAGACGCCGATCCGCACCGACGGAAGATCCTCGATGCGACGTGCTCGTTCGAGAATCGTGAGGGCGATCGAGGCGACCGAGTCACCGGGGCCGACGAACATGATCTCGTCACCGATCGTTTTCACCACCCGTCCACCGAGTTGCGCGACGGTGTCGCCGACGACGACCTCGAATTGGTCGAGCAGCTCCGCGAGACCATGATCGTCGAGCTCTTCGGACAGTTCGGTGTAACCGGAGAGGTCGACGAAACCCACGCCGAGTTCGAGCCCACCCGCTTCGGTGGATGTGGTGAGCCGTCTCCAGGCCGCGGCACGCAGCTGCAACCGGTGGATGTAGTCGATGAACCAGGCGAGTTCGTCCCACTCGAAATCGTCGAGCATCGCCAGCGCGGCTTCGTCGTCGTCCTTCCCGGCACGCCGCAGGTCGTCGAGCCCAGCCGCGAAGAGCTCGACTTCATAGGCCGCAATCCGTGACAGTGCCGCCGAAATGATCCGGGCCGGCGTTTCCGGCTCACCGAGTGCTCGCCGCAGTCCGCCGACCGCACCGGCCGACGTCCCGGCAAGACGTTGCACCGCTTCGAGATCTCGGTCGCTGAACAGTTCGAGCCCACGCGGGACGTCGGGGAAGCCGAGGGCCCGCCAGATTCGCGTCAGTCGGTCGCCATCGACCCCGCTCTTGGCGGCCAATGAGTCGAGGTCGTGCAGCGGAGCGCCGGGCATCAGCAGCCGATCGAGCGCCAGCACCGGTAGCCAACCATTGGCCTCGGCCTGTTCGATATCGGACTGGCTCGCCCCTGCGGCGCGCAGAAATTCCGACAGGCGATGGGAGACCATCCCGCCATGCTGACACAGCCGGACCGACTGGGCCGGTTGCATGATCGATCTCCGGTCGCCCGCATGGGCGGGCATTGCGTCGCTTCGATAGCGTCGGAGGTCCGTGACCGCCTCGACAGTGACCGAGCCGACCGACTCCGCTGCCGAGGGCGGGGCGAGTCGGCGCGATCGGCTGTACCGGGCCGTCGTGTCGCGGAGGACCCGCACCTTCGGGTTACGCGCCGGGCTGATCGTTGCGAGTCTGTTCGCGATCCTGCTCCTCGCCGCCGTGATCGAACGCATCGTCTACAGCGGTCAGATTCTGCCGGGCGTCGATGCGATCGGCGTCGAAATCGAAGGGCTCGGTCGAAACGATGCGATGTCGCGTGTCGATGGTCTTGCCGACCGACTCGAGCGCGAACCGATCGTGGCCGATGCCGACGGAACCGAACTCACACTCGACCCCGCATTGGTGCAACTCCGAGTCGATCGAAGCGCAACGATCGCCGCCGCCCGGAAGGCGGGGCGTAGCGGCAATCCGTTCGAAGCGGTCGGTGGCTTCGTCCTTCGGAGGTTCCGCCACGAAGAGGTTCCCCTGCGCCTCTCGTTCGACTCCGAGTCGGTCGAAGGCGTCATCGACGGTTGGCAGGGACTCGTCGCCGATGGGGTGCGAGAGGCAGACCTGCGATTCGAAGGAACCGACGTGATCGTCGTCGCGCCCAAAGCCGGATCCGGCATCGCCCGCGACGACGCGGTGACCAAGTTGCGAGCCGCGCTGTCGTCGACTGCTCGCGCTCGCATTCAGCTTCGAGTCGACGAGATCATCCCGAGCGTCACGGTCGCCCAGGTCGAAGCGGTTGCGGCACAGGCACGCGAGCTGCTCGGCTCCGGCTATCGCATTCGCGGGCGACGCGGCACCGCGTCGAAACTGCCTGCCGACCAGCCGGTTGAGCCCATTGCCGAGATCACGCTCTCGCCCGAAGACGTCGCGGCGACGCTCGACGCTCGCGTCGCCGGATCGGAGATCGCACTGCATCTCGATGTCGAGGGCCTCGGGAAGCGACTCGACACCGAGGACGACGTGTTCACCACGCTTCCGACGGCGGCGAGCTTCTCAGTCCTCCCCGATGGAACTGTCGGGATCAACGCGTCGACGAACGGCAAGGAACTCGACCTGCGGGCCGTCGCTCGGCGGGTGCTGAGCAATGAACACGAGATCGAGGCGCCGTTTCGCGTCGTCCAACCCGAGCGCGATACGAAGTGGGCGAAGGAACTCGGCATCAAGGAAGCCATCGCGTCGTACACGACACACCATGCTTGTTGCGCCGAGCGCGTCACGAACATCCATACCGCTGCGAGCTACATGACCGGCACCATCGTCGAACCGGGTGCCGAGTTCTCGCTGAACGACGCGGTTGGCGCGCGCACCCCCGAGCGAGGATTCGTCTCCGCCCCGGTGTTCTACGGGGAGTTCACCGAAGACTTCGGCGGTGGTGTCAGCCAGCTCGCGACGACAACGTTCAATGCTGCGTTCTGGGGCGGGTTCGAGATCGTGGAGCACAAGCCGCACTCGATCTACTTCGATCGCTATTCGCTCGGCCGCGAAGCGACGGTGAACTACCCCCGGCTCGACTTGCGCTGGCGGAACAACTCCGATCACGGCGTGCTCGTTCAGGCGACCTTCGACGAGACCTCGATCACCGTCACGCTGTTCGGCAACGCCGAGGGCCGCGTCGTTCGCGAGGAAAACGAAGACGGCACTTGTTCGGTCGTGAACTCGGGCGATCGCCTGACCGAACAACGATGTGTGACGATCCTCGAGACAGTTCCGATCGAGGACAAGCTCATTCCCTGTAACGAAGCCACGGTGAAGACAGACCCCGACGGCGAGTGTCCCGAACTCGCCCCCGGGCAGCGAGAGCACACCGAAGACGGGCACGAGGGCTACGTCGTGGAGTTCTGGCGGGTGATCGAACGACCGGGCGACGACCCCGAACGCGAGTACTTCACCTGGACGTACCGCATGTACCCGGAGACGTACCTGGTCGGCGTCAGCAGGGAACCACCGAGCACGGCACCTCCGCCGACCACCGCACCCGGCACCACTGCTCCTCCGACCACCACTCCGGCGACGACGACCACCACCACCGCTCCCTGATCCACGCGCCCGGCGGCCAGAGTTCGCTCAGGTCGAGCGCACCGCGGGCCGATAGTTCCAAAGGACTTCGGGTCGTGCGCGCACGCGCCGACCCCGTGGCTGGCGGAGCAGTCAACGATGGACGGACGAGTGACCAAGCGACACCCGGTCCGAGTCGCGGCAGCAGTCGCAGTGCTCGCCGGGTCAGTGCTGCTTCCCACGCCGGCCGGCGCGGTCGATGCCAGCGCCATGTCGACGCCCGTCCTTGCGACGCCGGTACTCGGCATTTCGGCCAACCCGACCGCGAACGGAACGTGGACCGTGGCGGTCGACGGAACCGTCAGCCGAGCTGGTTCGGCGGGTGGGTACGGCCACGCGACCACTGAGCGGAACGGCGCGCTGGTGACGTCGATCGCGTCGACCCCAACCGGTCGTGGCTACTGGATCGCGAGCCACAACGGCGGCGTGTTCACCCACGGCGACGCCGACTTCGCTGGTTCGGCCGCCTCGATCAGCCGCCGCGGGACGGTGATCGACATCGAGTCGACGCCGAGCGGACGCGGTTACTGGCTCTTCACCGATCACGGGCAGGTACTGCAGTTCGGCGACGCGAGGCATTACGGAGCTCTCGCCTCGTTGGGTCGCGGCCCGATTGTCGACGCGGCGCGAACTCCGAGCGGACGTGGGTATTGGCTCCTCTCGAGCCGCGGCGCGGTCTACACGTTTGGCGATGCCGATTGGTACGGAACGGCTTGGGGCGTCACCGACGCTGACGCGGCAGGAATTGCTCCGACCGCAGGTGGCTACCTCATCGTCAATACGAAGGGTCGCGTGTGGGCGTTCGGCGACGCTCGACGGACAAGCGATCTGACCAACCGCTGCCCGGGTGACCCGGTGACCGGAATCGCGACGAGTCCTGCGGTCGCGGGCTATTGGATCGTGGTCGCCAGCGGCCGCTCGTTCGCGTTTTCGAATTCGAGCACACCAACCGGCTGCGGACCGTCGGGCACCTCGAAGGCCGCTCGAGCCGCCGCGGATCTGTTCGAGCGACTCAATGCCGAACGCAAGGCCCGGGGATTGGTGCCACTGCGGTGGGACGAAGCGCTCGCAGGTTCGTCGCGTTCGTGGAGCGCGGAAATGGCTCGTTCCGGATTCCGCCACTCCGAGATCGGTCGGTTGTTGTACGGCGGGCGCTTCAACCTCGTCGGTGAAAACATCGCATGGGCACGCGGATCCGGCGTGACCGCGGCCTCTCTCCACGTTGGCTGGATGGAATCAGCTGGCCATCGCGCCAACCTGCTGTCGCCGAACTTCCACGTCGTCGGTATCGGAATCTTCTGCGCCGCCGACGGGACGATGTACGCCACGCAGAACTTCGCCCGGCTCGCGACGAGCGGATCAGCTCCTGCCGCCGGCACTCCCCCGCTCGACCCGATCACCCGCTCGGATCGCGGGGCGGCGACCTGCTGACCCGCGTTCCACGCTCGTCTCGGCGGTAGCGTCAGGCGATGCTGACGGCCTGGCGCTACGAGGCGACCAGCGGGTCGTGCTCCTCGATCGACGACCTGAGCCAACTGGCTTCGTTCGGTGACGATCTCGCATGGATCGACGCATCCGAGGTCACGGCGGCGGAGCTGATCGAACTCGGTGGGTTGCTCGGCGTACACGACTTGGCCGTCGAAGACCTCGGCAAAGGTGGGCAACGAACCAAACTCGAGGACTACGGCGACCACTGGCACATCGCGCTGTACGACTGCACGATGCAAGGAGCCAGCCTCGTCGCGAACGAACTCGATGTGCTCTTCGGAGCCCGATGGATCTTGATTCGTCACCACGGTGACTCCAACCCGATTGTCGACGAGGCCCGTCGCCGCTTCGCTCTACCAACGGATGGCGGCAGGTCGTTCGACGTAGGCCTCGCGCTGTGGGCAGTACTCGATGTGATCGTCGATCGGTGGTTCACGGTCTCGGATGTCACTGATGATCAGCTCGAGTTGATCGAAGACGTCGTGTTCGACAACCAATCCGATTCGATTCCGCAAAATGTGTTCGAGTTACGCCGATCGCTGGTGTCGTTCCGGCGCGTCGCGGGCCCAACCCGCGAAGTGCTCGCCGCGGTTCTACGCGGCGAGATACCGCACGTCAGTGCCGGTTCCAATCGTCGACTGCACGACGTGAACGACCATGTGCTGCGAATCATGGAACTCGTCGAGAGCCAGCGAGAGCTGCTCACAGCACTGCTCGAGGCGCAACTCGCAACCGCGTCCAACCGGATGAACCAAGTGATGAAGGCCACGTCGAGTTGGGGCGCCATTCTGGTGCTCAACACGCTCATTGCCGGCATCTACGGGATGAACTTCCGTCACATGCCCGAACTGGCGTGGAGGCTCGGATACCCCCTTTCGATCTTCATGATGATCGTCGTGACGGTCGGCGGTTATCGCTTGTTCAAGCGTCGGGGTTGGATCTGATCGACTTGCCCGCGAATCGTGCGACTCTCCGGTCGCGAGGACGGCGACGTTGCGCAGCGATCCATCCGAGTTCGAGCAACGCGATTGCGATACCGGCAACCAGGATGCACAAGACCGTGGCGTCACGCGGCGGTAGGTGCAGCGCATAGAAGTCGGCGATCGGGTCGATCGCCATGACGAAGAGGAAGATCCCGGTCATCGCAACGACGAGCGCAGCGCGATAGCCCGTCAGCGGTCGGGCCAACAACGCGAGCACGTGAAGTCCGACGGCGAGGAGGACCAGGGTGGCGCCGGTCCGGGCTTCATCGAGCCGTACGTCGGCAATGGACCGGCATACCGCGTACGCGCCAAACGTCGCACCCGCGCCCACCAACCCCGCCGGGACCGCAAACCGAAGGATTCGTGGCACGAATCCGGGCGTGTATCGAGACGCGTTCGGGGCGAGAGCGAGCACGAAGGCCGGGACCCCGATGGTCAGCGTCGAGACAACGGTCATGTGCCGAGGCAAGAACGGATAGGGCCACCGAGCAACGCCCGTTGCGAGCGCGAGCAACATCGCGTACACAGTCTTCGTCACGAAGAGGTTCGCGACTCGCTCGATGTTGGCGATGACGCGCCGACCCTCGGCAACGACGCCGGGCATCGTGGCGAATCTCCCGTCGAGCAACACCAGCTGCGCTACGGCTCGAGTCGCCGGCGCTCCGCTCCCCATCGCAATCCCGATGTCGGCGTCCTTCAGCGCGAGCGCGTCGTTCACACCGTCGCCGGTCATCGCAACGGTGTGCCCGCGTGCTTGGAGCGCCTTCACCATGTCACGCTTTTGTTGCGGCGTCACTCGTCCGAACACGGCGTGCGAATCGAGAACGTCGGCCAGTTCTTGCTCATCCGTTGGCAGGTGCCGCGCATCGAAGATGGCGTGCGCGTCTGGCACCCCCGCGCGAGCGGCGACCGCGCCGACCGTCGCCGGATTGTCACCCGAGATGACTTTTACCGCGACTCCTTGCGCCGTGAAGTACTCGAACGTCGCGGCCGCGTCGTCGCGCACCTTTTCGGCGAACAGGACGAGCGCCGCGGGGACGAGGTCGACCGGCAACTCCTCACCGACGAGCGATGTCGAACACCAGGCGACCAAGAGCACGCGGCGCCCCGTCGAAGCGTGCTCCGCCGCGCGCACTCGTACCGGATCGAGGTCGTCGACCAACACCATTTCGGGTGCTCCGATCACCCACGAGCCATGATCGGCGAATGTCGCCGCGCTCCATTTCCGTGCGGAACTGAAGGGCACGGCTCCCGTTCGGATCCAACCGTCAGGGCTCGCAAACACATGACGCAGCGCAGCCATCGTCGCGTTCGCGTTCTCGTCCGCGGCAAGTGCTCCGAGGGCCGATTCGACGGTCCCGTCGGTCACGAAGAACTCGGCCTCGGCGAATTCGATCGCGCCTTCGGTGATCGTTCCCGTCTTGTCGACGCAGAACACGTCGACGCGCGCCAACCCCTCGACGGCCGGAAGTTCCTGCACCAGCACCTGCCGCCGAGCGAGGGTTACCGCCGCGATTGCGAACGCGAGGCTCGTCAGAAGCACCAGACCCTCGGGCACCATGGCCACCACGCCCGCGACTGTGCCGGCGACCGCTTCCCGCCAGGATTCGTGGTCTGCGGCAAACTGACTGAGCGCCAACACGAGCGCCGTGGGAGCAAGTGCCCAGGTGACGTAGCGCAGTATCAGGTTGATCCCCGCCTGGATCTCGCTGTGCACGAGTGAGAACCGCCGTGCCTCCGTCGCGAGCTTGCGAGCATACGAATCGGCTCCAACCGCGGAGATCAGCACCTCTCCCCGGCCCGCGACCACGATGCTCCCGGACAGACAGTGATCGCCGATCTGTTTGGCAATCGGGTCACTTTCTCCGGTCAACAACGATTCGTCGACTTCCAGTCCATCGGTCGAGCGCACAACCCCGTCGGCTGGGACCTGGTCGCCGGCGCGCAGCTCCAAGACGTCGTCGATCACGATCGCGACGACGTCGACCTCGACGAGTTCGCCATCACGTCGCACACGAGCGGTCGGCGCGTTGAGCACTGCGAGGCGATCGAGCGTCCGCTTCGCCCGCCATTCCTGCACGACACCGATCAACGCGTTCGCGACCAACACGATGCCGAACAAGGCGTCCTGAATCGGCCCGACGGTCAAGATGATGACGAGCAAGGTCCCGAGCACGGCATTGAACCGAGTCAACACGTTGGCTCGGACGATTTCGCCGATCGTGCGGCTCGTCCGATCATCAGCCGCATTCGTCGCGCCGCGGGCCACCCGATCCGCAACTTCAGAAGCGGTCAGGCCGGACGGCGGCGTCTCGTGGCCCACGGCGACGACCTTAGACAACCCACCCGTTTCGCTAGCGTCCGCTCGATGGAGATTCTCGGCGAAACAAGTCCCGACACTCCGACGACGTGCTTCTACCACCGTGGTCGTGAGACAGGTCGCAAGTGCTCGCGGTGCGGTCGGCCCGCCTGCCCTGACTGCTTGCACCAGGCGAGCGTCGGTTCACACTGCTGGGAGTGCATCAAAGCAGCTGCGCCGCCGCGTT